>Ga0222714_10000286_pt1 | contig 60502 bp, 61 predicted proteins | sample C33_3DmetaG_FD_165048 | JGI IMG/M metagenome (GOLD analysis project Ga0222714, IMG submission 165048) | Estuarine water microbial communities from San Francisco Bay, California, United States - C33_3D | ecosystem: Environmental > Aquatic > Marine > Unclassified | place: USA: California... | reverse complement strand
TACATAAGAGTGGCCGCTTCTGCATATCAAGGATTTGCCATGATATTCCTTAATCAGAGCATGAAGATTTTGAGAGCTTTTCACATCGAAAACTACGGTTGCGTCTTCATGTTGAGGAAGAATATCTTTCACAAAAGCCATAAGAAGTTTGTCCGCATCAATTATTTTGCCGCTGCCACTGACCAGCACAACTCGATCCCCATCACCATCAAGCGCTATACCTAAATCAGCCTCTTCACGTCTAACGAGGGCAATTAAATCAGACAGGTTTTCTGTGACGGTAGGATCAGGATGGTGGTTTGGAAAAGAACCATCAATATCACAATATAATGTTGTGGTCCTACAGCCCAACCTGGAGAAAAGTTCAGGTGCTACATTTGCGGTGATTGCATTGCAGCTGTCGATAACAACATTCCAGGATAGTTTTAGTTTTGTATCGCTAAGAATTTGTTGTAAATAAGCTTCTTTAATTTCAAAGTTTTTTAAAGAGCCTGCACCAGAGTGGAAATCGTTGGATTTAATTCTTTCCTTAAATACGGTAATTTGTGTATCACTTAGACATTGATGCTTGAGTACAATTTTTACCCCGTTATAATTTTTGGGATTATGGCTGCCAGTAATCATAACGCCAGAATGAACGTCTAAATAATGTGTTGCAAAATAAAGCAAAGGGGTAGGGATTTGGCCTAGATCAATTACACTGCAGCCTGTGGATAGAATGCCCGTCTTCATCTGTTTAGCAAATTCTGGACTGGATAAACGGGCATCAGAACCAACTAACAAACAATGTTCACCAATATCCAGGGCTTCACTGCCAATTGCTTTTCCTAACCAGAACATTACCTCGGCATTCAAGCCTTCACCAACAATGCCTCGAATATCATAGGCACGAAAAATATCATCTTGAATATAGGCTAAGGTCATTACGGTTATTTTTTTATTAAATCTTTAATGAGTAATATTAGTTCTCTGGCAACTTTTTCTTTTCGATTAGTTGTTAAGGTTCTTTCACCCTTATGCCAATAAGCACTTACAGATGCCTCATCGTTATTGAAAGTGCTTGTTGCATGGTTAGCAATAACCAGATCAATATTTTTACTAGCCAGCTTTGCCAAAGCATTGCTTTTCAGATTCTCAGTTTCTGCCGCAAAGCCAACACAAAAAGGTTTTGATGGTTGTGCTGCAATAGTTGCCAAAATATCAGGATTTTTGACCAGTACTAGTTGCATGGCATCTTCAGATTTTTTAATTTTGTTTGTCGCGATTTGCTCTGGGCGATAGTCTGCAACAGCAGCAACACCAATAAAAATATCGCAATGTTCCTTTGTTGCTGCTATTGCAGCATTAAGCATTTGTTCTGCGCTTTCTACATAGATTAGATTGGAATGTGACGGTGGAGGCAGGTTAACTGGACCAGAAATTAAACTCACTTTAGCGCCAGCCTCAATGGCTGCTTGTGCCAGTGCATAACCCATTTTGCCGGAACTATGGTTGCTAATGTAGCGAACGGGGTCTATTGCTTCACGAGTAGGTCCCGCCGTTATACACACTTTTAATCCAGCCAAAGCACCACATTGGAAAAGGCCCGCTGAACGCAATGCTATTTCATCGGGCTCCAGCATCCTCCCTAGGCCAATATCGCCACAAGCTTGTTCTCCATCGGCAGGCCCAAAAACATGAATCCCTTGCTGTTTGGTAGCGGACATATTGTCCTGCGTGTTCTGGTTTGACCACATTGCCTGATTCATTGCCGGCGCAATTGCCAAAGGTGAGCGTGTTGCAAGACACACAGTGCTTAATAAATCACTGGCTTCTCCTTGCGCCAATCTGGATATAAAGTTAGCGCTAGCAGGTGCAACTAGAATCAAATCAGCCCAACGAGCCAGTTCTATATGCCCCATAGCTGCTTCAGCTTCTTCGTCCAGCAACTCGATTCGCACCCGATTGCCAGATAAAGCCTGCATAGTTAAAGGCGTGATAAATTCGCAGGCAGCTGCTGTCATGACCACACGAACATCAGCGCCGGCTTTAACCAGCAAGCGGCATAGTTCGGCACTTTTATAGGCTGCAATGCCGCCAGTAATGCCCAGTAAGATTTGTTTATTGGTGAGGCTATGCATAAATTTTAGGTATGGATAATAGGCTTGAATAACAGGCATGCTCAAACGTCGGGAAAGCCTAGCAGTAAGTTATCTATTATTCAATTTTGCAAGCATAAAAGGCTACAACAGCTTATTGGCTAAAGCCTAAAACTTTAAGCTGGTGAGGGCCTGTAATATTCAAATATTAACGATTCTTTAACAGTCATAAACTGTTCTCAACCCGTTAATTTCCGGTTTTTTAAACAAAAGGGTTTACTATCGGTGGCGTAGAGCTTGGTATTGGCCAGGCGAGTTTAAGTGAGCAGCCTAAGGAGGCTATTATGGAATCAATATTTACCAGAGCCTTATTTATTATTATTCCGGCATTCTTAATTCAATCGTGCGCCCAAAAAGAAGATGCTGTGAGTGAGGGCGGGACTGCTCCAGTGAGGTCTGGATCAGAGTCGATGATTGCAGATAGGGATTTATATTCGGAATTTAATATCCAGATGACAATTCGCGATGTGATGAACACATTTATAGACCCTAATGCAGATATTATTTGGGAAGCGGTTAGCTTTGAGGCCTCTCTGGACGGTGGAATAATTGAAAAAGTGCCTGAAGCTGATGAAGATTGGGAGCTACTACGTAAAAGCGCTATAGGTATTATCGAGGGAGCAAATTCATTAATGATTCCAGGCAGGCGAGTTGCGCCTCCGGGCTCAACCACGCCTTATCCTGACGCAGAATATGAGCCATTAGAAGTAGAAGAAAAGTTACAGCAGGATAGAGTGTCATGGATTGCTTTTGCGCAAGGACTGCAAGTAGCGACTATGAGTGCTCTCAATGCAATTGATGCGAGGGATTTGGATGCCTATACCGAAGCAGGAGGCGCCATTGATAACGCCTGTACAGCTTGTCACCAACAGTATTGGTATCGAACTGAACTACGAACAAATCCATAGGCTTTGGTCAGCTAGAAGAGCGAAGCATTTAATCGATCTTGGGCGAATAATGACATTAAGAGGATAAATTTTTAATCTTTTAAAATCTAAACTATATTGAATCATTACCAAAGGTTTAAAGTTCGAAAATCAGGGAAGAAGAGCCGGTGACTATCAGAGATTGGCCTGAGCAGGAGCGTCCCAGGGAAAAACTTCTATCGAAAGGAGTGGCATATCTGACGGATGCTGAATTACTGGCTATATTCCTGGGTAATGGCACGAAAGGGATCTCGGCTCTGGATTTGGCCAGATCGTTGTTAAGGCATTTTGGTGGGTTAAGAGGAATATTAGAGTCTGGCGCAAAAGAGTTTTGTTCCCAGCAAAGACTTGGGCCGGGAAAGTATGCTCAATTACAAGCTGTTCAGGAGCTAGCCCAGCGTCATTTACTAGAAAGCCTGCAAAGAAAAGATGTTCTGACAAGTGCTGCTTTGAGCCGGCGCTATGTCAAAAGTAGGTTGCGCGCCTATCATCGTGAAGTTTTCTTGTGCCTTTTTTTGGATTCACAACACCGAGTTATCGCGCAAGAAGAATTATTCCAAGGCTCGATTGACAGCGCTACGGTCTATCCCCGAGAAGTGCTAAGTCGGGCTTTTTACCATAATGCAGCGGCACTTATTTTTGCCCATAACCACCCATCAGGGGTAGCAGAGCCCAGTGAAGCAGATATAGCAATTACCCAACGATTAAAATCCGCGCTAGATTTGGTTGATATAAAAACACTGGACCATCTGGTGGTTGGTGATGAGACAGTGACCTCAATGGCAGAGAGAGGGCTACTTTAAAGCTCTAAAATTCATGCTCTGGTATGGGCATTAGACTTGCTATTAAAAGGCTGTTTTGGTATAAATCGCAGCTCTTTTTTTCCACAGAATTTAAAGCAGCCTTTTTTAGGTTGTTTTTAGTAAGACAGAGGCAAGAGTAATGGCTAGAGTGTGTATGGTTACCGGTAAAAAACCACAATCAGGCAATAATGTATCCCACGCCAAAAATCGCACGCGACGTCGTTTTATCCCGAATCTGCATACTCATCGATTTTGGGTAGAGTCTGAGAAACGATTTGTTAAATTGCGCCTATCAAGTAAGGGTATGCGTATTATTGATAAACTGGGTATTGACTCCGTATTGGCTGACATTCGTGCAAATGGCGCCAAGGTTTAGAAAAGTACAACGGATTAATTTAGTTCAGTATTGAGTTAAAAATAGGAATATCGCAATGAGAGATAAAATTAGATTGGTATCAAGCGCCAAAACAGGCCATTTTTATACTACAGACAAAAATAAACGTAATATGCCGGATAAAATGGAAGTTAAAAAATATGATCCAGTTGTTCGCAAGCATGTGATTTATACAGAAGCGAAAATAAAATAAAGCACTAACCAATTAAGTAACAACTTTCATAAAAAACCCGCCTTAGGTGGGTTTTTTTTCGATCATGTAAAAGATCAGGTCAGCACCAGCCTAGCCTTCCCAGCGTTTTAAAATGCCGCAATCTATTTCAAATAGGTCCAGTGCTCGGGCCGCTGTTTGTGACACAATATCTTCAATACTTTCTGGTGCAGAGTAAAATGCCGGGACAGGGGGCATGATAATGCCGCCCATGTTGGTTAGGTCCAGCATGCTTTGCAGGTGTCCAGCATGTAAGGGAGTTTCTCGAACCATGAGTAGTAGCCGTCGACGTTCTTTAAGAACCACATCTGCAGCTCGGCTTAACAGTGATGCGCTAAACCCTGAGGCAATTTCCGACATCGTTCGAATAGAGCAGGGAGCAATTATCATGCCCAGGGTTTTAAAACTGCCACTAGCAATCGCGGCTCCAATATCGTTATTGGAATAATGCACATCTGCCAGCGCTTTGAGGTCATCGTAAGCCAAACTACTTTCATGTTTGAGGGTTTGTAAGGCCGCTTTACTGACTATCAGATGAGTCTCAATGCCTGCCAGCTTCAACAATTTTAAGCACTCAATACCGTATACAATACCGGAAGCTCCGCTTATACCGACGATAAGACGTTTCGTTTGTTTATCCATAATTCTAGACCTGCACCTTTGATAGTGGTGCTTTTACAAGATAGCGTTCTACTGCTATAACCATGGCAGGAATAGAGCCAAACAGTAAAAAAGACATTTGAAACCAATAAGCAAGAGCTATCAGCAACCAGGTCATGACAATCCAGACGGTTAGTGCTACCAGCGCATAAACGTTATGAATATAAGAATGCTGCTGGCAAGCTTTACAGCTCAATTGTAAAGGGGATATTGCAAGTAATTTCTGCAAGGTGCTAATACTTTCCTGATGGCAGTGTGGACATTCATGCATAATCTAATCCTGTTTTGATTAGTGTGATTATAAACAGCTTTATCAAAGGATGGAAAAATTCTGGGTGAATTATATGGGAAGGCTTTATTGACCTGAATCAACATGCCTTTTCCATGCGGTGAGATACTTGCAGGTGTAAACATCAATTAAAAGGAGATGACTATGGATACACTTAAGCGGAATTTTACTGCCTTGATCGCCACGCTGGTAATAGTAATGATAGCTCTTGCTGCTTTAAGTATAGTGCTGGCAGAAAATGCCCAAGCCGCTGAAGATCAAGACTTTCCTGTACCGGTTAGCGTTAATGCTTTAATGGTTACAATGATAGACCATTCAGCGCATTATATTTGGGACTATGCTGCCCTAGAAGACATGATGCTCGAAGAAGAATGGCTAGCCATTGAGTATTATTCAATACAGCTGGCAGCGGCTGGCCCATTGATCACGCTAGGTGGAACAGGAGAGCTTGATAATGCCTGGTCCTTGTCTCCTCAATGGTTAGGCTATTCCATGGACATGAGCAATGCGGCAATGAAAGCCTTGAATGCTGCGCGTTTACAAGATAAATCTTTACTGCAAAATGCCGGAGATGAGTTGCTGGATTCATGTTTAGGCTGTCATAGAACTTTTAAACCTGACACACCTACAGAAGGCGTTATTCACGATCCTTTCTATGATCAGCTGTACCATCTTTTCCAAAGGGAAGGTTCGCTTTAGGGCTTTAGTAATAAGATTAGCGGACGATCTTAATCCATTCGCCGGCGACTGGCTCTCCTCTGGGGTAGTCGCCGTTGTATAAGCGCAGTAAGTCTTCGGCATATTGATCAAAAGGATTTTCTGCTGCTAGCTGGGCATAGGTCTTTCCATCAGAGCGCACGTATACAATGCTAATTGGATTGGCTATGCTGCGCTCATTGGCAGCGATAGGTCGAAAGCTGCGAATAGCCTCAAGTAAAATACTGTCGTTTTCGTCACTTAAATTTCCGCTCATTTCTGTCCCTGTCATAATAAATGCGCGTGGGCCATAATAAACAACGGCTATACGGGTATTGTCAGCAGGGTTAATGCCCGTGTAACCCTGAAGGCCAAATTGACTCAGGCCTTCGGTTTTTCGTAAGCCAGTTAAGCCCAAGTCTTCTTGCATGAATAGACGAGGCTCTTTAGATGCCTGTAATCGCTGAACGCTAATATTGAAGCTAAGAGCATTATCGGCTGAATCCGCATTTAACGTTGTGGTGGTATCTCTCCACGTCCAGCCATCCGGAAATACCAGCGTATAATTGAGCAAATTCTGGTAATAACGATTGCGTGCATTACTGCCTGCCATTTGGGTGCTGGCTCCAAGTGTCAGCCCGTCTATTTTTTCCCTGAAGATTTGGGGGTCAACAGTGGAGTTATTTTCTCTAGCCAGCTCATTGGCTCTTCCAACGACTTCCTGCAAGCGAGTATCGTTACGAGGGTGAGTGGCAAATACGCCGTGATAGCTGACTCCGCCAGATGAGGTGCGTTTGGTAAAATCTTCATGATTTTTTAAAACACCGATTACCTCAACCATGGCTAAAGGATCATAGCCTGCATTTGCGAGATACTCTGCACCTAAACCATCCGATTCTAGCTCCATGTCCCGACCGTAGCCACTGAGTAATGCGCCACCCAACAAAGAAGACGTTTCACCTAGAGAGCTAACACCTGTCGCTACCACCAGCACCCCTGCCAATACACTGTTTGATTGACTGGCAGCCTGCTGCCTAACCGAGTGGCGAGCAGTGACATGTCCAATTTCATGGCCTAATACTGCGGCAAGCTGATCCTCACTTTTCAAGTAGAGCATTAAGCCGCGATTGATATAGATAAACCCTCCGGGCAATGCAAAGGCATTAATATCGGGGCTGTCTATGACTGTAAATGAATATTCAATGTCTGGGCGATGAGACACGGCGGCAAGTTTTTGGCCGACTTCATTTACATATTCCTGTAACTCCTGGTTCTGGTATACCGGGTTTTCCTGAAGAATTTGTTGGTGCATCTCTGTGCCGAGTTCAATTTCCCGGCTTTCGCTCATGGTAACGAAATCAATTCCGCCGGTGGGATTGACGGCGCATGAATTAAGCAAATAAAGGCTGCATAATGAGGCTATGCATTTTATAAGGGAGTAGGGCTTGGAAAAGTGACTATTTCTCATGACGACAACAATACGGCTAGAAAGCTTAATCTGGGCTTAAAGAGCCGTTATTAAAAGCTTATTAAACACTGCCATTTAAAAAGGATTTTAGCTGTTGCCCCATGCCACTACAGACATTGGATTCAACTCTGGCGATTAGAGGGATTGGCAGGATAATGGCTGGGAGATAAGACTGGCCATTAGCATCTGCACTGATCGCGCCGGCACTGGTTAATGTGTCCATATCCCATATTTCTGCTTCAAAATTTGAATCGTCTGTCCAGGTGCCAAAACCAAAACAGCCTCCGCCTCCAGGGCCAACCGCACAGGAAATAGAGCCGCTTTCACCAGAACGCTGGGTCAGACCATCCAGCCAAACAATATATTCAACGCCAAATTCTGCAATTTTTTGAGCTGCGATTTCTTGAGACATTAACTGCTCAAGATGATCCGTTCGCATAGGGGCGGTTCTTGGCTCAAAGAAAGGAAACATTTCGTCAAGAAATGTTGTTTCAGGAATTACATTTATCCCATCACTTCCAGAGGCGACGACATCACCCACGCACTCCACAAAATCCAGCTCAGTTTCATGTGATGTGCCTTGGCGTCTGCCTAATATAACGATGCTCTCATCACTATTAATCTCAGTATCAGATTGACGAAACTGATCGATTTCTGTCGTAGTGCATGCACTCAAAATCATTAAAAAGCATGCTAGACATGCTAAAAGAGGCGCTTTTACTAAGAGTTTATTATGTTTCATTGTTGTCTCCGACGAACCATGTCATATTCTAAGCTAAAGGTTGAAGGTTATAATACATTATTCATTTGTAACCAGTTATTTACTTCTGGAATAGAAGTAAGACCTAGTGAAAAAGTCGCTGCTAAATCACGAAAAGCTTCAATAGCCGCTTCATTCACGCCATCATCCACAGAGCCAAAAGTTGATTGAGGTGCCTTACCATAAGCAGTCATTACCCAGTCTGCTATAGTGTTGCCATTAGGAGCTGTCAGGCTCATATTATATTTAACCCAAATTTCATAAACGTCAAGACGAGTTTTCTGGGGTAGGCCTATTTGAAATTCTTCTATTGCAGGTTTGAAAATCATATCCAGATCAGGGTAATTGACAGCATCATCAGCGTTATTTAAATAAACGACTTCATTAAAAACGGCGGGCAAAATTGTATTAAAAAGCGCAACCTGAGAGGCGCCACTGTTTATGACATATTGGTCTTCACCAGAATATTCATCAACTTCTGTAAAGCTATAGTCGCTGAAGATGTTGTCATAAACGACCCCAAGGGTGAGCGGCAGTTGGCTAACCAGGGGAGAAGGGTAGGAGCCCTGAATAGTAATAGTGTTAACGGACGAACAGCTTGCAAATACAAAACACAAAAAAATGAGGGCAGGTATTCTGAACCTGCTAAACAACTGTTTAAGGTCGAGCTTGCTACCAATCATAATATATACCTGCTAAACCCCGTAGAGGCCAGTGCCAGGCAGCTGTTACAGACTTGATATAAACCCAATACTACTCCTATTTACGCAGACATTAATAGCTTTGGATTAAGATTTAATAAAAGTCGTTTAGGCCCACAAATGTGCCACCATTACGTTTTGCCAACTCGCGCATTAAGGAGGCAAAGCGTATACCTCCCGCCTGAAACATTCTGGGTTGGGAAAACTGTACGGGAAAGCCTATGCCGTGAATTCTCACGAGCCGGTTGCCATCGGCATCTTCCACGTTAATTCGATCAATAGTATCCACTACCTGGGCAATTGAATTGCCAGAAAAATCATCACCTAGCACATAGATACTGATTTTTTTTCCGGGCTCATAAAAAGTCCTAATAGCGGTGGTAATGCCTTCTACGGGGCTGCTATTACTAAAAGGATTCCAGGTTCGTAAGCGCTGTAATATTGCTGAACGGCGCGCCGGGGTGTCGGGAATCCAGTCACCACGAAACTGGCTAAACATGTATTCTCCCATATCGTTCATCACCTGGATTCCCTTTACTTCAGGGTAGATATCCAGAGTATCGACAAACACTTCCAGCATACGTGACCAACTGTAATTAAACATACTGCCCGAGGTGTCGATTATAAAAATGACATACTCACTATCCACCGGGACACCACCAACAGAGTCGGTTAACCGGAGCTCTGCCTGATTAGCCTGAAGTCTTTGCATTTCTTCAGTAAGATTTTGTTGAGCCAGCGCCAGCTGACCTTGCAGAATGGCATTAACAGAAGACTGATCGCTGGAGTTACTTAATTGGTCTTCCAGTGAGCTTAATTCTCGGCGTAAGCGAGCGATGCGCTCTTCATATTCGGAAATTTGTTCATGTTTGGCATTCAGCTCTCGATTTAAAATATTGGTTTCGCCGCGGATGTCGAAAAGCTGCCGCTGCATTTCGAGAACTGATCCTTCATTACTTAGCTCCGAGATTTCAAGAGGCACAGGAGCAGAGACTCGCGTTATCATCAATAACAGGATAATTGCACCAAAGCCACAGGACATTACATCCAGAAAAGCGATATTAAACGAATCATTTTCTCTGCGTTTTGCCATAATATTAGTATTTCAAGTTAAGGCCAGTCACCGGATGGGCTCATAAAGGCTCCGCCTGTTGCTATAGCCAACTGCCAGTAATAAGACGCTGCCAGCGGGTCTCCTTCCAGAGGCGCCAGAATAACATTAACCGGAATGCCATTAGGTAAATACTCTAGAGCTTGCTCAAATAATCGTTCACGGTCACGCCCTGATATAGTTGCTGTTCGGGGCTCACGATTATCTCGCGTGGGCAAGCCATCAGTGATCAGAAAAATATTGTCGGGTAGCGGAGACAGGCCCTGAATGGATTGAAATAGTCCGGCAAGGTTTGTGCCTCCATCGGGGATAAGCTGATTCAAATTATCGATGGCCTCATTTAATTGCGTATCATCAGCGACTTCCAGCCATCGCCCCTGTGATCCGGGTATCAGGCTGTTCACGTTCTCGCTAAAAGTATAAATCTGATATTGGCTTGGTATAGGCATTTGTGTAGTCAGCCAGTCGACGGTTTCCTGAACATTGCGCCATTTTTCGGAATTGAGTTTCGCCTGATCTGACATGTTGCGGCGTCGAATGATATTAATAATAGTATCGTCGAGCATGCTGCTGGAAATATCGACCAGAATTAAAATACGGTTGCCACCCAGTATCATCCCGGTCAAGTATTGGCGATTGCCATCACCGACGTAGCGCCGGATATTATTACCGGTGAACTGGTCTTCAGCTTCCCGCAGGTTTTCCAACTCAGCTTCAAGCTCAGCAATTTGTTGTTGTAAGCGCATGATTTCATCCTGGCCTGAAGTATTGTTGTTCTCTAAATCAAGCAAACGGTCCATAAAGTTATCTATTTCTTCCTCGATGGATCGTGCCAGGCCCTGTGCTTCAACAATTTGTAGATCAACATCAGAGATGGTGTTGCGGACTCTTACCAGGCCTTCCTCGCCTTCCAGAATCTGTTCCTCAAGTAAATTTATTTCAGCAGCTAAATTTGGGTCAGCAACGTTTGTCGCATTTTGGGAGGAGTGGTCTAAAATTAAAAAAATCAATACGACAGCGCCAAAACCACAAGACATAACATCCAAAAATGCAAGGCTCATCGGATTAAAATTACGTTTATTATTCTTATCTTTCGCCATCACTGCACCTGAATGAATTCTAGTATGAAGTGCTTATTAACAGTTAGACGATCACCAAGCTTTAAAAGCTCTGACTCAGTTAGGGTTGAGCCATTTAAGTCTAGGTCAACTTCGGGATTAACATCCAAATAATAGTCTTGCCCTTGAAGATTAATCTGTATTGGCTTGGCTAAATTAAATTCTGGCAGGTTTATATCTGAGAGCGCATAAGCCTTGTGCCTAAACACAAAATGTGTGGGTCTAAATGTATTTGCAGGCGATGAATTTTTGGTAAATGCAGTATTTTTTTCTTCAACCGGCAGCCTTGAAACCAGTTTTAATGCTTCACCACTGCTTTTGATTAGTTCCAGATGTTGATAGCCGTTTTCTGTAATTGCATTATCTGAAACAGGATTAAGGCCAGGCATGGCTTGTTTTAGGCCGGGTAAAGAACATATGCGATCTAGTGCAAAAACAGGCGTAAAAGCGGAACCAATACTATCGATTTCCCGGCTAACTTTTTGAAAAATATTTTGCGCGCGCTGTTCAAAATTATTCAGGGTAAGGCTGGCCTGATGGATAGTCCCTTTATTGTTTATTTCTATTAATATTTCTTTATTCTTAGCGACAGACCTTAGCCAGGCTTCCAATTCGCTGTAAATATATTGCTCGGTATCCGCATTATGCAATGGATCAAAACGGCTCTGTTTTATAAAAGCATCAGTAATGGTATTAGCCCAGGCATCATAGAGTGAAAGCAAACCGGTACCCGAGATAGGTAAAACTTTTTGACGGATGATTTCGCCATGTTCTTTTGTGACGAGCGTTAATACGGTTTGATGTAATTGTACATCCATAAATAACGCTTGCTGATGTTCGTGCAATTTGGCCAAGGCAAGTAAGGCAAGATCCACCAATCCAGCCGCATCAATGGTGCAGTGTTTAACAAGGCCTAGCAGGGTCGCTAACTGATTGGCTGAGTAGTGACTCGGGACAGCAAATACTGTTTCTCCAATTAGCTCAAACTTTTTAGTAATACTTTCCAAATGGCCAAATGCAAGATCGGCCTGATGGCGAAAAAGTTTGTTTTTGCCCGCTAGTGGATCAAGGCCGAGTTGAAACCAGAATTGATTAAAACTTTGTTGAGGGTGAAGTCTGGTCAGGCTTAGCGCATCGGCACCATACACCGGGGGCTTTTCAAAAGTATTGGCAAAACCAGGACTCTCTCCCAGCAGGCCCTGAGGGGAGCTGATACGAATATTATGATCATGCAGCTCGATTAATGTTGTCATGGATCTTAGTAATGCTCTCGATCCGGCACTTGAAGGTGTCGGATCAGATAGTTGTCACAATAATCCTGAGTGTCTAGAACCAGGCGGTCTTGTAAAAGCTGAAGCTGATAGAGAACGAACATGATAATAATGCTGACGACCAGAGCAATGAACGTCGAGTTAAACGCGACACCGAGGCTTGTAGTTACGCCTAGTATATCGCCCGTCACCGCACTTTGTGCTTGACCAAGCGCTTCTCCAATACCGCGGACTGTTCCCAAGAAACCAATGGAAGGGATGGCCCATGCAATATAGCGAACAATACTGAGTTCGCTTTCCAGGCGTTCCGCCTCAGTATTACAAACATCTTTTACCACACTTGACACATCCTGAATGCTACGAGTCGTATTAAAACGCTGTAAGGCCGAAATCAATGCCCTGGGAAGCAAGTATTCCCGTTCTGCCGGAGACAAGGCCTGTATGGGGCGAGCATAGTTTCTGGCATCTTCTGGCAAAATACTGATTCCTTCATCGAGGTTTAGCAAGGAGCGTTCCAGCAAGGCGCTTTCTTTGCGGTTTCGCCAGACTTTTAGGCCTATTATGGATAGCGCCCATAGCATCAAAATAATACAGGTTTCTTGCTCGTAGTCTCTCATGACAACATACAAAGAGCGTTCCTGGATATAGTCAGGGTCGGCCTCTTGCAAAAGGACTTGCTGGGCCATAATAGCGTCGGCATTTGGACGGATAACTGCCACGTAGATTGCATGTACGATTATTACCGAAATAATCAGTGCAAAGACCTGATAGACTAAGTCAGAGACAAGGCCTTGTTGTTTCATATCGAATCCTTAAGTTAGCCTAAATAAAAATTTATATATCAACGGGAAATGACACAGAAAGATCTTCTGAAATTTGTGCGCTAGGAACAAAATCATCATCTCCTTCGGATTGCTCTGCTTCAGAGTCGCTTTCAATATTGCCATCAGCCTGATTGAGGACAAGCGCTTCTTGACCGTCAGCATTTGTCTCAACACTATTTTCAGTTTCCGCCGCAGGCTCTTCAGCAGCATAAACCTGGAGGCTAAGCGTAAGTGCCGTAAAAAGTGTGGCCAAAAAAAAGCTTGCTTGCTTGCAGGTCATATTCAGCTCAGTTAGTTTTTTTCCTGTTATAGGCATTTGCTGCGATAGCAGTTGTCACCTGACTATGGGCTATTAAAGAATTTATAGTATCGTATTTATTGACAAATCGCCTCATTTTCAAGGTCTTAGCAGAAGATTGTTCAGCCAGAGTTAAGGAAGCTTTTCGGCTAGGAACAGAGCTAATAAGAAACCGGCTACGCAATAATTCATGAGGGCTCCTGACTAAAATAAGAAGGCTCTGAGCGAGAAAAATAAATAGGCTTTGAAGGCGCAATGTGTCAGCTTAAAGTTTTACAGATTCAACAATAATCAATAGCAAGCCCAGTGCCGCACCAAGCTCCCCAGAGAAAGTGTTGTCAGTATTGATTTAGCGAGGCATTAATTTCAATACTTCTCCTGGAAAAACTCTGCCGACATCGGAATTATTTTCGGAGTCTGTTAAAACGTAGATATAGCCATCGGGGGTTTCTGTTACATCTCGAACACGCCGATCATAATCAACCAGTAAATGTTCTTCAGCTATGACGCGTTCACCATCCATGATCAGACGAATAAGGAAACGGCCCTGAGCCGGGCTAAGTGAGCCCACCAGCAGATTACCTTGCCAGTCAGGAAATAGATCTGTCTGCACCATTGCCAGACCAGATGGAGCGATTGAAGGAAACCAATAGTAAAGAGGCTGTGTAACACCATCCCATTCACTGGGGCCTATTTCTGTACCATCGTAGTTTTTGCCATAGGTGATATAGGGCCAGCCAGCATTTTGCCTGGGGCGCACAATATTCAACTCGTCACCACCCATGGGACCATGCTCAATTGACCAAAGTTCGTTAGTTTCAGGGTGTATCATTACACCATCCTGGTCACGGTGCCCAATGGCAAATATTTCAGGCCTAACATTCATCTGACCCAAATAGGGATTATCATCCGGGATAGAGCCATCAGCATTGATGCGCAGTACCTTGCCGGTAAAGGTCGTTAAATCCATCACTTCTGGACGCCTTTCAAAATAACCGATAGTGGTAATGTATAACTTGCCGTCAGCAGTTGAGGCCAACCGTCTGCCAGGATAATTCCCGAGAATTTGTATATTCTCAAAGTACGTCATATCAGAAGACAAGACGCCACTTGCTATTTGCTCGATTGGATCTTCTTCCCCCGCTGCGGCTTCTGCCTCGTAGGCAAAAAATATGCGACGGTTTTGCGCAAAATTAGCATCCGCTGTGATGTCCATCAGAATACGGCCTTCCCCGGAACGCAAGGGCGGCATGCCACTGACGGGGCCAGTGACTGATCCATCCGGATGGATAACCTGTATATTACCTGAGCCTTCTGCCACTAAAACATTATTGTCTGGTAAGCTAACCAGCGCTCGTGAGCCTTGTAGTCCAGAAAGCATAATATTCATGCTTATATTGGTTTGTTGAGCTTGAGGGGCCCCGGTTTGGCCTGCAAAAGCAGGAGGTGGCGGATTAGCAAAAGGATCTGGAGGGGTGTCTGCGGCGAATGTTAAATTTGTCGAAAAAACGATAAATAGCAGGCAAATAAGTCTCGATATTAACATGCGTGATTCCTCTTGAATTTGGTATTGCCGGAACTATGTTCCAGATTATGTTTCAGATATAGCTCCGACAGATGGTTTCAGTTTATATGAGAATGATGACATAAAACTAACAGCAAGTATTAACCATAAGGCAGAGAGATTAGTCTCGCACTGGACTAATAGCAAGGGGATGTTTATTCTCTGCTGACTCTCATAGGAATATACCCGATGCTAAAGAAATTAATAAAATTTACTGCTGCTTTCAGCATGATACTGCTGGCAAATTTTGCTGGCGCACAGGATGTTGCGGAGGAGCTTTATTCGCGCTATGAGTCTTCAGTCTACCGTGTTGAAGTTGTTACGCCAGGGGTTGAAAATAAGGCCTCAGTAGGTACCGGCTTCGTTATTGGTAGAAATGATATTCTGGCATCCAATTACCATGTCATTTCAAATGTTGTTAATGAACCCGACCGTTACCAGCTGGAATGGGAAGGTGTAGACGGGCGTCGAGGCCCTTTAAGGGTATTGGCCGTCGATGTAGTGCATGATCTGGCTATTCTGCAAGCCGATGAGCCTATGGGGCTGCCAATGCAAATTGGCGATTTGCCAGAAAACGGGGTTTCCTTGTTTTCTTTAGGCCACCCATTGGCCTTGGATCTGGCCATCGTAAGCGGTACTAATAATGGCCTCCAGGAAAGCTCTCTATACGAAAAAATTCTATTTAGTGGCAATATCAATCCAGGCATGAGTGGTGGTCCGACGCTTGATCGCAGTGGCCAGGTTGTTGGTATAAATGTAGCAACCAGTGGCGAAGCCGTTGGATATCTGGTACCAGCCACTTACCTTGCTGAACTGCTGGCTGAAACCAGAGCAACAGACTTTCGGCCTGAAACTGATTTGGCGACAAGCATCAGCAACCAGCTTTCTGAAAATCAGCAGTCTCTGGTTGATGAAATTTTAAATAATGAATGGCGAAATATTTCATTGGGTAAGTTATCAGTGCCAGGGCGTGTTTTTGATCGTTTGGATTGCTGGAGCGATAACCAGTTTGAAGAAGGGACCAATCGCTACACGGTTAATGCCTCTGTTTGTCAGGGGCAGGACTCAATTTACCTTTCTGAACAATTACGCGCAGGTGCATTTTCATATGAATTTTACTGGCTCGATTCTGAGCAGTTATCGCCTTCAGCGTTTTACCAGATATATCAACGTAGCAGCCGTAGCCGCTTCCCATCAAGGCCGAGCGAAGAGGATGTAGGAAACTTTTCATGCTCAACCCGTTTTATTTTATTGTCGGGACAAGACTTCAAGGCAAATATTTGTGCCCGACCTTATTTGGAGTATCCGGAGTTAACGGACTTTATGGTACTAATGACTTTGGTGGGTCATGATACTGAGGGAGTTATTTTCACGATGGATTTTTCTACCGTTTCTCTTGAAAACGGGCTTGCTGTACTCGAGAAATTTTTAGGAGCATTGGAATGGAATCCCTCATAATTCGCGTCTCCAAAGGGGGCAGGAGTCAACCGGTTTTTCATCGCGCGGATAGTTTTCCTTTTCGGATTGGCCGAGCCTATGATAATGATTTGATTATCGCTGACGAAACGGTTTCAGCTCATCATCTGGAAGTTCATGCCAGCGAAAACGGCTTTCAAGTTAAAAGTATTTCAGACGAAAATGGGACCTGGATTGGCAAAGAACAGCTCAAAGAAGGGGAGCATGAATTACATGACTTGAGTGTGCCGACTACGATTAACATTGGCAGAACTCACCTTGATTTACATGCAGCACATTCTCCGGTAGAGCCAACATTAATTATTGCGCGAAGTTCACGCTTATCAGAAATTGCTTCTACAATCTGGCTTGCGTTAATTTTAACTGTGGCGTACATGCTGATGACGTTTTATTTTTCTTATCAGAAATTTTCTTTGAACAATGACTGGACAGAAATACTTGTAAATCGCCTGCTTTATTTTGCTATTCCCATCGCTATCGCCACAGTGATGAGTTTTATTAGCAGAGTCTTTTTACACAGTTGGCGTTATTTCTTGCAATTGTCTCTGGCCAGTTTTGCCTGTTTGGTATTTATATTAACGGAAGAGCTAAATAGTGTGATCAGTTATTTTTTTACCAGCCAGTCGGCAGCCGATTTTCTGATTCTAATTTTCAGCGCTATCTTTTTTGCATGGATTCTTGCCTGGCAGATACGAGCAATCAGTACAACATCCGTTAAGAGGGCGGCCTTTGTCGGAATAGGCGTGGCATGGACTGTGCTGGGAATTAGAACAATCCAGGATATTGTCGATAAACCAGATTTTAGTACACAACCTACGATGCATAATATTGTGCAGCGTTACGACATCCGACTTTCACCCAGTGAAGAATCCATTCCGGAATTTATTATTGATGTGGCAGAGGATCTAGAAGCTGCGCTTACAGAAGAACTATCTCGAGATCGATCCTAAAATTGTATAATAGAGGCTGACCATGGGTGATAATAAGTCTGAAACTGACAAAAAAAAAGCCATGGCGAGTCAGCTGCAGATTAATTATCTACCCCGCCAAATGGTTCCTGTGCCTGGCTTTAGACCTCCTGCCTTGGCTAAAGAAAGCCGTTTAAAACACCCAAATGCTTGCTCTAGAGAAGATGAAAATGAATTTAGAAGTGCTGGCGTTCTGCTGGAAGCTTTAGCAATAGAAGCGCGTGCCTGGAGTGAAAAATTGCCTTCAAATTTTCGTCCAGCCATAGTGGCTATTTTGCATGGGGGTGTGCAGGTTGAAGTACGCTCACTAGCCCAGGTCAGTTTTGATGGCATTCGAATTGAAGGAACCATGGGTGAAGACATTCCCTGCTCAATGTTAGCTCATCAAGGGACCATTCAATTAGTGTGTTATGCCAAGGAGCTGGATGAGCTTGAGGATGAAGAACTAGAAAGAGCCAAAAATCCAATTGGCTTTATCTGGGCGGATCACGACGAGGAAATTTAAGGCTTCTTTTTTTCAGTAAGCGTTAACCAGTCAAGCACGACGCCGGAAATGGCATTAAAGCGTGCAACTCTAAAAATTACCTGTAATAACTCAGGATGAGATCGCACCGTTGGCTCTTCAGCTCTAGGAAGGAACCAGGCCAGCACCAGCGCACGCATTACGCCGCTGACTGTAAACACCACAAACAATGCAGAGCCGACATGAAAGGGCAGCCAGCTAACAAGCACTGGAGCAATGCTTGCCAAATATCCTCCGGCAAGCGCGCCAATAAAAACCATAAGGGCTGTCAGCAAAGCCTGTACTGCAGCATAAGTAGCAAAATTAGTTTGATGGGGGCGTATATCGTAAAGGTAATTAGCTGTAGTTAGTGTAAAGCCGCTCCAGAATAAACCAGAAATCATTTGTACCAGCAGCAGGTAATAAAAATTGGGGGACAAGAGCCATAGTATTGGTAGCATTGGAATCATAAAACCACAAATCAGCATGACCAGACGATTCCCATGAGCATCACTTATTTTCCCCCAGAAACGCAGCATTAAAAATTGTGTTGCGATAGAGGCCATCAGGTTCAGGGCATATTCAAAATAAGTGAAATGCAGTTCATTGAGCATGTACACAGCAAAAAAAGGTGCTGAAATTGCTACCATGCCTTGCATACAGGCAATAAAAATACTGTAGTTGCGAAAGGTTCGGTCACCCATAGCGTAAATAAATTGTCTTAGTGTTGATATAAGCAAATTGGTTTCAGCAACGACAGGTAAAGGCACAGGGTCATGCATACGCCAGAGGTGATAACAGGAAACAGTGCGACCAACCGCCGCTGTCAAAAACAAAAAAGCAAAACCGGCACCAAGCAGATTAAATCGATCAGTCAGGCTCAGAAATAAGCCTCCGCCCAGAAAAATAAGCAAGGTCGTTGCCATGGTCAGCCGTGTACGGCCAGCAAAAAAAACGCCACGGCTTTTTTGAGGAACAATGCTACCCATCCATGCGCGCCATTGCGGCTGAATGGTATGCGACGCGCCGTGATAAAGCACAACCAGAATGATAAAAGTTTTTACAAGAGAGTTGCCGCTTCGTAAAGCGAGCAACATAATGGCAAACATCAAAACAGCTTGAATGGCTGCCGCAATGAGCACCAACAGCTTTCGATTAAGCACGGTACCTAGCCAGACCGAAATCATTTGCATGACAGATCCGAGCAATTGCGGGAAGGCGGTAAGAAAACCCATCTGTATGCTGCCGGCGCCCAAATGCAGAGCAAATGCATTCATGAAATTATCGCAGGTGGCCGTCATCGTCGAAGATGCGACGGCTTCTTTTTGTGAATGCTTAAGAGTAAGCAATAATTGCTGGCGCTCTTTTTTTGAGTTGGTGGCCGACATAATCGAATAACAAAGAATGGCTAAGTAAAAAAGACGACCTTAATATACTGGAAATAAGTTCGGCTTGCTCGGAGTATTATGAAAAATACCTGACCCTTTGCCGATTAATTTAATATGGAGTAATGTTGCAGATACGGGAATGGAATATTTCCAACAAACAAAATCTGGTTACTATGATTAATGCCAATGAAAACTATGAACATATCTGGCAAACAGTGCTGGCAATTCCTGCAGGAAAGGTTGCAAGCTATGGTCAAGTAGCCGATCTGGCAGGCTTACCTGGCAGGGCAAGGTTGGTAGGAAGATGTATGGCTTATGCACCTAAAGCTATGCAAGTTCCATGGTACAGAGTGCTACGATCTAATGGACAACTCGCCTTTGAGGCTGGGTCTAAGGCAAGCATAAAACAAACTAGATTACTGCAAGAAGAAGGTGTGCCTGTAATTAACAATCGCGTCAGGATGGACGAATATAGATGGCAGCCAGGGCTGGATGAAATACTCTTTAAACTGGATTTTTAACTTAGTCACATCTTAAGCATCCAACCAGGGCGGGTTAAGTTTCTCAATTTTTTTATAAACAGGACAGCCGACATGATGTGCGCCGGGCAAATAACCTGTGCTCATCAAAAACTCTCCTGTAATTTCACCGCCGGTAAAGCGAAAAGTTTTTTTAAACAGAGCGACCCAGTCATTTTTGGAAAGGGGATGATGGTGTTGCAACCATGCATGAAAAGATCCAAATTCTTTTTGCAATTCTAAAATAATCCTGGCATTAGAAATTACAGCATCAATTTTTAAACGGTTACGAATAATGCCGGCATCTCCTAATAGGCGCTCACGATCTTTTTCTGTAAAGCCTGCAACTTTTGCAATATTGAAATTTGCAAAAGCCTTTTGAAAAGCGTCCTTCTTTTTCAAGATGGTTAGCCAGGATAAACCTGCCTGATTTATTTCCAGGATCAGTCGTTCAAATAATTGGTTGTCATCAGTTAGTGGAAAGCCGTATTCCTTGTCATGATAGGGTCCATGATAAGGATGATCGATTGATGCTTCACAGTAGGTGCTCATTAGAATTTGTTCAGAAGTTGGACATTGTGTTTAGCCGGTATTCAAAAGCAACTAGCATTTAAGCTTTAGACTAAAATGGAAACTTGTGATGCTTAAGTCTTGCTGAAAATAAAACTTATGGGCACGTTCGCGGTGAGTCCCTGAATCCAGATGCAGATAAGAGCAGCCTTCTTTTACTGCGAGTCTCTTCAACCAGGATAATAATATTTCACCATGGCCCCTTGAGCGACAGCTTTCAGCAGTGACCAGATCATCAACATATAAATGTTTGCCCATATGCAGGTTACGCGCAATTCGATAGCCTGCTACAGCAATGACTTTGGAGTTTTCTTCAATATACGCCAGCTGGTAACCGCCTTTCTCCATTTCCCGAATAGTAGAAACAAAATCATCTTTATTCAGGTTAGGGCGCAGCTCCGACATTGTGCCAAAGCACCTGCTGATGTCGCTGTCTGTGATGGCAAGCTTTGGCACCTGTTTTCCTGTGTGATAAAGAGGTTTGTTTTATGCAACGATGGCATCAAAATAACGAATGGTGGGCGGGCCCTGAAGATAATTGCCTAAGGTTGCCAGTGCGCCGGTTTCTTCGCGCCATGCCATGTATTTCGCATAGTGTTCTTTAGATACCCAGTTCTCGATAAATATAAATGTGTGGCCATTATCATTGAGATAGGATGAGATATCGATACATCCATCGAAGGTTCTGGTATCGGGGAATAAGTTGACTAAAAGTTGTTTGAGATCTGAAACGCATTCTGGTTTGGCATCAATTTCCAGATGAACAAGGATACTCATATACGCGGGCTCCTGCTGGGTAACACAAAAAGGGTTAGTTAATTAAGTTCCTTATTAGATCATAAGTACCGGGCATTATCGAAAGCACCAAGAGACAGGCCATCAGTCTGTTGAACGTTTTCTGGTGCGCTGGGTTTTTAAACAGCTTTTTCAGCCAGACTCCGAAAAACAGCCATAACCCTGAACAGGGGAAAGTCACTACTAAAAAGGTCAGAGCGATAATCAGGACCCCTATAAAAATATCGGCAGACTCTGAAGTGAATGCGGCTATTGCACCAGTCGCCATGATCCAGGCCTTAGGGTTTACCCACTGAAACAGCACGGCCTGAAAAAATGTAAGCGGTTTGACTTGTTCTGCATCCAGGGTGCTGGGCGCGGCGTTGGCAATCAGCCAGGATAAATACAATAAATAAAGGATGCCGATAAGCTGAATGACTTGATGCAAGACTGGAAAGCGCTCGAATAAAAAGCCGAAGCCCAGCCCGAGAAGTACCACCATCGCAGGGAAGCCAACACAAACTCCCAGATAGTGGGGCAGGGTCTTAAGGGCACCAAAGTTTAAGCCCGAGGTCATTAGCATGATGTTATTGGGCCCTGGAGTAATGGTTGCCGATGTCGAGAAAATAAAAAGCGCGATGATGAATTCCATTTTTATGATCTCATGTTAATTTAAGGGAGCCATGCTGATGATTGATTAGCTTAGCTCAGCCCATGCTGGGCTTGAGGTTTGTTGCTTGCCTGTGCGCTTGAAAAACCAACTCTGAGCCATGATAGACAGGTAAATACTGATTCTGGCAGGCTAGCATCTCAGTCAGTCCAGAAACGATGGCCGTAGGTTTTTAACCAGTCTTTTAAATTTTTATAGTCAGGACACACAGAAGCAACCGTTTGCCAAAAGCGTTTGGAGTGATTCATGTGAATGAGGTGGCTGCTTTCATGGGCAATTAGATAATCAATCACTTCCTTGGGCGCCATCATTGTGAGCCAGTTATATTGTATAGTGCCATCAGACCCGCAGTGGCCCCATTTGGTTTTGGTTTTTCGAAAGATCACTTCTTTTAGGCGCTCTTCGACTCCAAGTGCACGGGCAGTTTTGATGGTTTGTGTCGTCATGTATTCAGTGGCCTGGTGTTTTAACCATCTGGAGAAATGCTTTTCTAATACTTCTGGCTCATTGCTGCGGCTATAGATGAGCAGGCGATCATCACTTATCTCTACTTTAGGTTTACCAGCGTAAATTACTTCAATTCTGCGCGGTTTGCCAAAGAACATGACATCATAGCCGTCAGTGATCACCAATTTCTGTGTCAGCTTAACTTCCTGTTCGGCAAGATGTTTTTCTATCCAGCTTTTTTTTTCAGCAACAAAGTTATAAATATCCACTTTTTTTATAAATAATGGAGATTTTACTTCAACTTTCCCACTTTTAACGATTATTGCCAATGTTTTACGTTTTGATCGCTTAATATCAAAATCAAAAGAAAATGTGGTTAATCTTCCCATTAAATACCGGAAATATTAATAGTTGTGGAATATCTATTGTTATTATGCGGCCATTTTTTTTCTGGCATGCATAATCTGGCCTACGCCATTCAGCAAAGCATTAACCGAAGAGGTCACGATGTCTTCGTTGACGGCTATTCCGGTATAGCGTTCATTATTGTATTTCAGCTGGATATAGGTCACGGCTTCAGCAGTCGAGCTCTGACTAAGCGCATGTTCACCATATTCAAGCACCTGAAAATCTATGCCCAGAGTATTCTGTAGTGCCGCACTGAAGGCGGCCAGCATGCCGGAGCCCTGACCCTTGACCTCAAATTCTCGTCCATCTAGGTCGATGGTGCCAGAGACAGTTTCCTTGCCGTCACTTTTGGCAATGGAGAATGTCTTGAGCACCAGCGGTGAAGGCAGCTTCAAATAATTGCTTTCAAATAGCCGCCAGATTTCTTCCGGGGCAATTTCCTGGCCGCTATCTTCGGCGGCTTTCTGAACAATGCGACTGAACTCAATCTGTAACCAGCGAGGCAATTGATAGCCGTATTTATTATCCAACACATAAGCGACACCGCCTTTGCCGGACTGACTGTTAACCCGGATGACGTCTTGATAAGTTCGTCCAACATCACGCGGATCTATTGGAAGATAAGCAATCTCCCAGGCGTCCTCTTCCTTATGCACGTTAAGGCTTTTCTTGATGGCATCCTGGTGGCTTCCGGAAAATGCGGTGAAGACCAGGCTGCCGGCGTATGGGTGACGAGGTTGCACATCAATTTGGGTGCATTCTTTGACCACGGCACATATGCGATCCATGTCGCTGAAATTGAGTTCAGGATCAACGCCCTGACTGTACATATTCATGCCCATGACGACGACATCGAGATTGCCGGTGCGTTCTCCATTGCCCAACAATGTGCCTTCAACTCTTTCAGCGCCGGCCATAAGGCCCAGCTCGGATGCAGCGACACCGCAACCACGGTCATTATGGGTATGTAAACTAATAAGCACTGAATCGCGGTTTTTGACATGACGGCAAAACCACTCAATCTGATCAGCATAGACGTTTGGCGTGGACATTTCGACGGTCGATGGCAGGTTAAGTATTACTTTGCGATCCGGAGTTGGTTGCCAGATCTCGGTGACTGCATCACAGATTTCAACGGCGAATTCTAGTTCGGTACCGGTAAAGCTTTCTGGCGAATACTGAAAATACCAGTCAGTTTCGGGGTATTGGTCAGCAAAGCGAATAACATCTTTGGCGCCATTAACGGCGATATCAATGATGCCAGCCTTGTCCAGTTTGAATACTTTCTCGCGCTGTACCACAGAGGTGGAGTTGTACATGTGCACAATGGCTTTTTTGACGCCTTTTAGGGCTTCATAGGTTTTTTCGATAAGGGCTGTGCGTGCCTGTGTTAGCACCTGAATGGTGACATCATCAGGAATCTGGTTCTCTTCGATTAGCCAGCGCACGAAGTCATAATCCGGCTGTGAAGCTGCCGGGAAGCCCACTTCAATTTCCTTGAAGCCAATATCGATCAGCAGAGCAAAAAGTTTTTTCTTCTGCGCAACGGACATGGGCTCGATCAGAGCCTGATTGCCATCTCTCAAATCAACGCTGCACCAGGTAGGTGCTTTATCGATAACATTGTTCGGCCAGGATCTGTCTGGCAAATGAACAGGCTGAAAGGCTTTGTATTTTTTATGACTATAGCGACTCACGATCTTGCTCCACGTCTGTTTTCTGTTGCGAGGCCAGCATTGTACAGGAACTACAAGGCTTAAATATTGCTAATATTGCACTAATACCAATATATTTAAGCATATATAGCTAAAATATATGAATAAATAGAGCATATATTTCATTAAATTAATATAATAAGGTGTATTATGTTTCTGTGTTTGATAGGCATTGGTTTTGGGCTGCATCTAGGGCTTGATGATGCCTTTCAGGCAAGTTGATGAACAGGAAATCGTAGGAGATGACTATGCAGCTCGACAGAACTGACAAGCGCATATTGGCACAGATACAGAAGAATGGTCGGATCAGTAATTTGGAGCTGGCTGATGCAATTGGTCTATCCCCTTCGCCTTGTTTGCGGCGAGTCAAACAGTTGGAAGAAAGCGGAATTATTGAGGGCTACACAGCTTTATTGAGTGCTTCCAAACTGGGGCTAAAACTCATAGCGCTTATTCAGATAAATATGGATAAACATACCCCGGATCGGTTTGAGCATTTTGAAAACACTATTAAGAGCTACCCTGAAGTATTGGAATGTTTGTTGATTGCCGGACAATCAGCTGATTACCTGTTAAAAATTGCTGTTCAGGATATGGAGGTGTATCAGGATTTTTTGCTCAATAAAATCACCAAGATTCCAGGTGTGACTGATGTTCATTCCAGTTTCGTATTGAGGCAGGTGATCAGCACTACACGATTGCCGATTGAAAATGTTGTATAGCGTTTTCCAATGAGCATAAAGCGCAAAGAAAAGCAGCTCAAGCCTATTTTCAGCCTGTCTATTTATTAAGTGCGAGTTTTTTTAGCCGGAATTATAAATCCATTTATGTCCATTGATCGGCCTGTGCTATAGTTTCTAACCCGTTAGCAGAGGGCAAGGCAATGGCAAGCATCTTTACAAAAATTTTAAATAAAGAGATCCCAGGGCATTTTGTTTGGGAAGATGAATTGTGTTTTTCAATCATGACTATTCAGCCTATACGAGACGGCCATCTTATGGTAATTCCAAAAATGGAAGTAAATCATTGGGATGATGTTCCACCAGAAACTGCTGCACATTTGATGGTGGTCTCGCAAAAAATAGCAAAAGCAATTAAAGCGGTAATTCCCTGTAAAAGAATCGGTGTTTCAGTGATTGGTCTAGAAGTCCCCCACACACATATTCACTTAATCCCAATAGACAATATGGGAGACCTGAATTTCAGTTTGGCCAAAGAAATGCCGCAAAAAAAACTGGCTGCTACTGCGACAGCAATTCGAAAATCATTGCAGGCCAGGGGTTATTCTGAGGCTGATGTCTAACTATTATTAATGAACTCAAATAAAGACAATATTTTTCTTTATGATGATGCATTAGTCGATTTTGTCTTTGATGAAAAAGTTGCCAGTGTATTTACTGACATGGTAAATCGTTCTGTTCCGGGCTATGCGCTGATTGTACGAATGATTGGTGTTTTAGCGGAACAATACGCATCTAGTAATACTCGGCTTTATGACCTGGGTTGCTCATTGGGCGCTGTCACTTTTTTATTGCAACAACTCAAACTTGATAATTGCAGCATTGTTGCCGTTGATAATTCTTCAGCAATGATTGATAGTTGCCGCACTTCACTGGCTCTCAATACGGCGAAGGATTTATTGCCAGTTGAGCTACGCTGTGAAGATATACAATTAACAGAGCTATCAAAAGCGTCAGTAGTGATATTAAATTTCACCCTGCAATTTATAGCACCGGAACAACGTGACAGAATAATTAATAAAATATATGACGCATTGGTGCCAGGCGGTATATTAATAATTTCTGAAAAAGTTCTTTTTCCAGAAAAAGAAAAAAATTCTTTATTTATAGAGTTATATCATCAATTTAAAAAAGCAAATGGTTATTCCGATTTGGAGATTAGTCGTAAGCGCTCTGCGCTTGAAAATATTTTAATTCCTGAAACTATTGAGCAACATAAGAAAAGAATAAATGGAGCAGGATTCTCGAAATTTGAACCTTGGTTTCAATGCTTTAATTTTGCATCGATGTTTGCAATAAAATAATTGGTAGTAAAATTATATGCGATCTGGTTTAAGCATTTTTGATTTCTCGGATTTAAAAGATCAAGTAAAGAACTCCAAACTTGCCAGCCTAGCAGAGATAATGCCTGATACCTTTCTGGCTCAAATTAACCATGGTGATTTTCCTGCATGGAAGCAAGTGCTGGATTCTTTACCTGAACTATCTCCGGTTTCATATGATTTAATTCGCGAATTGCGAATTGGAGAAGCTGAGCAGCTTGAGACCTCTGAAAAAGAAAAGTTGAAAAATTTATTGCTGGGTTTGCAGCCATGGCGTAAAGGACCTATAAATCTATTTGGTTTAAATATAGACACTGAATGGCGTTCAGACTGGAAGTGGGACCGTTTAAAAAATGAGATCAGCTCTCTGACGGACAGAAAAGTACTGGATGTAGGTTGCGGGAATGGATATCACTGTTGGCGGATGGCGGGTGCGGGTGCAAGAATAGTTATCGGTGTTGACTCACATCTGCTTTTTAGTATGCAGTACTGGGCTATTCGACATTTTTTAACTGAACCACCTGTTTATGTATTGCCTGTGGCCTTGGAAGCCATTCCGGAAAAGCTGGAAGCATTTGATACTGTTTTTTCCATGGGTGTGCTTTATCACCGACGTTCCCCTATTGATCACTTATATTTGTTAAAAGATTGTTTGCGCAAAGGCGGTGAGTTGGTTCTGGAAACATTGGTGATTGATGGTGAGAAAGGAATGTCATTACTACCCCCAGAACGCTATGCAAGAATGCCTAATGTCTGGTTTTTACCAAGTTGTGCCACACTGGAAAGCTGGTTGATAAAAGCCGGTTATAAAAATGTCAGATTAGTTGATGTGGGTTTCACAACAACTGAAGAGCAACGCAGCACTCAATGGATGAATTTTGAGTCTTTACCCCAAGGATTAGATGTTAACGATCCAAGCATGACGATTGAAGGATTGCCGGCTCCTAAAAGAGCAATATTTATAGCGGAGAAATAAAGATATTTCTGCTGGTTTAAACATGGATGGAAATTGTTTATTCTGAAGGCATAGAGATTTAAAGCTTCTTATTGGCACAGGAAAAAAATATGGCCAGACCACTCAGGATAGAATATCCAGACGCATATTATCATGTGAGCACCAAAGCAGATCTTGGAATTACTTTGTTTCCAGGCCCCAAGTTCTATGAAGGTTTTTTAGCGGGGTTGGTCGATGCTTGCGCCCGTTTTAATGTGGAAGTGCATGCATATAGTTTATTAAGAAATGAGTATCATTTATTAATTAAAACGCCTGAAGGAAACTTAAGTCGTTTTATGCGCCAGCTCAATGGTTTATATACTCAATTTTATCAAGCACGAAAAAATGATGTGGGCTCAGTTTTTCATTCCCGCTATAAGGCTGTTTTAGTTCAGCCTAAATCTTATTTACTCGAGGTTTCCCGTTATATTCATAATTTGGCAGGCGCTGTTAAAGGTGGTACTAAACCGACACTCAAATCAGGGTGGTCCAGTATGGGAGCATATTGTAATAAAGTAAAAGTTCCTCAATGGCTGGTAAGAAATGATGTCTTAGCGATGCTAAGTACCGCCTATGCTAATCAAGCTGCCAGGCCTTATGCCAAATATCTGTCTTTTGTAGCGAAGGGGACATCTCCCGAGCTCAATCACTTTTATGGACGTAAGAATCAGCTTTCTATTTTAGGCGATGATAAATTTAAAAACCGCGTTAAATCTAAAAATACTGCTGCAAAGCCCAGAGGTCTTGGTAAAGGCAAACTGGCTCGCTTGAGGCCCTCAATGAAAAAGGTTGTGACTGAAGTTTCAAGGTATTTCAAAGTAAGTGAGAAAAGTATTTATTCTTCGGCACGCGGGCCAGGTAGTAAGAATGTTCCGCGCTGGGTATCAATGTACCTTTGTCAGGAGTTGTCCGCAGTAACTCTGCAGGATATTGCGACCCGTTTTGGATTGAAGCGTTACGGCACAGTCTCGACAACTGTGGGTAAGTTAAAACAAGAAATAAAGAATGATCCAAAAATAAGTAAAGCCATTCAAATCGTGAGTAAGCGCCTTAAAACTTAAGGTTATCGTCTTACTTATTTCCTCTTGTATTTCGGGTGCGGGCGTATACACTCCCGGTTAACGATTTTTTTTAAGGTAGGTCATGAAAGTAGCCAAGCAGAATAATCAGCAGGATCATCCCCTTGATTTGATTCAGTTTCTAAAAGGTTTATATGAAGCAGGCAGAATCAGAAAAGAAGATTTACAAAAATTAGTTAAAGCCCGAAAGTCACCCAAACAGCATGTGCTGGTTTTTATAGCCAATCAGGAAATAGGTGATTTAAAAAACCCGGGGAAAATTCTTGATCTGGAAACTCTTACACAAATTTTAGCTGAACAGGCAAAGCAGGAATATTATCACGTTGACCCTCTGAGCATTGATGCGGCCAAAGTGACAGATGTCATGTCGCATGCTTTTGCCAAGCGACATAACATCATGGCGGTGAAAGTTGATAGTAATGAGGTCACAATCGCCAGTGCAGAACCGACTATTTCAGCCTGGGAAGAAGATTTAACACAGGTTCTGCGCAAGCCCATCAAACGGGTAGTTGCTAACCCCGTTGAGTTAGAACGATTAACTAACGAGCTTTATCGCTTGTCAGCTTCTATTGGCATGGCGATTTCTGGTGGTGGAGGCAACACCAACAAGCCTGGCATTGGCAACCTGGAACAAATGATGGAGCTTGGTGCTCAGAAAGAGCCTGAGGTAAATGACAAACATGTTGTCAATATAGTTGATTGGTTACTGCAATATGCCTTTGAACAACGCGCAAGCGATATTCATATTGAGCCGAGGCGTGAAATCGGGAATGTCAGGTTTCGCATTGACGGCTTATTATATACCGTTTATCAAATTCCAATGCAGGTTCTTAGTGCTGTGACTAGCCGCTTGAAGTCGCTGGGCAGGATGAATGTTGCGGAAAAACGTCGGCCTCAAGATGGTCGCTTAAAAACCAAAAGTCCAAACGGTAAAGAAATAGAACTGCGCCTTTCAACCTTGCCAACAGCATTTGGTGAGAAGATGGTTATGCGCATCTTTGATCCTAATGTGCTGCTGAAGTCATTTCAGCAATTGGGTTTAGGTAATGATGACCTTGAGCGATGGAACAAGATGATTCAACGCAAGCATGGCATCGTTTTAATTACTGGCCCAACAGGAAGTGGGAAAACCACAACTCTTTATTCAACGCTAAAATCAATAGCCACTAAAGAAGTCAATGTTTGCACTGTTGAAGATCCTATCGAAATGGTGGAGTCCAGCTTTAATCAGATGCAGGTGCAGGAAAATATTGAAATGACCTTTGCCAATGGGGTTAGGGCACTACTGAGACAGGATCCAGATATCATAATGATCGGCGAGATTCGCGACTTAGAAACGGCTGAAATGGCAATTCAGGCTGCACTTACGGGTCATCTGGTTTTTTCCACTTTGCATACGAATGATGCGCCTTCAGCAATCACCAGATTGCTAGAGCTTGATGTCCCCTCTTATTTGATCAAAGCAACGGTCATTGGTGTCATGGCACAGCGTCTGGTTCGAGTACTTTGCCCTCATTGTAAAAAAGCTGAACCCGTAGATAAAGAATTGTGGGGACACCTTGATCCAGCTTGGCGAGGTGCTATTCCTGAGAAAATTTATAACTCACAGGGATGTCGTGAATGCAGGGATACAGGATTCCAGGGCAGGGAGGGTATTTATGAGGTAATGCCATTAAGTGAAGCCCTGCAAAATTACACAGAAGATAAAGCCGACCTTCCTAAACTTCGGCGACAGGCATATAAGGAAGGGATGTCCAGTCTTAGGCACAGTGGCGCTGTAAAGGTGGCAGAAGGCACCACGACTATTAATGAAGTATTCAGAGTCGCACCGGAAGCCAATTAATTTTAATAGAAATTGATTGTTAAACAGGTTTTTTGATGCAGCAAATCACTTTTTCAGGGGAGCAAGGGTGAAAGTGTTAGTGATCGGTCCGTCTTGGATTGGTGACATGGTCATGGCCCAGTCCCTATTTCGATGTCTGCAAGCCAGAAATCCGCAAGCTGTTATTGATGTGCTGGCGCTTGATTGGACGCGTGAATTACTGGACAGAATGCCAGAAGTCAATCGGGCAATAGCCATGCCAGTTGGTCACGGAAAACTGGCCTTAGGTAAGCGACGTCAATTAGGCAAATCCCTTCGGTCGGAAGCTTATCAACAAGCGATTGTGCTGCCTAATTCATTTAAATCAGCATTGGTGCCATTTTTTGCAAAAATTCCATTGCGGACCGGGTGGCGAGGTGAAGCCAGGTCATGGCTTTTAAATGATTGCCGCAAACTTGATAAACAACAATACCCGTTGATGGTTGAGAGGTTTGCCGCCCTGGGATTCCCAGAAAACTCACCCTTGCCGAAGCCGTTATTTTGGCCAGCATTACGCGTTTCGGCTGAGATAAATGTCACCAAAGAAAAGTTTAATCTAGAAACCAAACGGGACATCATAATATTTTGTCCAGGAGCTGAATTTGGCCCATCTAAAAAATGGCCTGAATCAAATTTCGCTAAATTAGCAGATGCTCTTATTAGTGAGGGAAAACAGGTCTGGTTAATGGGCTCAAAAAATGATGCTCAGACGGCACAAAATATTATTGCTACAATTCAGCCTGAGCATAAAAAACATATGGTCAGTTTGGCTGGCTTAACCAGTATAGGGGAAGCAATAGATCTGATGAGTCTGGCGCATACGGTTGTTAGCAATGATTCCGGATTAATGCATATTGCAGCGGCAATGAAAAAAGCGCTTGTTGTATTTTATGGCTCAACATCTCCAGAGTTTACGCCGCCTTTATCCAACAGAGTTGAAATATTAACATTAAAGCTGTCATGCAGCCCCTGCTTTAAGCGAGAATGCCCGCTCGAGCATCTTGACTGCCTAAACCAACTTTCACCAAAAGCTGCGCTGGATGCAATTAGAAAAATCCACCAACAGCTAGATGAAGTCTAGTATGCATGTGCTAATAGTTAAGCTGTCTTCTTTAGGCGATGTTATACATACCTTGCCTGCTTTAACTGATGCCGAACAAGCAATCCCTGGAATAAAGTTTGATTGGGTTACCGAAGAAGCATTTACAGAGATTCCAGCCTGGCATTCTTCAGTTAATAAAGTAATACCGGTAGCGTTAAGACGCTGGAAAAAAAATATTTTTAAAACGTTAATTGGTAAAGAGTATAAAGCTTTTAAGAAGGCATTAAAGAGCACTCAATATGATTTGGTGATTGATGCTCAGGGCTTATTAAAAAGTGGTTTTATTAGTTCATTAGCTAGGGGAAAAGTTGTTGGTCTGGCAAAAAATAGTGCCAGAGAAAAGCTTGCAACGTGGTTTTATGATCAAAGTTACGATGTATCCTGGCAACAACACGCTGTTGAAAGAACCAGAAAGTTATTTGCTGAGGCTCTTGGGTATAATATCGAGCATGTAAATGTAAATTATGGCTTATCACTTAAGCTATTTAATTTAAATAAAGAGCCCAAAGCTAAGTCTTTGTACTTTTTACATGGAACGACATGGGAAACGAAACTCTGGCCAGAAAAATACTGGATAGAGCTTGGTAAAATTGCAATGAAAAATAGTTACAGTATTAATTTATTATGGGGCAATGAAGAAGAACAGCGCCGAGCCAAGCGTATTGCTGATGCTATCCCTGGCGCCAAGGTCATGAGCAGACTTACACTAACAGAGATAGCCTCCAAATTTTTACAAACAGAGATTGTTATTGCCGTAGATACTGGATTAGCCCACTTGGCGGCAGCATTAGATCGGCCAACAATTGCGCTTTATGGCGCTAGTGATCCTGAGAAAACAGGGACTTATGGGAAAAATCAGGTCCACCTAAAGACTTCCTTTGCGTGCAGCCCCTGCTTCAACAAAACATGTCATTATCGTGGTGACGGTTTGAGCGATAGTGACAAGCAGGCGGTTATGTCACTAAAGCCTCCCTGTTTTTCAACATTGCCCCCCAGCAAGGTTTGGCAGAATATTGTTGAACTTGCCGAGCAGCAGCACTGAGGCAAATATGAAATTTGCTATTGTTTTATATTCATATTTTCCTTTCGGAGGTCTGCAGCAAGATTTACTTAAAATATTACAAGCATGCAGAGCAAGAAAAATTGATGTCACAATTTTCTGCATGGAGTGGGAGGGTGAAAAACCGCTATATGCAAATATAGTTATTTTGCCCTGCCAGGGTTATGCCAAAACAGCAAAACGCGAATATTTTGTTGAAAAAATGTTAGAGAAAACCCTTGATAAATATGATTTAGTCCTAGGTTTTAATAAGATGCCTGGGCTTGATTATTACTATGCCGCAGATTATTGCTTTGCTGAGAAAGCTAGAAATGAAAGATCGTTTCTATATCGACTGACGTCAAGAGCTAAACAATATTTGGAATTTGAAGAGGCTGTCTTTGGTAAAGATCAGGAAACAGTGAGTTTATTATTAACGCCACAACAGAAGGAAGAATTTACCAGACATTATCAGACAGACAGTGATCGTCTAATACTTTTACCGCCGGGTATAAAAAAAGACAGAATGGCGGGAATTGATGCGCCGATAAAGCGCAGGCAGATGCGGCATGAATTATCGATCCTTCCGGATGATCTGCTTTTACTTCAAATAGGCTCATCTTTCAAAACCAAAGGCCTGAATAGGTCATTATTGGCGTTTGCTGCGTTGCCACTTGAGTTACGAAAGAGAACTTGGTTTTTCGTTGTTGGCAAAGATGCACCTGATAAATATATAAAAGAAGCACAACGTTTAGGCGTGGCAAGGCATTTTAAAATTATTAATGGCAGTAGTCAGGTCCCCGAGCTTTTACTAGCGGCAGACTTATTAATTCATCCATCACTAAAAGAAAGTGCCGGGATGGTGATACTAGAAGCAATAGTTGCTGGTTTGCCTGTGTTAACGACATCTAGCTGTGGTTATGCCTTTCATGTTGAAAAAGCTCAAGCAGGGATAGTTTGCCCTATGCCATTTGAACAGGAATATTTCAATAAGCAATTAGAGACAATGTTGCTAAGTGATAATAGAAGTACCTGGAAGGCAAATGGAATCGCGTATGGGCAGGAACAAGATCTTTATTCAATGCCGCAAACAGTTGTTAATCTACTGGTTCAGGCCGCTCAATCCTATTCACAATAAGCTTTGTAGTTTTTCAAAAACATCCAGGGGTTTGATGGATTTCAAGCAACGATTATTATAAATGCAGCCTGTTTTAGTGCATTCCGGAGCACAAGCCTGATCACCTTTAAGAACGATTGAATTGCCTGAAAGCGGTCGCCATAATTCGACATCAGTGGGTCCAAATATCACGCAACCTGCAACACCCAAGGCTGCTGCCAAATGAAAAGGGCCGCTATCATTTCCAACCATAGCCTTTACTTGTGTTAGTAAACAGGCTAATTCATACAGTGAAAGTTGGTTACACAAGTCTCTACAATTTGCTTCCGTATTCTCATCCCTGTAATTATCTTTAATAGCGGCAAGAATCTCGCTATTAGCCTGTTGGTCAGCATGACCAGCACCAATTAAAACTATTTTATACCCCTGGTTGGTGAGCATGAAAATTAATTCGGCAAAACAGGAAGCTGGCCACTTTTTGTAGTCCTTAGCTGCACTTGCATGAATGGCAATTAAAGGAGCCTGGAGATCTAAGCCAAGGCCTTTGAGTTTATTACGAAGCGGAGCAGAAATACTTTTTATTGTTATTTTAAGATAAGAGGGTTGTAGTGTCTGTAGGCCAAGGAGGCTAAATACTTCGGCAAATCCATACCAGCGATGCTTATGTAAGGGGTCTCTTTTCGCATAATTAATATCCAATACATTGTCGTAGCCGTATTTATTTCTGGCTAAATTGCTGCCTAGTTTAAACTTCGCTCCGGAAAGTTGAGTCAAGCGGTGAGAGACGCTGTCTTCTTCAATATTAAATCCAATGTCAGCTTTAAAGCGCCGGATCGAAAATAAGCATTTAAGATAAAGGGATAATTTTTTAAATAATGTAGCTTGCTTGATTTGCTGTCGAGGGTAAAACAATAATGTTTCAGAAGGGAAAGTATCCTGCAAGAGCTCCTGATAAGCTGCATCAACAACTAAAAGGAATTGGATGTTGTTTTTTTGGCAAAATTTAAGAAAGTCCTGAATGATGCCGCCAGCGATCACCAGGTTTCCCAAATATCTTGTGGGATTAAGCAAGACTATGCGCTGATAGTCTGTCGGGATGCTTGCTACAGGGGCTCCAGTCAAAACCATAAGTCCAGTTTATAATTCTGACTGGAATTCTACCTGAGTGAACTGACAAGTCCATGTATAATGAAGGCAGGTTAATAATGGGTTTTTTAAATGACTAAGCAAAAGCAGATTCCAGTAAGTGTCTATGTAATCACGAAGAATGAAGAAGAGAATATCGTCAGCTTACTGAATAATCTGAAAAATTTTGCTGAAGTTATCATTGTAGACAGTGGCAGTACTGACCGTACTCTGGCGTTAGCGGCATCCTATTCTAATACCAAAGTGAGTTTTAATGAATGGCTAGGGTTTAGTGAACAAAAAGCTCATGCCTTGTCTTTATGCCGTTTCCCATGGGTGCTCAATCTGGATGCCGATGAAACCCTAAGTGATACTTTTATAAATGAGCTGGATAGCTTTATAAAGCAGGAACATTTTGTGGCATTGCGCTGCAATAGGATCTTGCTTAGGTGGGGACGACAACCAAGATGTTTTGGTAAGACAGAAAAATTAATTCGACTCTTTAAGAAAGATAGCGGTCATTATGAAAGCAGACAGGTACACGAGAGCATAAGCATAAGCGGTCCAGTTAAAGAGACAGAAGCAGAAATATTACATCACGAAAATTTGAGCTATTCGCAGCGTATTGAAAAAACCGTGTTTTATGCAAAACTCAAAGCTCAGGATAAATTCAATAAAGGTGATAGGACAAACATATTAGTCGTGTTGTTAATTTTCCCGCTTACTTTTATTCGCACCTACTTGTTTAAGGGGCATTTTCTGGATGGCTTTGGCGGCGTACTGACCAGTGTCAATGTAGGTTTTTACAATTACATGAAATATGCAAATCTGTGGGATATGAATAAAAGAGCTCAGCGAAAAAGCAATTTTGAGAAAAGTTGAGTAAATTCCGAGACCCGTTCTAGACCTGTAGCAGCCATATATGCCTCAGCAAATTGGGTTCGCTGATTTTCTGGTAACTCGAGTTTATTCAAAAGGCTTTGAATATTTAAAAAACGATCTGCATAACAAATTGAAGTCGGGAAGACTTTGATATCTTCCGGGTTTGCAATAGAAAATTCACCGTTCGCATAATAAATTTTAGAAGGTTTTACCTGAGTAAAGAAAAACCCTAGCTGGTGAACCTTTGCAAAAAAATCAGCAAGCTGATCGACCGGCAATTCGGAATGTTGAATTTTTGCAAGGCTTTCTCCGTATAAGGGGAAATAAGTTGCTGCAATGAAATCTGCACTTTTTATTTCAAAAATATTATCAATAGTGATGGAATTGACTCCCGCCAGGCGAAGTAAACGAGCGTTAGTGTCAAATAACTGCATTGGTGGTTTTTCAAAAAATTTAGAGCTTGATAAGGGCAATATTCTAAATAGAGCATTGTTATGCAAAATTCGGGTTAAATTTTTAGAATGCTGCTCTTCAATAATCTTTGAGCCTTCTATCATGGTATTAAAATGCTGCCTATCCATCTTATTCACTGGCGTTTTGATAGCGATATAGGGACTGGCTGGTTTGCCATCTGCTTGAGTTTTGAAACGTTTGTGCGTCCACATGTATTGAGATGGATATAAGCGAATTGCTTTTTCCAGTTGCTGGTTCATATAAGCAGCATCTGCTACATCGTCGCTGCCAGGGTAATCTTCCGGGAATGGATAAAATTCAATTTCATATTTGCCAGTGATGTCATTGCGATGATGGCGTGCTAATAAAACCGGTGAGTTATAAAACTTGGCTAAACGGCTAGCCGCCGTTATGGTTGCCGCAGGGTTCCCAAAAAAAGGAGCAAAAACTGAATGATTGCTTCCATAGTCCTGATCAGGGGCATACCAGATAATATTATTCTTTTTTAAATGTCGAAGAGTTCCTCTTATGTCATAGCGGTCAAACACACCATTAGTATTTTTTAATCGCCCACGAAGCATTAAGGCATCAAACAGAGCATTTTTATGTGGACGGTAGGTAACGGCAAAAGGAATTTGTAGAGAAACCAGATTGGCTGTAAAGTCCAAGGTGGTGTAATGAGCACCCAGAAGTACTACACCTTTGCCTTTAGCGAGAGCATTATCTAGAGCCTCAACATTTTTGATATCCAACATAGTTTGAAATTGCTTCGGATTTCTAAACCAACCAACCATCGTGTCTATAAGGCCTCTACCATTTTCAATAAAGCAATCTTTTATCAATTGTTCTTGTTCTGTTTTGCTTAACTCCGGAAAGCAAAGTTTGATATTGGTTGCAACGATATAACGCCGCTCGTTAGCGAAGATAAAAAGCATTTTCCCTAGCATGGCCCCTCCCAAAAGACGCAAGCGAAAGGGTAAAAAGGCTATCAAGGTCAACAGACCAACACCTATCCAGGTTGGCCAATATTTCGGAGCGATAAAAGAGCTTAATTGAGGGGTTTGTTGTTGAGACACTTTACTAGTTTACCAAGGATTTGGCTCATTCTATCAGAAGCGGTATGGTATGATGCAGCTCTTTCAATGAAAACGGAACTTAGTGATATAGGCAAATAATGAAGCTCGATATTCCAAGATTTGATACAACCCGAATTTTAGTCGTTGGCGATGTTATGCTCGACAGATATTGGCATGGTGATACAACAAGAATTTCGCCAGAAGCGCCGGTTCCTGTGGTCAAAATAAATAATATAGAAGACAGCCCTGGCGGAGCAGCTAATGTTGCCTTGAATATAGCCGCTCTTGGCGCTGCCTGTAACCTTACCGGTATCATCGGAAATGATGCAGCAGGCCAATCTCTGATACAGGCCCTGTCAGCAGCAGGCATCGAATGTGACTTTCACTTTTCTGAGTACAGCCCAACCATTACGAAACTTCGTGTATTAAGTCATCATCAGCAATTGATCAGACTGGATTTCGAAGAAAACTTTAGTAGTATTGATTCATTAAGTTTAAGCAGCAGGATAAGCGGCTTGTTAAACAATGTTGATCTTGTCATATTTTCTGATTACAAAAAGGGCTCTTTAAATAACATCGAAAATTTCATTAGCCTGGTGAAGGCCGTGGGGGCGCCTATTCTGGTTGATCCAAAGGGTGATGATTTTACCAAATATAAGGGTGCTACTCTGCTCACACCTAATTTACATGAATTCGAGGTAGTTGCTGGTCAATGTAGTACAGAAGAGGACTTGGTAAACAAAGCAAAGGTTTTAATAAATGATCTGGAGCTGGAGGCATTACTGGTTACTCGAGGTGAACATGGAATGAGCCTCATACGTCCCGGAGAAACAGAGTTGCATTTCCCGGCTCGAAGCAGAGACGTCTTCGATGTGACTGGGGCAGGAGATACGGTAATTTCAGTATTAGGAGCATCACTTGGTGCAGGCAAGTCCCTGCCAGAAGCTGTGGCTCTGGCAAATATTGCTGCCGGGATTGCTGTTTCAAAAGTCGGAACTGTTGCTGTGAGTGGTCCGGAACTTCGGCGTGAAGTGCAAAAAGACAGTGATTCCGGACGAGGAGTGATGAGTAGAGCGCAGCTTGCTCAAGTGGTTGCTGATGCCAAAGCCAATGGCGAGAAAGTTGTTTTTACTAATGGCTGCTTCGATATTATTCATGCTGGCCATGTTGGTTATTTACAGGATGCCAGAGGGCAGGGTGATCGCTTGATTGTTGCCTTAAATGATGACGCATCCGTGACGCGTCTAAAAGGAGAAGGACGTCCAATTAATCCAATAGAGCGCCGGATGGCAGTAGTCGCAGGTCTAGAGGCCGTTGATTGGGTAGTAAGCTTTGATGAAGATACTCCGATCCCGTTATTGGAAGAGTTTAAGCCTGATGTATTAGTTAAAGGTGGAGATTATGAAATCAGTGAAGTGGTAGGGGCAAATATTGTTCAAGCGTATGGTGGGGAAATTAAAGTGCTCGCTTTTTTGGATAACTGTTCAACCACGGGTATAGTAGAAAAAATACAAAAAGATAAGCAGTAGAGTTTTCAAATGTCTGCCAATAGCCAATCGTTCTCTACTGTGTCTGCCCCGTATTAACTTTCGTTTAATGGTCTTTAGTAATATTTAAAAATCTGCTTGAAGGAAACCTTTGGCAAGTTTTACATTATGAGCAAGATGTTCAGGGTTAATCGTCCCCACAATCATGCTGCTGATAGCGGGTTGTGAAAAAATCAAATTCATACTTTCACGGACCAAATCTTCCCCTTCTTTGTTGACATGGCCGCTCATTAAGCCTTTTTTGACTAGTATGCCTTTGTTTTTTTGGCGGGCAGAATCAACGACTTCCTGATCCTGTTGTTCCAGATTATAGGTAAGCATCACAATGTCTAATAAGTCAGTGGCAAGAATGCCACCAGCGATGGTTTTTGTTGACATGCCAATAGCTCTTATCAGTCCAGCATCCTTACTTTTTTTTAGTGCTTCTACACAATCACTTTCCAATAGTATTTTTTCATCCTGGCCATCAGAATGAATTAAAACCATATCGAGATAATCAGTATTCAACCGTTGCAGGCTGCGCTCAATACTGAGTTGGGTGTGTTTGGCACTAAAGTCAAAGTAAGACTCTCCATCAATAAACTCTTCACCAACTTTGGTAGATATTATCCAGTCTTGACGCTTGTTTAATAATGCACCAATTCTTTCTTCACTATTTCCATATGCAGGAGCGGTATCGATAAAATTTATGCCCAGCTCCCGAGCCTGACTTAATATTGCCAGGACTGCATCATCATCCGGAATCTTAAAAGTACTGGGATATTTAACACCTGTATTGCGGCCGAATTTAACACTGCCAAGACCTAATGCTGAAACCTCAAGACCTGTATCACCTAATTGCCGCAAAAAACTCATTACAAAGTGTCCCATGGGGGGATAGCAATACCTGGAAAAAGTATTTTGCCTAAATCAGGATTATCATAACTACCTCGGTCTATATTTTTTTCATGAAACAAATTTACTATTTGCTGCCCTAAATTTGGCGCCAGGGTTAACTTGCTAGGCCAACATAAGGCAATATTCCCGTATTGATGAATGCTTGCCGTTTCTGGCCGTTTACCATTTTTTGTCAGAGCCTCGGCGCGATTAATAAAAAAACTGTGCCATTGTTCACTGGCTAAATCGCACCAGGGAAATAACTCAGCAATTTTGTTTTGAGCTACTTGAATTTGCTCTTCCTGAGTTCTATGCATGCCACTCTCAGCCAACTCTCCACCCAGATACCAGGCGAATTTACCATCTTTACATTTGTGGGTAGTGATAGTGACTTCCGGTGTCGCAGTTAACTGGTCAGATACACAATGTACGAATATGGGGTAGGGATGTTCATGCTTAACAATGGTCATGTGCAAAGGGCGTAGCTGCATCTGCATATCACAAGGTAGGTCTGCATCGGGGATAAGCTTTTTTAAAAGATCCTTGCTACCTTCGCCACTACTAATAATTAATTGTTTTGCTTTTATTTCAAAAGTCTCGGAGCCTTGCTGCATTGTCAGGCTTTTAAACTCTCCCTCAGGGTTCATTTCTATGGACCACCAACTATCTTGGCTAAAAAGCTTGATATTAGACTGATGGTTCTTGCTTAAGCTGGCTAACAGAGAAGGTACATCCAGGACAATATCCAGAAGTTCATACAAGGGGCCCTTTATGTGCCTCTTGAAAAAATCTGGATAATTTTTTGGAGCTACCTTGCTCACTTTACCTCTTAAGGCTTTACTGCCAAGAAAAGCATTAAATCTCGATCGCAGACTATTACGGGGCCACATGTAGTAATGTTCAGACAATAGATTGGTGCCGGTTAAATCAACATCGCCAATGCCTGCTAAACAGGATTTCCAGTGCTCTGGCATGTCAGCAATTGCTTCACTGGCAGAATTTAAATTGCCATTAAGGGCATATTTGATGCCGCCATGAATCATGCCCTGCGATGCGATAGTTTGGCCGGCGCCTAGCTTGCTTCTTTCCAGCAGCATAGCGTCGTAGCCTTCTGCCCGTAAACGGTTCAACATCCATAATCCAGCAATTCCGCCGCCGATTATTAAGGCATCTTTTTCTATAATACTGGACATTTACAGTTAGCAGTTTTGATAAGTGAGCTTTGCGTTAAGTATAACAGTTAATTTCAGCAGCATGGACAAGGACAGAGTGCTTCCGTAATATTCCGCTCTGTGAATCGTACTATATATAGCTTCATTTATTGCTTGCTGCTGCCGTTAATATTCTCTCGGATGTGGTGGCGTTCCTTAAAAGATTCGAGATACCGTCAGCGCTGGTCGGAACGCCTGGCTTTTTATCCCAAGAATCAATTCAATCACAGCAAACCGGTAATCGTATTTCATGCTGTCTCTGTTGGCGAGTTACATGCTGCAGTTCCCTTAATTCGTAGTTGTCAGGAAGCTCTTCCAGATTGGACCTTTACACTAACCACCACCACGGTCACAGGCTCGGCAAGAGTAAAGGAAATATTTGGCAACTCTGTCCAACATTGTTATATGCCCTATGATACACCCGGATCAATAAGACGTTTTTTACGAGCTGTGAAGCCAAGAATGCTGGTGATATTAGAAACCGAACTTTGGCCAAACTTATTGTTTTATAGTGCACAACAACACTGCCAATTGTTATTGCTCAATGCCCGTCTTTCCGACAAATCATTTTTGAATTATCGTAAGTACGCCAAACTCACTTCAAGCATGCTCTTAAGCTTTCATTGTGTTGCCGCTCAATTTGAGCAGGATGCAGAACACTTTCGATTTTTAGGCTTACCAGAAAAAAACCTACATGTTACCGGGACGATGAAGTTTGATCAGGAAATAGATCAAGAGCAGCAAGAAGCGGGGCTAGCAATGAAAAAAGAATTACAGCGTCCAATTCTTGTGGCGGGTAGCACGCGCGAGGGCGAAGAACAAAAGGTCTTACAGGCTTTTAAAATTTTACTAGCCGCATTGCCGGAATTATTATTAATTTTGGTGCCACGTCATCCCGACAGGTTTGATGAGGTAGCGAAGCTATTAAATAAGCAGGCTTATAAATACGTACTGCGTAGTAGTGGGGAAGATGTTTCAATAGAAAAGCAAATATTACTTGGAGACAGTTTAGGAGAAATGCAATTTTATTTTGCCAGTGCGGATGTGGCATTTGTTGGCGGGTCATTAGTTAATACTGGCTGCCAGAACATTATAGAACCGGCCGCCTTGGGATTGCCGGTTATTACAGGCCCTTCATTGTTCAATTTTCAGGCAGTCAGTGAATTGTTACTTCAAGCCAGCGCTATGCTGGTTGTTAATGATGCCAATGAGCTGGCTGAAAAAGCGTTGCTATTACTGCAGGATAAAGAGCGGCGAAAGAATATGGCAAACGCTGCTCGCGCCACGATAAAATCCAACCGCGGCGCGACAGACCGACAGAAGCAACTTATTCTAGAAGCCATTCATTCAGATCAATAATATCCTGTGGGCTTAAAAGACCAGCCGCCTGTTTTAGGTTTAAGGTATTAATCACATAGGTGTAGCGGGCATTGGCGTAATCACGCATTGATTGAAACAACAAGCGCTGTGCTGTAACGACATCTACAATATTTCTGGTGCCTGCTTCCAGGCCTGCTTCAGTAGCATCCAACTGAGCTCTTGCTGAGACTACAGCCTGGGCTCTTGCAGATATCGTTAATACATCATTTTCAACATTACGATAAGAATTCCGGGCAGCTTGTGTGCTGGTCCGTTGAGTATTCAATAATGCTTCTTCACTAGCATCAAGATTATAAAAAGCTTGTCGTTCTCGAGCTCTATTTAGTCCGCCCGCAAATAGAGGAAAGCTTAAATTAAGGGTGATATTGCTGTTTTCATTTACAGCATCTCCACCTCCGCCGGCGAGATTAAAAAAGTTAATGCCGCCTGTTTCAACCCAGGTATAACCAGCAGATAAGTCCAGTGTTGGAAGCATGGCAGCTTTGGCAGCGTCCGCTTCATATTCCCGTGACTCCATATTCAGACGGGCGGCTTTGACATCCAGGTTGTTTTGATTGGCGATCATCACCCATTCTTCTAATGATGTAGGAGCCAGGGGCTCAATAGGGAAGGCCTCACTCAGGTTTGATACATCATCATGGTTGCGCCCAGTAATTGCCTCTAAAGCTTCATAGCGTTGATTAAGCGCGTTTTCTTCAACTAAGAGATTAACTCGCGCCAGATCATAAGCGGCCTGAGCATCATAGACATCAGTGATCGGAACCAGACCAACGGCAAAACGCTCTTCCTGTTGTTCTAGAATTCGAGCGCTGGTTTCCAATTCAGCTTCAAAAGTTTCAAGATTATCCTCGCTACGCAGAACATCAAAATATGCTGTGGCTACGCGTTGAATAAGTTCCTGCTCGGAGCGCGCTAAATTAGTGGCAGCGGCTTCATCTGCTTTACGAAATGACTTGTATGAATACCAGGCATTGAAGTTAAGTATGTTTTGTCTGATATTTAGGCCATATCTTTTTTCATTAAATCCGTTAGCTTGAGAGAAAGCAGGAAATGGAGAGCCGGGGGATGCGGTAGATGGCCCCTGAGCTTGACGAGATGTGCTGGCTGTCAGATCTACAGCTGGCAATAGTTGAGAAAAACCTTGGGCCACATTGGTATGAGTCGCATTAAATTCAGCACGTGCCTGACGAATTTGAGGGTCGCCAGCCACCGCAAGGTTATAAATCTCCAATAGATCATCAGCTGCAAAGGCTGGCGAACTGATTAACAAGCTGCTAAAAACTCCTAGACCGGTTTTTCCAAGAAACTTTCTAAAATTAATATTGGAGCTGGGCATTTTCATTATATCTCCGAGGTGTATTTTATAAGTTATGATTGATCAATACTTAGCGGCCAAGAGGCTCGCGCTTGTCAGGGTGCTTGTTATATAACCAGTTAGATAGAAGAATATTCTATTGCAATACTACCCTTTCTATATCAGCCATCTGATTATAGCTTGAAGTGATAACCTTTTCTCCCTCTTGAAGCCCTTCTTGTATCTCTAAAAAGCGATTATTACGTCGTCCGGCTCGTATTTCTCGTTTAGTAGCAAATTCTCCACTGCCATCAATAACGAAAACCCAACTGCCCGCAGTATCTTGTATGTATCCGCCCAATGGTAACAGCAGACTTTGGGAAGAATTGCTTAATGTCAGATTCATTTGTAAAGTTTGGCCACGGCGGATAGCAGTAGGGACATCACTACCAAAAATCAAATCCACCTCAAAAGTTCCACTGCTTATCTCGGGATAAATTTTATCTACTCTAGCGATGTAACTACTACCAGAAATAGAGAACTGAGCCTCTTGGCCTGCTGAGATGCGAGTAACATAAAATTCATCGATTTGAGCAACAATTTTATATTCATCTTCAACATCTATTTGGCCAAGTCTTTGTCCTTTGATTTTATTCTCACCAATTTCAATGGGAAAATAAGTGCTTTTGAGCATTTACCAATGCTTAAGCAATAGCTGTGCCAACAAATAAAATCCAATAAATATAATGAGATAAGGCTTTGAAAGGAAGACTTACTTAGCTGGATTGGTTTATTTCCCAGAATACTAGGGAAATTAACCAATGTTTTTTTCTATATTCCATTTGATAGAGCCATTGTTGCTAATGGAATACAGACTATGATCAAAATTAGGCTGCAATCTAAGAGAATGTCTTTCAGTGTGATAAATGCATTTTTCATTGATATGCCCTTCTTGAAGAAAGGTTGTGATTAATTTACTAAAGGGTTTTGTTATAACTTCTTAGTTGGATAAGACGTACATAGCTTGGGAAAATTTTGTAAGTGTCTCAAAACTCTCAAACTAATAACTCAAGGTTTGTTAGGGTGGATTAAAATTGAACTGTATTTACCTAAAGGTATTTTGCCTTAAAACTTAAGCAAGAAGAGTTCAGGCTTGTTTAATAGAGCGGTTTTGGATAAGGTTTAGGGGCGGTTTGGTTATGAGACTGGCAATAAAGATCAGGTACTCGATATTTTTTAGGAAAGAGCGTAAATAAGTTGGCGTCCATGAAATTAAAAAGACCTTATTCCATAGATTTAAGTGCACAAATGGCTGTGTGTGATGCAAACTTCATTCGCATACTTCAACTTTTACCCAGCATTGAGTTTGGCGTTAAACGCGATATTAGCTTTAATAACCAACTTAATTTAAATTCAAGGCACCAAGCTAGCCTTACTACAACTATAGAAGTTATCGAAAGCTTCAAATATACCAGCACAATAAGAATCGCTAATTTATCTCAGCCGTCAACTATCAATACTGATTCCTATTACCAAACTCCAGAAATGTTGATCAGGATGTACCATGATGCCAAAACAGCCGAAGTGATTTCTTATCAGCGAGCCCGTTATTTTAAATCTAAATACCCCTTGCCGAACAAAACTATGTATGAAGCAGATGAAAAAGAGCAGATAAATTTTTTCTTAAGTGAATGGCTAAGCTTTTGTTTAAAAGAAGGCTTGTGTTCAAGTACCACTTTAGCGGAGAATTTAGCTACGAAAACAGCGGCTTGATATAAGTTTGCTAATTTGGATAAGCAATTGCCAAATAAAAATAACACAGAATCCTATCGAGTCATTCAGATAACAGATCCCCACCTGTTTGCGGATGAGTCAATGACGCTTGTTGGTATGAACTGCGAGGAAGGACTGCAAGATGTCATTGAGCTGGTTAAAGAGCATGAAGAATCAGTTGATTGCGTTCTTTGTACCGGGGATATTGCACAAGATGCCAGTCAGGAAGCCTATAACCGCTTCGCTCAACACATTAATAAGTTAAATGCTCCGCAACTTTGGATACCCGGTAATCATGACATTATTGCCAGTATGCAGAAAGCTCTAAGTAATAAGAAAGAGGCCTTAGAGAAAACGCTTAAGCTTGGTAACTGGGGTATTATTATGCTCAACTCATGCGTAGAGGGGCATATTTATGGGCAGCTCTCTGAGCAAGAATTAGACTTTCTCAAGTCGGAACTTGATGGAATGCATGCTGAAGACAGGCATATTGTCATTGCTGTTCACCATAATCCTGTTCCAGTTAATGCTGAATGGCTGCAGAATCACTCCTTACAGAATACGCAAGACTTTTTTGAGATTATTGATGCTTATAAAAATATTAAGGCGGTAGTCTTTGGTCATATCCACCAGGACTTCAAAACATCCAGAAAAAAAGTCCTAATGCTTGGGTCGCCATCAACCAGTATTCAGTTTCATCCGGAGCATGATTACTTCTCCCTTGATAAGGAAAACCCAGGATATCGATGGCTTAGCTTGCATGCTAATGGGACTGTAGGAACTGGTGTACGGCGAGTGGTCGGCAAGAAATATAAGCTCGACCTCAGCAGCTCAGAATATTGAGATTATTTTCCATTAATGAGTGATGTATTAAGGCAAAGTACTCGTCTGATCTACCTTCATGGCTTCCTCAGTTCTCCTGAATCGGAAAAAGCCATATCTTTAAATGATTATGCCCAAAATGAGCTGATCGAATTGATAGATCAGGGTAAACTCGAGCTATTGATTCCAACACTGCCTCACAAGCCAAAACAGGCTATTAAATTGTTGGAAGAATTAATTATTGATTCTGCCAGGACTGTTTTAGTAGGCAGTTCTCTGGGTGGTTTTTATAGTATCTATTTTGCAGAAAAGTACCATTGTAAAGCGGTTTTAGTAAATCCACTGGTAACGCTACAAGAGAATCTAGCTGATAATTTTCTGGGTCATCATGTCAATCCATATAACGGAGAAAGTTTTGAAATTGAAATGTCAGATGTTGAGTATTTGTTGTCACTAGAACATTCAGATATTAAAAATCATGAAAAATATTTACTGCTGCTGGAAGAGGGCGATGAAGTGCTGGACTATAAACTGGCACTGAAAAAATTTAATCAAGCTTTTCAGCATGTCTTACCAGGCGGTAGTCATAGATTTGAAAATTTTGAAAAATATATTCCGCAAATTATAAAGTTTGCTGGAATAGAGGCCTAAATTAAGCATTTTCAGAATTAAAATAAGCCTCAACGAAATGAGCGCTCAGCGGCGTATACAACAGTAAAGAAAAACGGGAATCCCTTAGGAGCAAGATGAGCAAAGATTATAATTCCGAGTCAATTGAGGTATTGAGCGGCCTAGATCCTGTCAGGAGAAGGCCTGGCATGTATACAGATACCACTCGCCCGAATCACCTGATCCAGGAAGTTTTGGATAATAGTGTTGATGAAGCCTTAGCAGGCTCGGCAAGGGAAATTACGGTAACCTTAAATAAGGACGGCAGCATTGAAGTAAATGATGATGGTCGAGGTATGCCGGTTGATATTCATCCTGAAGAAAAAATTCCAGGAGTTGAGTTAATCTTAACCAGGCTTCATGCCGGCGGTAAATTTTCAAACGAAAACTATAAGTACTCAGGGGGCTTGCATGGAGTAGGCGTTTCTGTGGTCAATGCCCTTTCAACTTCTTTGGAAGTGTTTGTCAAACGTGATGGAAAGCTCTACCGCATGCTTTTCAAAGATGGCGAAAAAGCCAGCGATTTAAAAGTCATCGATAGTGTAGGACAACGCAATACTGGCACTATTATAAAGTTTTACCCCAATCCGAAATATTTTGATTCGCCAAATATCTCTATCACAAAATTAATACACTTGCTTCGGGCCAAAGCGGTATTGTGTCCAGGGCTTCGTATCGTCTTTGAAGATAATACTGTTAGTGCAGAGAAGTCTCAAAGTGATGAATGGTATTTTGAAGATGGCTTGGCTGATTATTTAAAACAAGCAACCACCGGTTATGAAACCTTGCCGGCAGAGCCTTTTACAGGAACCATGGAAGGCAACGATGAGACTGTTGACTGGGCGGTACAGTGGTTGCCAGAAGGTGGAGAATTAATTACTGAAAGTTATGTTAACTTGATCCCAACCGCGCTGGGGGGAACACACGTAAATGGTTTTCGAACGGGTTTGTTGGAAGCGATTCGTGAGTTTTGCGAGTTTAGAAACCTGATTCCTCGGGGTTTAAAGCTGAGCTCAGAAGATATCTGGGACAAGTGTAGTTATGTTCTTTCCGCAAAGATGCTAGATCCTCAATTTTCCGGGCAGACTAAAGAGAAACTTTCATCACGACAGTGTGCCGTTTTTATTTCTGGCATAGCTAAAGATAAATTAAGTCTCTGGTTGAATCAGCACACTAATGAAGCTGAGCTCATAGCGGAGATGTGTATTCAAAATGCTCAAAGCCGATTAAAAGCCAGTAAAAAAGTTGTTCGCAAAAAAATCACACAGGGACCAGCTTTGCCTGGAAAATTAGCTGACTGTTCTACTCAGGATGTTATGGCTGGAGAGTTGTTTTTGGTCGAAGGAGATTCGGCTGGTGGTTCAGCAAAGCAAGCTAGGGATAGAGAGACTCAAGCAATAATGCCTTTGCGCGGTAAAATATTAAATACCTGGGAAGTTGACTCAAGTGAAATTTTAGCCTCACAGGAAGTTCATGATATTGCTGTTGCCATTGGTGTTGACCCGGCTTCAAATGACCTATCAGGCTTACGTTATGGGAAAATTTGTGTTTTAGCTGATGCGGATTCAGATGGATTGCATATCGCTACGCTTCTTTGTGCACTATTTGTTCAGCATTTCAGAGCGCTGGTTGAAGCAGGCCATGTTTATGTTGCCATGCCGCCACTTTATCGAATTGATATAGGCAAAGAAGTTTTTTATGCCCTAGATGATGATGAAAAACAAGGAATTCTTGACAGGCTGGCAGCTGAAAAGAAAAAAGGGAAGGTAAATGTTCAACGTTTTAAGGGCCTTGGTGAAATGAACCCCTTACAGCTTCGGGAAACCACAATGGATAAAGATACTCGACGTCTGGTGCAATTGAACATTGATGAGTTTAGCAAAACCCAGGAAATGCTGGATATGTTGTTAGCAAAAAAGCGTGCCGGGGACAGGAAAAGTTGGTTAGAGAAAAACGGTAATCAGGCTGACTTTTAAACATTATCAAAGTTTAAATAATTGAAATGCAATAACACAAAGTAAGAGCACAACTATGACCGATATGATCACCTTGAATGAAGAAGGAATGGAGCAAGTCGCATTACGTGATTTTGTGGAACAGTCTTATTTAAACTATTCCATGTATGTCATCAATGACAGAGCACTGCCACATATAGGTGATGGATTGAAACCGGTTCAGCGGCGAATTGTTTACGCCATGTCTGAACTGGGTTTAAAGGCCAGCGCAAAATTTAAAAAATCCGCCAGAACCATTGGTGATGTTATTGGTAAATTCCATCCTCATGGTGATTCGGCCTGTTATGAAGCGATGGTGCTTATGGCCCAACCCTTTGCCTATCGCTATCCTATTGTAGACGGGCAGGGTAACTGGGGTTCTGCTGACGATCCTAAATCATTTGCTGCCATGCGCTATACCGAATCCAGACTACAGCAATATGCAGATGTTCTATTGGCAGAGCTGGCACAGGATACAGTGGACTGGAAGTTGAACTTTGATGGTGAATTGGAAGAGCCAGTAATACTCCCTGCACGCTTACCGAACGTTTTATTAAATGGAGGTAGTGGTATTGCGGTGGGTATGGCCACTGATATTCCTCCACATAACCTTAAGGAAGTTGCCGAAGCTTGTATCTATATGCTGGATAACCCTAAAGCGACAACTGCAGAACTTTGCGAAATAATTCAGGGTCCTGACTTTCCGACCAATGCTGAAATAATTACACCAAAGGTAGATATCCAAGAACTATATGAAACAGGAAAAGGCATGATTAAGTGTCGCGCCCTATACCAAAAAGAAAATGGCGACATTGTCATCACTGCAATTCCATATCAAGTTTCTGGCAGCAAAGTTCTGGAACAAATTGCAGCACAAATGCAAAAGAAAAAATTACCCATGATTGTTGATTTAAGAGATGAATCAGATCATGAAAACCCCACCAGGATAGTCATTGAGCCTCGATCAAATCGTGTGGATGTCGATAGCGTAATGGCACACTTATTTTCTACTACTGATTTAGAGAAAAGTTACCGGGTAAATTTCAACATGATTGGTATTGATGGGCGCCCACAAGTTAAAGCATTAAATAAATTATTAAAAGAATGGCTAACTTTTCGTATTACAACAGTTACTCGCCGATTAAGATATCGACTGGAAAAAATTAAAGCCAGGATGCATATCCTGGATGCTTTGCTTATTGCGTTTTTGAATATCGATGAAGTGATTGAAATTATTCGAACCGAAGATAAACCAAAGCCTGTTTTGATGAAACGTTTCAAAATAAGCGATATCCAGGCCGAAGCTATTTTAGAGCTAAAGTTACGAAATCTTGCCAAGCTTGAAGAAATGAAAATAAAGACCGAGCAGTCAGAATTAGCTGAGGAAAGAGAAGGTCTTGAGCTCACATTAGATTCAAAAACAAGATTAAAAACACTGGTTAAAAATGAAATAAAAGAAGATGCTGAAACTTACGGCGATGAACGTCGTTCAGAGTTGGTAATTAGAGAAGAAGCTCAAGCGTTTAGTGAAACAGAATTAATTGGCACTGACCCTGTAACAATAGTGCTTTCTGAAGCAGGTTGGGTTAGGTCAGCTAAAGGTCATGACGTAGATCCAGAAAGTTTAGCATACAGATCAGGGGATAAATTAAAACTTGCAGCTAAAGGCAAGAGCAATCAAAGCGCTGTATTTCTGGATTCAACAGGGCGGGCATATACAGTTCCTGCTCACACTTTGCCTTCTGCCCGAGGGCAAGGCGAACCATTAACTGGCAGAGTTAATCCCCCATCAGGGGCGAGTTTTGAAGGACTAATGATCGGAGATATCTCTGGTTATTATTTAGTGGCAAGTGATGCTGGCTATGGATTTATAACAAAATTAGAGAATTTCTTAAGCAAAAATCGTGCAGGCAAAGCCGTGCTAAAAGTCCCAAAAGGAGGAAAAGTATTAACGCCGTCGCCAATCCAGAATATTGCTGAAAGTGAAGTTGTTAGTATCAGCAATGAAGGCAGAATGCTCATGTTTAAATTGAAAGATTTGCCTGAATTACCAAAAGGCAAAGGCAATAAAATAATTAATATTCCTTCGGCTAGAGTAGCTGAAAGACTAGAGTTTGTTGTTGCTATTGCTGTTATAGTGCAAGATCAACGCCTTGTGATATATTCTGGGAAGCGTCATATTAGTCTGGGTATGAATGATCTTGAACATTACCGAGGAGAAAGAGGAAGGCGAGGCAATAAACTCCCCAGAGGCTTCCAAAAAGTTGATAAGGTAGAGATACAGGATTAGTTAATTGCCTTGCCAGCTGTTTCAGGCAAAAGGTCTATTAATTGTAGTTCCAATAAAGGAGCAGGGCTATTTAGCTAATTTAAAATTAGCTGAGAGTACAAAGGAAGAGTTGTTATGAAAGAGCCTATTCAAAGACTAAAGAACCAAAGGCTTGGTGGAAAGTTGGCTATAGCTGTTTCTTTAGTTTTATCCATGCCGAGCTTTTCTCAGCCAGCTTTTTCTCAATCAAATCGCATACAGGAAATTTTAGTTACTGCCTAAAAAAGAGAGCAAGATGCTCAGTCTGCCCGGTTAGCAACACTTTTTTAATGAAAGGATTTTTTAACTGCAATAAAAATTCAAGACCATTCATTTCTGGCATCGAATAGTCCACAATTACCGTAAAAGCAGTCTGAAAACGAGAGCCATTTAAAATTTCAAGGTGTAATTTATCTATATCAATATGGGTTAGTGGATCAGGCTCAAGAGGGCCTGTTTTATAATTCGAATAACACCTTTCCTGAATGTGGACATTTTTATAAGCATTATTGACATAATCTAGTGCTTGCTGTGCAGATTGGAAGATCTTAAAGCTTAAGCATTTATTAAGCATCAAGGTCACACCTTCCAAAAAGTCAGCATCATCATCAAGTAAAATTACTTGAGTAGGAAAGTAAAAAGGGTGCCCTACGCTAAAAGTGTCATCTGTCATTGTTAAGATACATTATTTTTAATTTTTGGAAGGATGTGTTGAGACTGTTTATTTATTAGCTCTGAATAAGAACCCATTTCCGGATTCAACAAATAAGCCATGAATGACATATTATCAGTGGGCATCGTAATTTCAAAACTGTCAGATGTATGCAATCGTGTATCAGCGCCAGCTTGTGTATAGGTTGTTTCACTGATTAAAAGTTGGCCTGGTTGACTCTGTTTACATAAATAATAACTGGTTTCCAGCGACTTCCCCAATAATGCCTGATCATTTTCCTTATGGGGGTCAACAGATATAAAAACTTCACCACTATGTATTGCTAGCTTAAATTGTAATGCTTGAGCCTTTTTAGCATGATGTAATTGACTGATTTTGTTCATGAGCTTTAAAAATAATTGAGCACAACAAATCGCATTAAAACTATGTTCATCACTACAACTCAAAGAATCAAATGATACCAACGCACTATCACCGGTGAAGCCTTGCACTGAGCCACCATATAGCTTGGCAGCTTGTTTGAGGTAATAATTATATTCATTTAACAATTTTGATAGAGTACTAGGATGTAATAGCTCGATAGCCGTATTGACATTGACAACTTTCACAATAAGTAAACTTGCCATGACTTTGCTTGATGGTTTGGATGCAGTACTGCTATTGCTCAAACCGGATAAACTTAGTTGATGGGATCGACTATCCTGATATTTTTCCAGTAAGCGTTTGCAAGCTTCTTGAATTTTACTGATTTCATCTAGCCTGTTTTCATCAGGGCTAATAGTGTTTTCATCAGGGTCTTCCATGGCTTTTATCAGGTTGTTTAATGGTTGTGTAATATGTGTGGAAAGCCCTAAGGCTGTGGTTATTGCTAGCATGAGTCCAAAGGTCAGTGTTCCCCAGAAATAGATTGCAATATTATTAATATTTCCATTCAGGTTACTTAAATTTAACTCTAATAGTACTGATCCTGCCACTGCATTTTGTAATGCGATTTCTGCAATGTATTGGGTGTTAAAAAAAGAGTTTGCTGAACTCTCTCCCGAACGAGCCAATATGTTATTGTCGACATCAAAGACAGTAACCTGATTAATACTATTACTATTTGTCAATTGACTAATCACAACGTTCAAGCCTAATAGGTCATTAGCTAATACTAACTCTATGACAGATTCTGCTATTTGTTTTGTCAGTGTTGATCCCAAATCATCAGCCTGCATCTGCAGATTGGCTTTGAGATCATTTTTTGTAAGGAGCCATAGAGAACTTAAAGCTAAAATAAGGATGCCAGAAAAACATAAAACGATTTTATATTTAATAGATAAATTTTGTATTAAAGGTAGAGACATAGATAATCAATTTTGCCGCTATTGAGTATAAACCGTGCTGGCTAAAGTAATTTCATAATTTTGAATAAACTTGTTATCCATAGTCTGTTTAGGCCTTTCTATGGAATAGCCTTGTATAAAATCTGCACCAAGGTTGTATATAACAGGTAGCATTGAAAAATCTTCAATTTGCGACACGCCTATTTTGAAATGTTTTTTATGCAAATCAACAAATAAGTGTTCCAATTCGTTATATTGATACTGGCTAAACCCTAAATCTCGTATCATACTTTTGTCTAGTTTAACGCATACTGGCCTAATATCATCAAGATAATTTTCCGGCTTCACCACGCATCCATAGTTACAGACTATGAGACCTAAACCGAGCTCCCTGAGTCCCTTACTGAAATTTGCGCAGTATTCCAAATGATTACAAACTTGAGTTTCGCTAATCTGAAACAATAGCTTTTCAGCGGAGATCCGTTTTGAGCCCAACATTTCGCGTAATCGTGGTAAAAATGTTTTGTTAAGCAAAGTATTGCTGGTTAGATTAATTATGAGGCGTATACGCTTAGTTTTAGCTTTCTCGAGCGCATTAAGAGCCAGGCGCACGACTAATTTATCTAATTCATCACCCAGGCCACTTAGATTAGCTACCGGTAAATATTCATTTGGAGGTATGTCGTTTCCTTCTGCATCTAACATACGGCTGAATACTTCGTAGTCTTGAAAATATTCATTTTTTAGGCTCAGAACAGGTTGGAAAAGTATTTTAAAGCGCTTTTCTTTGAGCGCTAGCTTTATATTAGCGATCAAGGTATCTATATCTCTTTGCTGGTGGTCATTAGGTATGGATGCAATAACATCGGTAAATTGGTTATGTTGATTTACCCGTGCTTTTGCAAGGAGATCTTGTGCATCGAGTGCATTCTCGTTAATAACTACAACGCCGATCGAACAGCTTAGCTGCATACTAGGTAAAGCGGTTGTAGTTATGTGATTGTTTTATAAAGTTGGCAAGCTCAATTGATGCAGTAAGCTTGCAGTTATCGATTAATAGGCCAAACTCAAAATCATCTAGCCGAGCGGCATAAAATATTTTTTGGATAGATTTTTTTAAAAAAGCGGCAACATCGCTTAATAACTGATTAGCCTTATTAAGGCCAAGACGAGATTTGACATCGAGGAATTCATTTAATTGTATTATCAGAAGAGATGAATATTGCTGCTGCTTAATTGCTTTACTGACGGCTAGCTCAATTTTTTCATAGAAAAAACATTTATTATAAAGTGTCGTTAATAAATCTTGAGTACGAGCTACATGTAATTGATCTGAATAGGCAGGATTCCCGATTGGAGGTTTTGCAATTAATTGTAAACAAGAATGACCGCTAAAAGTTATAGGTGTGAAGCTAAGAGCTAATTCTGAGTCATCCTCAATAATACTATCCTGAAGGTTGCTCAAGCGAAAAGTGAGTTTAAGTTCACTTTCCAATTTTTTGCTAAGCGCTAATTTTAGCAGCTCTCTGCTTTCCTTTTTAAATAGATCCAGCAAAGGAGTTTGTTTGATTGTATGAGAGTTTGTATTTGAAAATATCTGAGCATAACTTTCATTACAATATAAATGCATGCCGTCCTGTATGTATGCAAGCGGAAAGGTTGAAGCATCCAGAATTGCCTTGTGACGATTTTCCAGTTCCTTGAATTCCAGCTGCAGTAGTCGATAGTTATGCTTAAGGCGCTGTAAACTAATTTCTCGTTTAATAGCGATAATAATTTTTCTTTTTTCACCAATAGCTAAGCAGTCATTTATTCCGATATTCAATAATTCTGAATTTTTTGATTGTGACTCTTTAAGTGTAATAAAAATTGCGGGTAGTTCCAGACCCTGATTTTTTATTATATTTACTAAGGTATCGGCTGATACTGGTGAGTCATCGCAACAAAGAAATAAGTCCCAGACTTGAAACTTAAGTTTTTTATTGAGCTCAATTTTATTGCTGGCAACCTGGGCATTTAGACTAACACCTTCATTTCGTAAGCTGCTTAATATTTTATTGAACGTATAAATTTGCTTGGAAAGAATTAATATTTTGATGGGTTCAAGGCTATCCATAGCACGTTATATTTTGGCAATTATTTTGAATCAGTGTAGTTCAGTATTGAAATTTTGGATGGTTTTTATTTAAAGAATTGGTGTTTTATTTGGTTCACCCACTTGCTCATACACTAATGTGGGGACTAGATAGCCCGGCAAAAGGGCTCGAAGTTTTTTCATTATGACTTTCGCAGTAGTAATATCGACATCAAAGTGGCCACTGCCTTTTACCTTGTCAAGTAGATGCAAATAGTACGGTGTAACTCCGCAAGCAAATAAGCGCTCACTTAAATTTACTAATACCTGAGCATCATCATTAATACCCTTAAGTAAAACACTTTGATTGAACAAGTCTATGCCGGCATCTTTAAGCATCTTACAAGCAGCCTGAACGTCACCATCAATCTCCTGGGCATGATTAGTGTGCAAAACGATTATAAATCTTAGTTGATAACGACTGAGTAGTGAGCAAAAGTTCTGGTTTATGCGTTGGGGAATAACCACGGGAAAGCGCGTATGGATTCTGACACGTTGCAAGTGTGGAATCGCCGTCAAATGTTCTAATAACCATTCCAGATGTTTGTCAGATATTACTAGCGGATCGCCACCACTTAAGATGATTTCATTAATGGAAGAATCTGCAAGAATGTATTCCAGGCTTTCCAGCCATTGTTTTTTATTGGGTCGATTTTCTGCATATGGGAAATGTCGACGAAAACAATAGCGGCAATGAATGGCACAACTACTGGTTGGCATAAGCAGTACGCGCCCAGAATATTTATGTAATAAACCTGGCTTGGGGTTAAATTGTTGTTCAGCTAAAGGGTCAGCGATAAAACCCGAATAACTCGCTAACTCTTTTTGCCGTGGCAAAACCTGTAACAAGAGGGGATCATGTGGGTCACATGGCTGCATACGATTCACAAAGCTTCGTGGCACTCGTAGCGGAAATTCCCTCAATACCTCCATGCTTAAATCAATTTGCTCCGGTTGAATGCCCAGTAATTGAAGTAGTTCCAGAGGGTCGGTTATGAGATCAGATAGACTATCTTGCCAACTGCTTTGATTGTGAAGGGGTATAGGTTTTAGCATCTTCCCATAATAGCTGAATAATGGCCTTCCGTTTAAGTATATTCTATGCTTCAGCTGGAATTTTTTTAGTTAGTTACATATCATGCCAGCCTGAATGAGAGCATCTATGAGGTAAGACATGGCAAACTACTCTACTAGTGAATTTAAATCAGGGCTTAAGGTATTGCTGGAAGGCGATCCCTGTTCGATTTTGGAAAACGAATTCGTTAAACCGGGTAAAGGCCAGGCATTCAACCGCGTTAAGCTTCGAAATTTACTCAATGGACGCGTTTGGGAGCGCACTTTCAAATCGGGTGAATCCCTTGAAAGTGCGGATGTAATGGAAAGTGATATGGAATATCTTTATAGCGATGGAGAATTTTGGCATTTTATGAAAACCGATGGCAGTTTTGAACAAGTCGCTGCCGATAAGAATGCTATCACTGAAGCGCAAAACTGGCTTAAAGAGCAAGAAATATACACTGTGATCGTTTGGAATGATGCTCCAATTTCAGTAAGCCCGCCAAACTTTGTTGAGTTAGAAGTAGCGGATACTGATCCTGGCCTAAAAGGCGATACCGCTCAAGGGGGCACTAAGCCAGCGACCTTAAGTTCTGGCGCAATGGTTAAAGTGCCATTATTTATTGAAATCGGCGATGTTCTACGAGTTGATACTCGTTCTGGAGAGTATCAGAATCGCGTTAAACAATAGTATGTGTGGCGCATTATGAATAATGTGCTCTGGCAGCCAGCTGCAAGTAAAGACCGGTTGTTTGCCAGAGCGGATTTACTGAAAAAAATTCGTATTTTTTTCGAACAAAAAGAGGTGCTTGAAGTTGAGACCCCAATTTTGTCTCATGCCGCGGGTTCTGATCCCAGCCTCGGCGTCATCCCAGCCAGCTATCAAGCAGACAGTCACCAGAAAGAACAAACCCTTTTCTTACAGACTTCACCTGAATTTGCTATGAAGCGCCTGCTGGCTAGTGGTAGTGGTGCAATTTTTCAAATATGTAAATCATTTAGAAATGCTGAGCAGGGAGCGCGGCATAATCCGGAATTTACTTTATTAGAGTGGTATCAACCGGGGTTTGATGAATACCAATTAATGGACGAAGTGATGGATTTAGTTCAATTTGTAATGCAAAGCCTTAGCCCCGAGGTTATATATCCTAAAGAAAAATGGCAGCGGTATAGTTACCAAAGTTTATTCGAGCAACATTTAGGTATTAACCCACATACAGTTGAGCTAGAAGATCTGGTTGATTTAGCAAAAAGTACTATTGATATAGAACTAGAACACGCCAGTAAAGATACATGGCTGGAATTATTGTTTAGCCATCTAATAGAGCCACAACTACAAGATCCGGTTTTTATTTATGAATATCCGGCGACACAAGCTGCATTGGCTAAAATTGAGATAAACTCTGAAAGAATCGAAGTGGCAAGACGCTTTGAATTAGTCATTGAGGGCATGGAAATAGCCAATGGTTATTATGAGCTTACTGATGTAAATGAGCAGCGTAGGCGATTTTCGTATGATCAGAAAGTCAGACTTGAGCAGCAGCTAAACCAGAATCCGATTGATGAAAATTTACTTGCAGCATTGCAAAGCGGCTTACCTAGTTGTTCAGGAGTCGCGCTGGGCCTTGATCGCTTGCTGATGCTTATTTGTAAAGCTCGTTCCATTGATGAAGTGCTTGCATTTCCTTTAAATCGCGCCTAATTCTGGCGCACTCTGTTTTTCATTCAACTTTAATAGTTCACCAATTTTTTGTCCGAGCAGAATGCTGTGGGCAGTCTGCAGGGATGTCTCCCAATTCATGACATTGGCAGGAAATAAAACGATGGCAGTCGATCCAAGTTTGAAACGGCCCATTTCTTCTCCACGACGAATCGTAATGGGGGAGTGCTCATGATAGCGCTCGACGTGTTTATCTAATTTACTGGGAGCAACCTGACCAGCCCAGACTGTTTCTATACTTGCAACAATCATTGCCCCAACCAGAATGACTGCCATCGGGCCAATGTCAGTATTAAAAATACTTACCACGCGTTCATTTCGTGCAAATAATTCATTTATATTTTCTGCTGTTGTCTGGTTCACGGAAAATAATTTTCCAGGAATATAAATCATTTCTTCCAGGGTGCCGGTAAGTGGCATATGAATACGATGATAATCGCGAGGCGAAAGATACAATGTTGCAAATTTCCCGCCATTAAATTTATCTGCAAGTTTTTGATCGCCGCCCAACAAAGCACTCAAAGAAAATGATTTTCCTTTCGCTTGGAAAATTTGTTCAATATCGATGTCGCCAATGGCGCTTACGGCGCCATCGACAGGACATATTATGGCCTTGGATTCAGAGTTAATAGGACGGGCATTAGCTTCCAGCTTGCGGGTAAAAAAATCATTAAAACAGGAAAACTCATCTGCAGATTTAAGCTCGGCTTCCGCCATATTCACCTTATATTTTTTTATAAACAGACGAATTAATAAGTTTTTAAGAAAACAAACTTTGCTATCAGCCAATACCCCAACGACACGAGACAAAAAATGTTGTGGGACAATATGCTGAAAAAAAATAAAAAGCGTTTTCATGCAAAGCTACTTATTTTGGTTGAGCTGTCTCAATAGGGGTATCAGGGTGATTCCCCCATTCAGACCATGATCCATCATAAGCCAAGACATCATAGCCCAGCGCTTTGGCAATCAAATAAGTCAAACCCGAGCGGTGATGGGTCTGGCAGTGTGTAATAATTGTATTGCCAGGATGAACACCCAATGAGCTTAATTTAGTCTGTAATTCCTCTAGGGGCAGCAAACGTAGGTTCCTGTCTTTATCCATAGTGTGCAGCCAATCCAGATTAACTGCGCCAGGGATATGACCATTGCGTTGGGCTGTTAACTTGCTGCCTGAATATTCTTCTGCAGAGCGGGCATCCCAAACTTTTATATTGGAATCTTCCAGTGAACTGATGACGTCCTCCATAGAAGCAATAACATCATGATGTATTGTTAAATTTGGTTTGGTAGAAATTATTTGAGGCACATCTGTAGTAACCGGATGCCCTTCTTTTGTCCATGCGTGTATGCCGCCATTGAGATAAGAGTAAGCAGCATGCCCAATAACATCGAGGGTCCAGATAAAGCGACCGGCCCAACCACCGCCTTCGTCATCGTATACAACAATATGCTTATCTGGGCTATAGCCTATGCGAGCAAACAAGGTTTTGAGCTGTTCCAGCGCTGGCAACTTGCCAACGGCTGGTGGAATCCCACAAACTAATTCTGAAGGATTGATGTGAACGGCTCCAGGCACATGCAGCTGGGCATAAGTTTGTGCTTGGCTTAAGTCAACAATTAACAGGTCTGAACTATTCAGGCAGGCCTCAAGCTGTTTCGCTTCTATAATCAAATCAAGTGTCATAGGTTTGGATCGTTAGAAAATTTGGGAAATCAAAAGGTATGTCATTCATTCAGAGAATGCAAAATCTGTTGATAACTTTGCATTCTTTGTAAAAGAATTTTGCCATCAGCAACAGCATTTTTGATAGCACAATCAGGCTCCTGTTTGTGCTGGCAGTCCCGGAATTTACAATGCCCAATAAATTCCTTGAACTCAATAAATCCGTTCAATACTTCTTCAGGGCTCATATGCCACATCCCAAATTCACGAATACCGGGTGAATCAATGAGGTCACCACCGGCAGGAAAATGAAAAAGTCTGGCAGAGGTCGTGGTATGTTTCCCCTTTTCTGTAGATTTACTTAAACTGCCTTCCAGTGTATCAACGCCAGGCAATAATGCATTAATTAATGCTGATTTACCCACCCCAGATTGACCGACAAATATACTGGTCAGCCCTTCTAAATAATTTTGTAATTGTTTGATTCCCTTGCCTGATTTACTGGAGACCATAAGGGTTTCATAACCTATACCTGAGTATGCGCTTAAAAGTTCTTCCAGCTCAACTCGTTTGTCGCCTTTAAGCAGGTCAAATTT
>Ga0222714_10000284_pt1 | contig 60876 bp, 81 predicted proteins | sample C33_3DmetaG_FD_165048 | JGI IMG/M metagenome (GOLD analysis project Ga0222714, IMG submission 165048) | Estuarine water microbial communities from San Francisco Bay, California, United States - C33_3D | ecosystem: Environmental > Aquatic > Marine > Unclassified | place: USA: California... | reverse complement strand
CTGGCGGTCGTCGTGCTGGCCAGGACAAGGTCTCGAGGGCCAATGCCGTTGCGCCGATACTCGAGTCGGGTATGGTGTGGGCACCGGACACTGACTGGGCGGATGAAGTGATCGAGGAATGCGCGGCGTTCCCCAATGGCGACAACGACGACCTGGTCGATAGCACGACGCAGGCACTCATGAGATTCCGAGCAGGCAATTTCATCGCGCTTGGATCGGACGAGATTGATGAACCGACTGATCACGCTGGAGTTGTCCCCGAGTATTATTAACCTTACAATGCGAGGAATTACTATCCTGTAGGGTGAACACCATGGCAATGTCAGCCCGTGAAATGTTAGCCAGCCTTCCTATTCAAATGGCTAAAGGCGGAAGCATCAGCGAAAAGCAGAAGCAGAGAATCCTTGCCGCCGAACAAAAATTCCTAGCGAATCCTGAAAAGCGCACTGGAGCGCAACTGTATAACCAGATGCTTGAATCAGGGGTCTCTGTTCAGGACATGTTGGATGCAGGCGTAAAGCAATCGACTATTGATCAGGTGTTCACGGCCCAAGCGCCAATCCCCGTTGAGCAGTTCACTGCGCCTACCACGGCAAAATCTTCATTGGCTGACCTGACGGCGCAGGAGCGTGAGGCGGCGATTGCCCGTGGAACTGCGCTGGTGAACAAGTTACAGCAGGGCGGCATTGACCCGGAAGAGCGCCGTCGGTTGCAGAGAGCGGCGACACAATACGGCGTGACGTTCCAAGACATGATGAACGCCGGGATTGACCCGAGCATCTTGTTTGATGTGCAGACAGCCACGACGCCTAAAGGTCCGCTAACTGATTCCACAGTCTACCAACCCGGTCCGATCAATCCGGCAACGCCGGGACTTGATACGGCATTCCGTGAATCTCCGGTCAGGAAACGTATTCCCGGCACAGAAGAGTTTGACCCGCTGACGGGTTCACCCACAGGATATAGGTACACCCCGGCGGCGCGTCTGACTCCTGCTACAGGCTCTGGCCTGAGTTGGACCCCGCCGGTGGTGACCAGCAGGCCAAGGCAGTTGCTTGATGTAGGCACGGGTTCTCCTTATGGAGGTTATCGGCCATCTTATTCTCAGGTATATGCGCAGAACCGCGCAGACCAAGACAGGGCGTTGATGAATGCCTTTAGAGAGTCAAACAGGCCCTACAATTTCGCTGAGTACAATTACTGGCGCAATCGGCTTCGTGCTAATGACTTCCAAGGACCCGGTAACACGTTAAATAAGGAGGCGTTTAAGTCAGCATTTAGCGAGTGGAACACTTCTACTCCCTCGAATGCAGGCGGGTCCCCTGTAAACCCGCCAGCATCACCTGCTGGAAATCAGCCAGCAGGTGCGCAAAATTACGGCACTTACAACTACTACACCATTGACCCGGTGACCGGAATGCCGAGGTACGAACAGGCGGATACACGCATTGCAGGCGGTCCCGTAACGCCAAAGGACATCACGCTAGGCGGCGCATATATGTTTGCCGAAGGTGGCCCCGTAAAAAAAACTGAAGGGGTAGCTGAAGAACCGGCTACCCCAGAAACCGAAAGCGCCCAAATGCTTAATCGGTTGGACTCTGGGATGCCTGTTACCGCTGACTATCCTCTGACCGAGGAAGGCACGGTAGATTGGTCTCAGCGCCAGTCACCTGCCAGCCAGTTCCTTTCCTGGCTGACCAGCGGCGGAGAGCGCCAAGCGCGTTATCTGACAGAGAAGCAGGGCCAAAGCCCCATTTGGGATAGCCCAGCAACCATTGTTAAAGACGATAAGCGCAATCAAGCCCAGGCCATGTTACGAGGTCTTGCTGAGATTCCAGGCACAGTAGCTGACTACGCGACAGAAACCATACAGGGCGATGAGCCGCTGAAGACATTCAGTCAAGACGTAACCACTGTTGGGAAAGCAATGTACGAAGGGGCCAAGGAAGACCCGGTAGGTTTTATGTTAGATATGACGCCTGGTATATCGCAGTATCGCGCAGTTAAAGACGCATCCAATCTGGCCCAAATGGCTATTGAGGCAGAAGCCGCTGGTGATTTTGAGGCGGCTAAAATGTACAGGGAAATGTCGGCATTATCTATGTCAGGCATTATCCCCGGCGTCCCCGGAAAACAGGCTAGTAAGGCGGCAAAGTTTACATTCAAGCCCGGCAATATAACACGAGTCAGAGACATATCGCAGGCAGACATTCCTCAACTTGAAACGGACTTTAAACGTCACCAAGCTGATATTGGTAGCGCAGAACAACTGGTCCAGCTTGCCAATACCGTTGATCCAGAGTTTCAGAATTTATTGATGAGCATTGCAACGGACGTTGGGGTTGAGTACAAGGCCGGCCCGGTCAAGAAGCTGAAGAGCATTAGTGACAAGTTAGTCCGCAAGAGCCTACTGCCAGGGGAGATACCGGACTCTATTCGCGGAACTATGCTGGTTAATACGAATGAGCAGGCGGATCAGATCGTATCTATGCTTTCAAAAGACCTGGCGATAATCGACGAGGGTTGGAACAGGATTCCAGGCAACGGCTACTTTGACCGCAAGGTTGCTATTCAATACGTCGGACAGAATGGCGAAAAAGTTTTGGGCGAATTACAGATTATGACGCCAGAAATTTCAAGGACGAAGGACATGCCTGGCGGAGGCCATGAACTATACGAATTGGAAAGAAACTTTGAAAAACTTTATGGAATGGAAAACATAGAGCAACGGATGCCCCCAAGCGAAGTGCTTAGATACAGGCAAGCCAAAGCAGACCAGCTTAGACTTTATAACCAAGCGGCAGACCAGGCCGATCCAGCAATACTGAGAGAAATAGGATATGAGCCAGTCTCCGGTTCTGCTCGGATGCTGGGCGAGATAGAAATAAAAGCGGCGCCAAAGGGCGCGGTCGGGCACGCGTTACCCAGGGAACTTTTGGTTTTTGGCGGAGGTAATAAACCGCTTATCCCCGTGATTCAAACTTTTACGCCAGCCAATAGAGCGGCGGTCATGGCAAACATAAACGAGGCTATCCAAGCCTACCCTAATGCTATGAAATCTGCCCAGAGTTGGGTTGATTTTGAAAAGAATGTGTTTGGCGGGGATTATGTGCCGGCGCCTCCATTCAGGGCGATTGAGTACGCCAACGACCCAAGAATGTTGGCAGAAAAGCTAAAGCAACTAAGCCCAGACATGAAGGCCAGCGCAGACGAGGGCTTTGGATACGTTTCAGAGATTAAAAATGTATATAACAGCGGACAGGCCACACCGGATATGACAGGCAGGCTGTTCCTGTGGGGCGTTCTCTCGAGGGGAGCCGGTCCTTTCCAGCAGGAAGGCGCATTTATTGATTTGTTGGACGAAGCAACGCCATTTATTGATAAGGCGGTGAAAGGCACATTGACCGAGGCCGATATGCCGGCCTGGGAACAAATGGTTGCTAATAGCTTGCCAGAAGGTTCCCCAGGCAAGCAGGTTACCATGAACGCAAACGCCGCCGGTAATCTATTGCGTCAGCTAAGTGAAAAAGGCCAAAACGGAAGTAGCGGACTGGTAACCCTGCATAATTTACTTGCTGACCCAACTAAGACAGGGAAAGATTTCCGCAGGTCGTTCTACGAAGTAACAAATAAACCAGGAATAGATAACAAGGTTATTTCATTCCTGGGGCTTGTGGCTGGAAAGGATGATCTGCTTGTTATGGATAGAATTCAATCAAGAAATCTTTGGGACGACGGTCGTTTTGGCGGCGCCAATATTTATGATGGAATAAAAAAACGCGGACTATCTGGAATCCTTATTGGTCCTCGCGGTCTCCTGGTTACAGAAATGTTGGAGAACGGACTTCAAGATGCTACTAAAGAAGCCTATGACATAATAGGCCGTCCGCAAGACGCCAGCCTGGGCCGCATGCACTGGGAAACCTGGCTAGTGTCCGGTAATCAACCTGTATCCCACAGCACCCTAAAATCAGTTAAGAGCGGCGATCCGCTAGGTGCAGGTGTTACCGAAGGCAAGAGAAGGACATTCTCTTCTGGTGCAACGTATAGGCGCGGGAAAGAGGGGACCTATTACGAGTATCCATTATCTGATGGATCAATTGTTAGAATGAGTCCTCAAAGACAAAAAGAGTTTGAGGCTTTTATTAAAAAGCCAAAAAATAAAGTAGTACCGAAAGGATTTAAAGTAACCAGTGCAACAGACACTCCCTGGTATACGTTGCCTGGAGTAGACAGGAGAAAATTAGATGAAACAGCAAGACAATTTGAAGACATTAACCCCGATGGAACGCTTCAATCAGGCGTTAAGGGGATTATCAAAGATACCGACTCCACTGTCGATGGAGGAGATGCCACAACAGGCCCAGTCGCCAACGCCGGAACAGGCAAAAAAGGCAAAATAACTTTTGAGCAGTTTGGCGGTAACCTTGGTGACGCCAGACAAAAGCTAGGCATCACCAAAGAACAGGTAGATTCCTACCAAAAAACCCACAAAGGCGTTAAGCAGAAGCCATTGCCTGAAGTTCAAGACGCGGCAAAAAAACTCCAAAACGGCGAGATAACTACTCAAGAATATAACAAAGTAGTTGAAGACAAGATGCCTATTACTCCTATAGGCAAAGTCCCTAAAATGGCAACAGCCGAAACCATCGCCCTTGCGCTAGACAAAAATGAAATGAGGTCTGCTGGCATAGTGGGCATCAACATAGATATTCCAGACGGCACAATGATCTCTTCTCGACTAGACATCCCTGCGTATGAAAGAAATGACACTTGGGTCGTTACACTTCATGATGGCACCACTAAGAGTGGCAACGCCTTGGCGTATGGACCAACAGCCATACTAGATAATGTGGCCTTTACATCCAATGCTAAAGCGGCATTAAACATGGCGACCGGGAAAAGTTCCAAGGGAACTATTGCTCGAATGCAGGGTGCATGGAAAAACATGGACCCGGCAGAAGTAGAGCAGATGGCTAAAAGTATCCTAGACGGCACTGCGCCTGACGCAGACGACTGGGTAGAAGTCGGCATGAATCCGTTTAGGCATAGCTATTTCTATCGTAAGTCAGATGGCATGCCAGTGGCTGACGCAGAACAGGTTATTCAAATAGGTCCGTTAGTATTAGCCAAGAAACCAAAGACGCGACCCATTGAAAGCCCAGAGCATTTGATTGATCCCGGCCCTCCCCCTAAATACTTCAAGCGTGGCGGCAACGTCGAGAGGGTTCAGAATGACAGGCGGTATATTTAAACCGGAAGTTCCGGGAGCGTATCGCCTATGATGCCGAACATTTCCTCAAAGTCCGCCTGCTCCAGAACCTGGCCTTCCCGTAGGATATCTACGAATTGAACCGGGATGGCTTTTTGCCAGGTTGGCGAAGTGGAGGATATGAAGTAGGCTTCGACGTACTCACCTTCTGGGTGCGTAGGTGCTTCGATAGCGCAGAGAACAGCGGGGCGCTTGTCCCAAGATATGTATTCCATGATTCTCATGATTTAGTCTCCTTTCTGAATCGTGGGTATTATAGCATTAGATATATGAAAAATGCCATGTATAATGGCCTCAGAATAGTTAGAGGGCACCCCAATGCCAGTCGATAAAGTCGTTAATCTTGCACCTGCCACGGAAATCCTCATGATTGACGAGGAAATGCCGGATATTGAGATTGTCCTGGAGGAAGACGGCGGTGCGACCGTTGAAGTTGCAGAAGAAAACGACGTAGATTTTTACAGCAACCTGGCTGAAGTCCTTGATCCGCAGGACATGTCCCATATTTCCAATGACCTGATGGCCTTGTTTGATGCCGACAAGGCGTCGCGTGGTGACTGGGAGCAGATGTATTCCAAAGGGCTGGAATTGCTTGGCCTCAAGATTGAGGAAAGAACCCGCCCGTTCCGTGGCGCCGCTGGTGCAGTTCACCCTATGCTCACCGAGGCCATTGTCCAGTTCCAGGCGCAGGCGTTTAAGGAACTGATGCCTGCCGGAGGGCCAGTCAGGACCCAGACTCTGGGCAAAGAGACCCTGGACAAGGTCCAGCAGGCCGCCCGTGTACAGGATTTCATGAATTACCAGATCACAACGGTGATGAAAGAGTATACACCGGAGTTTGATCAGCTACTTTTTTACACCGGATACGGCGGTTCTACCTTTAAAAAGGTCTATTATGACGAGCAACTGGGCCGCATGGTCTCCAGGCTTGTCCTGCCGGACGATTTATACATCCCCTACAACGGTTCGAGTGTCATTTCTGAGTGTCCGCGCATTACTCACCGCATTTCTATGGACGAAAATGAGTTCAGAAAGCGCGTTGTGGCCGGTGAATACCTTGATGTGGTTGTTGATCCCGAGAATGACCCGACAAATGGCGACAGAATTCGCTATTCAATTGACCGAATTACTGGTCTGGAGCCGTCCGGGGAGCCAGAAGAAATATTTTTGCTGGAATTCCAGGTTAATTTGGACATTCCTGGCTTTGAGGACGTGGATGACGGGGGCGAACCGACCGGAATTAAGCTACCTTACGTTGTTACCCTGGACGAAAACAGCGGCCAGATCGTCGGAGTGCGCCGTAACTGGCTGGAAGATGACGAATACAAGTGCAGAAGAGAGTATTTTGTCCACTATGTCCTGGTAGAAGGTCCCGGAGCCTACGGTTTGGGCTTTGTTCACCTGATTGGTGGCCTTTCCAAGACTGCAACAATGGCATTGCGCCAATTATTGGACGCTGGAACCCTATCTAACCTCCCCGCCGGCTTCAAAGCCAAGGGTGCGCGTATTGCGGACGATGATAACCCGATTCAACCCGGCGAATGGCGCGACATTGACGCTGGGGGCGCCGAACTTAGCGGTTCTTTGCTTCCCCTGCCCTACAAAGAGCCGTCTCAGACCCTGTTTACCCTCCTGGGCTTCACTGTAGAGGCCGGAAGACGTCTTGCCAGCATCGCAGACATGCAGGTTGGGGACGGAAACCAGCAGGCGGCGGTAGGAACAACGATTGCGCTGTTGGAACGTGGTTCTATGGTGATGTCTGCCATTCACAAGCGCCTGTATTACGCCCAGACGCAAGAATTTGAGATGCTGGCGGAAGGATTCGGGCTTTTCTTGCCTGACGAGTATCCATACGACGTACCGGGTGCTTCCAGATCAATCAAAAAGAAAGATTTTGACGATATGGTGGCGATTCTGCCGATGGCAGACCCCAATATCTTCTCTGCGGCCCAGCGGATTACGTTGGCGCAGACCCAGCTTCAGTTGGCTCAGAGCGCGCCTCAGATGCACAACATGTATGAGGCGTATTACCGGGTTTATCAAGCCCTAAACGTGCGCGATATTGACGGTATTTTGAAGGTGCAGACCAATCAAATGCCGGTCGATCCAGCCACTGAAAATATTAATGTTGTAGACGGGATGGCACTAAAAGCCTTTGCCGGCCAGCAACATGACGCGCACATTGCCGCGCATTTGATTATGGGACTGTCTCCAATGATACAGGCCAACCCTATGGCGGCAACTGAACTTCAAAAGCATGTCCTTCAGCACATTAAGTTGAAGGCGGAAGAAGACGCCGAGGCCGAGTTGTTCCAGCAATACGGCACCGACCCAGACAACATGATCTCAGACCTTGAAAGAGAGGCGCTGATTGCCCTGAAGGTAACGCAATACTTCCAGGAAGCAAAAGCAATGCAGACGGAATTGTCTGGGGCGCCAGAGGCCGACCCGATTGTTCAGTTGAAGGAGCAAGAACTTCAGCAACGTGCGGCTAAAGACCAGGCCGATGCTCAGATCAAGCAACAGCAGATTGCCAACGAGCAGATGCGAATACAGCAAAATGCGGAATCAGATGAAGCACGCATCCAGTCCCAAGAAAAGATCGCTGATCAGCGTGCAGACGTGGCAAGAGAACGAATATACGCTCCCAAAGGGTAAATAACATGCCGTTAATTAAGGGAAAATCGAAAAAAACAATTAGTAAAAACATTGGCGAAGTGATGTCGTCTTACAAAAAAACAGGTAAGATTGGCGCCAGCAAGCCTGGAAGCGACAAAAAAGCACAAAAGCAGGCAATAGCGATTGCGTTAAGTACCGCCAAAAAATCGCCAACTAAAAAATCAGTTGGCGGCTCTGTTTTGAGAAAAGACGCAAAGCGTAGAACCAAATTGTACTAAAGCCAACCAGACGAGGCTAAATCGTCTGCATTACATGGATATACCATGCTGGAATTTGCTGAAAGCGTTCTGAAGGAAATTAGAAAGCTAGAACAGGACACTGAGACAATGATTCTCAGCGGCGTTGCTGATATGGAACGCTATAAATATCTCATGGGTCGTCTGGAAGGGCTACGGCTTGTTGAAGAAGTTGTTAAAACGCAACTTGATCGACGAGAGGAATTTTAAACCAGAGGACCATTAGACATGGCAGAAGCTAAATTGACCCCGCTTGAGCAAAAGTGGGAGCAAGATAAAAAAGACAAGAAACCGTCTCTTGATGACGCTTATACCGACGAGGGTAAAGTGTCACAAGAAGGACTATCCGAACCAGTATTAGACTTAATCCCCTCCCCTACCGGATGGCGTATTGCCATTTTACCGTATCGTGGCGCTAAGACCACTAAGGGCGGAATTATGCTGTCCGATGAGACCCAAAAGAGAACACAACTGGCTACTAACGTAGGTTATGTACTCAAGATGGGCGACCTGGCATACGCGGACGAGTCTAAGTTCCCTACCGGCCCCTGGTGCAAGGAGGGGGATTGGATAATCTTTGGCAGGTATGCCGGTTCTCGCATCCAGATTGATGGCGGTGAGATCAGGCTACTGAATGATGATGAAATTCTTGGGGTCGTAAGCGACCCAGAAAATATTCTGCACATGTGAGGTGAGCAAGATGGCTACAGAAAACGAAGAGTTAGAATTTAACCTTGGAGACGACGAGGAAGAAGCGACCGTCGAGATGAACGAAGACGGTAGTGACGCCAAACTTTCGGCGCAGGAAGAGGCTCCAATTGTGGAGCAAGAAGGCGACGAGCGCACGTCGGAAGAACTGGACGATTATTCGGTCAAAGTAAAAAAGCGCATCGACAAGATGACGGCAAGACTTCGTGAGGCCCAGCGCCGTGAAGAAGCCGCATTGGAATATGCGAAAAAAGTACAGAATGAGAACCATACCCTGCAAGAACAAACCCGCAGGGCAAGTTCAGAAAAGCTAACCGAAGCCCAAAATCGGACCGAGACCCAGATAATGGCGCTGAAACAGGTCATTAGGAAGGCGAGGGAAGAGGGGGATATTGATACAGAAACCGAGGCGCAACAAAGACTTACGTCAATTGTCTATGAGCAACAACGCCTGGGAGAACAGATTAATATACAGCGGAGTCAACCGGAACAAGTGCGTCAGCCAGACCCGGAACCGCTACAAAGACAGCCACGCCAGCCGGACGTGAAGGCCGAGGAATGGGCCGAAAACAATCCGTGGTTTGGCAAAAATACCGTTATGACGCATACTGTCTATGGTATTCATAACGAACTGGTCCGTAACGAGGGATTTGACCCAACGTCGGACGAGTATTATGATGAAATAGATAGGCGCATGCGCCAAATGTTTCCGCAGGAATATGAGCCTGCGCAAAAGAACAACAGGTCGTCCCGTCCCGTGCAAACGGTGGCACCTGCAACCCGTTCATCGGGAGTAAATAACGCACGCCGCACTGTAAAGCTGACCCCAAGTCAGGTTGCGATAGCCAAAAAACTTGGAGTTTCGCTTGAAGACTATGCCAGACATGTGAAGGATTGATCCAATGAGTGATGACGTTAAAAAAGTACCATCTTTAAAACGCACGAGCCGCGACACTGAAACTCGCGAAGCGACTGCGCAACGTAAACCTTGGGCACCTCCTTCTAGGCTTGATGCTCCACCTCCTCCTGCGGGTTATAAGCACCGTTGGATTAGGACGCAAACAGCCGGTGCTGATGATAAGATGAACGTGACAGCTAAGTTACGAGAGGGATATGAATTGGTGAGAGCCGATGAGTATCCTGACTTTCACGTTGGTCATATCGAAGACGGGCAGTTAGCAGGAGTCATTAGTTCAGGTGGGATGGTGCTTGCACGCATCCCCGAAGAAACAGCCGAAGAACGTCGAGCATATTATTCTAGCCGGACCCAAGATCAAATATCTGCGGCTGATAACGATTTGATGAAATCGAACGCTCACTCTAGTATGAAAATTACTAGGCCAGAGAGAAACAGCCGTGTATCACTCGGTGGCCCCCGTGGGGAAACCGATTAACCTTTTGGATAAAGGACATTTATCATGGCAAATGTAGACAAAGCGTTTGGCCTGCGTCCGCTTGGCAATCTCTCCGCTTCTGGTTCACAGAAACAGTACGGCTACGAAATTGCTGACAATCAGGCCGGTGCTATCTATCAAGGTGACCTAGTCACTCTGAAAGATGGCTATATTCTCCAGTTCGACCCCGCTAGTCACACAGCGGCGGTCGGCGTGTTCAATGGTTGTAACTACATTGATCCGTCTTCTGGCAAACCCACCTGGAAGAACTACTATCCGGGTTCTGTCAACATCACTCAGGGCAAGATTGTCGCTGACGTGCTGGACGATCCGAATCAGTTGTTCATCATCCAGAATGATGGCACTTCTGCTGTTACCGATTATGGTAAGAATGCCGACATCGTTGTTGGAACTGGTAGCACAACTACTGGCCTCTCCGCCAACGAACTGGATACTTCCACCATCGCAACTACTGCGGCACTGAACCTGAAGATCGTAGGTCTTTGGGACGTTCCCAACAATGCTGTTGGCGCGAATGCTGTTGTTGTTGTTAAAATCAATGAACACCTGTACGGCAGTGCAGGCGTAGCCGGACAGTAAGGAGTATAAGACATGGCTATTTCACGCGCACAACTGGTGAAAGAACTTGAGCCGGGTCTGAACGCCTTGTTCGGCCTCGAGTATAGTTCTTATGATAATGAGCATGCTGAAATCTACGAAACCGAGTCATCTGACCGTGCATTCGAAGAAGAAGTGATGTTATCTGGCTTTGGTGAAGCCCCTGTGAAATCTGAAGGCTCTGGCGTTGCATACGACCAGGCGCAGGAAGTTTACACAGCGCGTTACACTCACGAAACTATCGCACTGGCCTTCTCTCTGACTGAAGAAGCCATTGAAGACAACCTGTACGATAGTCTTGCGAAGCGTTACACCAAGGCACTGGCACGTTCTATGGCGACGACTAAGCAGATTAAAGCCGCCGCTATTCTGAACAACGCCTTCACAACCTCATTAGGTGGCGACGGCAAGCCTCTTTGCGCCACAGATCACCCGACCTTGAGCGGTCCTGATCTGGCAAACGAACTTGCCACTGCGGCTGACCTTTCAGAGACCTCTCTTGAGCAGGCTCTGATTGACATCGCTTCGTTCACTGACGAGCGTGGCCTGAAGATTGCGGTACAGGGCACCAAACTGGTAATCCCCAAGGAACTCCAGTTCACTGCTGATCGTATCCTCAAGTCCACACTTCGCGTTGGTACTGCTGACAACGACATAAACGCTGTCCGCAACATGGGAATGGTGCCCCAGGGCTACACAGTCAATCACTACCTGACTGACCCTGATGCATTCTTCATCATGACTGACGCGCCGAATGGCATGAAGATGTTCCAGCGTGTATCCATGAAGACCGGCTTTGAAGGCGACTTCGAGACCGGCAACGTGCGGTACAAGGCCCGTGAACGCTACAGCTTCGGCTTCAGTGACCCTCGCGGTATATTCGGTTCGCCGGGTACTCCGTAAGGCACCATGTGGTACAGGAAAAGGGGCGCTTGTCGCCCCTTTTCTTTTGCTATACTATCTAGCTTATCCCTGACAGGTGCAATCCCGCGCCTGACACTTGCCACGACAGGAGATACTCATGGCTACTACTACCTTCTCGGGTCCCGTTGTCTCAAATAACGGATTTTCTGGTGATGTTACCGTCACCGATTTTGCAAAATTCACCGCAATTCTTACAGCCGCATTGCCTACCGCTTCTGCCGCTAATGCCGGCCAAGTCCGCTTGATTAGCGATAATGGCGCTGGCAATAATGAATACTGCTTGGTCATTAGCACAGGCTCTGCTTGGGTTACTGCTGTAGGCGCCGCATTAACTTAATAGGGGGTCTCCCATGAGTTTCAGCAATATTCAAGCTGTCTCCAAGGCGGCAGATGCTTCTGCTGTAGTGGGACGTTGCAGGTTAGTCGGGGTTTACTTCACTAACACGGCGACAGCGTCCTCTTTTACTCTGAAGGATGGCACCACTACTTCGGGCACTGCCAAGCTGACGATAACAACCCCGGCTGTTGCTGGGGCGCAAGACCTTATTATTCCTGATATGGGTCTGTTGTTTGAGACTGGCATTTATATTGACGTTAATGACGTCAACGTGACCAGTGTAACTTTGTTCTTTGAGGGCGGAGCGGCGGCTTGATGGCGACTGCTAAATCTAAAGGAATGGGCATCAAGACTTCGGTCAAGTCCGGTAACTTTAGGGCCACGAAGAAAGGGGCAGGCATGACGGAAAAAGGCGTAAAAGCCTACCGTCGTGCTAATCCCGGAAGTAAGCTACAGACAGCGGTTACTGAAAAGAAACCGTCTGAGGGTCGTGCAAAGCGTCGCAAATCGTTTTGCGCCAGGTCTGAAGGGCAGATGAAGCAGTTCCCAAAGGCCGCAAAAGACCCCAATAGTCGGTTGCGCCAAGCTAGAAAAAGATGGAGATGCAGATGAGTAAAGGGCTATATGCCAATATCCACGCCAAGCGTAAGCGAATTGCGGCGGGATCAGGAGAAACAATGAGGAAGCCCGGTGAAAAAGGCGCTCCTTCATCAAATGCGTTTAAGAAAGCCGCCAAAACGGCTAAAAAGCCGGGCACGCATCGCATGCCAGATGGGACAATTATGAAAAATTCGGCCCACAAAGGCCGCAAAACTACCAAACGAGGTAAATAAAATGGCTGGACGTGGAATGGGTGCCGCTACCAAAGGCGGCGGATGCGTAGGTTCTGGTAGCCGCAACAAGATGACTTCAAAGTCTTCCAGTAAGGTTGAGGTTATGATGGCTGATGGCGGTGATGTGAAGAAAAAGGGGGTAAAAGAAGCCTACCCAGGTGACAAATCCTATCCAGATTTAAAGAGAAAGGGCATGCCCAAGCAACCAAGTAAGGGTGAGATAGAGTATTTAAGGGGTGTTATAAAAGGCACTTCCAAGTCTCTCCTGGAACCCAAGCTGGCGAAAAAGGTTGATGAAATTAAAAAAACCATCGGCGCTGTCAAGCCTAAGAAAAAAATGGGCGGCGGCATGATGAAAAAATACAAAAAAGGCGGATACGCGAGTAAATAATGGCGACTTCAGGAACAACGACATTTGATCTGTCGATAGACGATCTGATAGAGGAGGCATTTGAACGGTGCGGCATACGCGCTACCGAAGGGTATCATTTGTCTTCCGCGCGTCGTTCTTTAAATCTGCTATTCCTGGACTGGGCGAACCGTGGGCTTAACCTGTGGACAATTGAGCAGGCAACGCAAGCACTGGTTGCCGGAAATGCCAGCGTGACCGTGGGAACGGACACCGTAAATGTCCTTTCTGCGGTCATCCGGCAGACAATCAATGGTCAGCAACAGGACATAAGCATAGACCGGATCAGCCGCTCTGATTACTTAAACCTGCCAGATAAGACAACCCAAGCTAGACCTGCTCAGTTTTATGTCGAAAGGAGCAATACGCCGACGGTTTACCTGTACCCAGCGGCTGACCAGAGTTATACGCTGGTGTACTACCGCATCAGGCGCATAGAGGACGCAGGCAGTTATACCAATACTTCTGACGTTAATTTCAGGTTTTTGCCCTGCCTGGCATCTGGCCTGGCGTACATGATTTCTCTTAAATATGCCCCAGAACGCACTGGCGGACTGAAACAGATTTACGAAGAAGATTTTAAACGGGCGGCAGACGAGGATAGGGATACAGCCAGCTTTTATGCAACTCCTGAGTTGGGGGCGTAATGGCAACGGCAACCGGGAAGTTCTCATATGCACTGTGTGATTACTGCGGACAACGGTATCCTTATCTAACTTTAAGGAAGAACTGGAAAGGGTTCATGGTATGTCCAGAGGACTATGAGCCAAAGGAACCGCAACTTGATCCCCTGCGTTACAAGGGGGATGCAATTGCCCTGGCTAACCCCAGGCCGGATAGGACGGAGCCGCTTTCCGTTTTTGTTAATAATGCGGGAGGAGACACTCCTTTTGAGACGGTGTCAAATTCCATGCAACCCGCCCCTGAATGCAAGGCGGTTGAGGGCGTTAGTGGGTTAGGTAATGTTACGGTGACGATAGTATGAATTATTCTGAATTGGTCACAAATATCAGAGGCTACACAGAGGTCGATAGTAATGTCTTCCCTGATAGCGTGATTAACACGTTTATTACAATGGCCGAGAACAGGATTCTTAGGGACATTGACTTGGACGTGTTTAAAAAGGAATCAACTACTAATCTGATTGCGAACTCCAGGTTTTTGCCTTCCCCCTCTGACATCCTGACTCATAGGTACATGATGATTACAGATGGAAATGGTGATCAAATTTTTCTCGACTTTAGGGACAATTCTTTTATGAAGGAATATTGGCCCGACTACACCGAGACAGGAACGCCTAAATATTATGCAGTATGGGATGAAGACACGTTTTATGTAGCGCCTACACCGGCTTCTGCTCTTGTAGTACAGCTTGGATACATTTACAGGCCGCAACAATTATCTTCTTCAAATACAACAACCTGGGTATCAAATAACGCCCCAGAGGCTCTTCTGTATGCTTGTCTCATTCAAGCGTATAGTTACACAAAGGGACCACTGGAATTGATTCAATATTTTGAAAACAGCTACAAACAGGCTATTCAAGGTCTTGGCATTGAGCAACAGGGTCGCCGCCGCCGTGATGAGTACCGTGATGGCATGGTTAGAATACCAATTAAATCTGTAACACCGGGACCGTGATATGTTGAATGGCGTTGAAGGAAAAATTAATGGTCCAGATTGGACTGATGTAAGGGTCTTCACCACTACTGAACGTGGCTGGACACCGGAAGAATTAGCTGATCGGGCGCTAGAAAAGATTTTGTCCGTCAGTGAAACTGCTGACCCAGCAATTAAAGCGCAAGCATACGCATACAGAGATCGGATTAAATATGTCCTGGTCTTTTATATGCAAGAGGCAATTCGCTCAGATAGAACGACTATTTGTGCCGAGTTATCAAAACAGGGCCATGCTGATTTGGCTCGAATTATTAGCAAAATGAGGTAATTATCATGGCAATCACACAAGCAATGTGTACGTCTTTTAAGGTCGAACTGCTTAACGGCATTCACGCCTTTGGAACCACTGTGGCCCGTGCAGGCACCACTGCTGACACAATGAAAATTGCATTGTTCACCAGTTCTGCCACTTTGGACGCTACCACTACAGCGTATAGCACGTCTAATGAGGCGTCAGGCACTGGCTACACCGCAGGTGGCAACACCCTAACAGCGGTTGCTCCTACAAGCTCTGGCACGACTGCCTACACTGATTTCGCAGATACTACATGGTCTACAGCCACAATCACGGCCCGTGGTGCGTTGATCTACAACAGCACTCAGTCTGACAAGTCAGTTGCGGTATTGGACTTCGGTTCTGATAAGACATCTACTGCCGGTGACTTCACAATTGTGTTCCCGACTGCGGATGCGTCTAACGCGATTATCAGGATTGCCTAGTAAATGGCTGGGGTTATCGTCCCCGTAACCGGATGGGGTTACGGCACATGGGGGTCTGATGGGTGGAGTGATAGCCCAGCAACTCCCGTGGCTACTGGACAGGTAGGTACGGTAACAACCCAGACCGTTAATAACTTCAGTGTTACTGGAGTACAGGGCACTACAGCACTGGGCAGTTCAGCCCAGACAGCCGATGCCAACGTCAATGTAACTGGGGTTTCAGCAACAGGTATTGCCAACTACGCTGTCTGGAACGTAACAGTCTACTTTGACGGCTGGGGTCGAGGCGGTTGGGGCACAGGCGTTTGGGGCGAAGCAAGTACGATAGATGCCCTTGTAACTAGCCTGGGAACCGCAAGCCTATCGCTAGGCGGCACGACCTTTGTTACTGGCGTACAGGGCACCACAACGCTCGGAAACGTCGTTGCAAACGCTGATGGCAACATTGATGTTCTAGGTCAGGCGGCTACAGCAAGTCTTGGAACCGTTACAGTAGATGCCGCCGCTATAGTGGCAGTGACAGGGGTTGCAGGGACTACCGCACTAGGCGATGCAGGGGTTCAGGGAGGTCATACTGAGTTCGCAACAGGCGTACAGGGTACTTCAGCCGTAGGAACGGTTAGTATTACTGCTGATGCCAATGTTGCTGAAACGGGGCTATCTGCGACAACAACGCTAGGCACTGCAACCGCTTACCTCCAGTTGAGGGTAAATGTAACCGGAGTCTCAGCAACTGGAGTCTTAGGTAATGAGAGCGCCACAGGTAAGGCACGGGTTTACCCAATTGGGGTGCAGGCAACAGGAACGGTGGGCGATGTATTGGTATGGGGCATGATTGTGCCCAATGAAACTGTAACATGGGTGGAGATAGCCGCATGAAAACATTAAGACAGGCAACGCAGGTGGGTGCCGCAATAGACCCAAAGCATGAAATTGAAGTAGTTTGCGCTAACTGCGGTTTTGACTTGGATGAGTCTGAATTAGCGGCTGATACTTGTTCCGACTGCGGCGAAGCCTTAAACTTACGCACAAATATGCGAATTTATGCTACTAGCGTGCCCGAAGCTAGTGGCTCTACTTTGGAATAGGGGTAAACACCAATGGCAACTTATGTAAATAACCTTAGATTGAAAGAAATCGCCACGGGTGACGAGTCCGGCACTTGGGGCACAAGCACAAATACCAACCTCCAGTTGATTGCGGATTCCTTGGGATACGCTACCCAGGACTGCTTTGCTAGTGACGCAAATGCCACTACTACTGTGGCAGACGGCACCACTGATCCAGCCCGTGCCTTGTATTTTAAAGTGACCTCAAGCGCCACTTTGACGGCTACCAGGACCCTAACAATAGGCCCTGACACTATTTCCAGGGTAATGATCATTGAAAATGCTACAACAGGGTCTCAGAGCATTGATATCAGCCAAGGAAGCGGCGGGAATGTTACTATTCCAACAGGGCAGACCAGGGCGGTTTACTTGGACGGAGCCGGAGCAGGCGCGGCGGTTGTAAATACCGGCCTTGTTCTAGCTGATGGAACTCAGACGCTTACTAATAAAACGATATCTGCTGACAGCAATACTCTTTCTGGAATTGCGGCAAGCAGTTTTGTTCTTTCCGATGGATCAGGGAATATCGACGGTTCAGCCGCACAGAAAGCTATTCCAAGCGGCACTGTTGTAGGCACTTCAGATACCCAAACGCTTACTAATAAGACGCTAACAAGTGCAATCGTTGACACTGATCTCAGGGACACTAATAGCAATGAACTAATCAAAGTTACTGCTACAGCATCAGCGGTAAATGAGATTACGGTAGCTAATGCCGCAACAGGCTCTGGGCCAACTATATCAGCAAGTGGTAGTGATACAAATGTAGATATTAATTTAACTCCCAAGGGATCGGGCGAGGTGGACGTTACCGCCAGCTTCTTGACTGGTGTCTATTCTGATAAGGTCGTTGCTCTAGGAAATACAGGCACTGCATCAACTATTGATACAAGCACTGGCTCTGTTTTTACAGCTACGCTGACAGATAACTGTACGTTCACTATTAGTAATAGCAATCAAAACAGTAATAGATCAACGGCGTTTACCCTAATCCTGACAAATGATGCTACACCAAGCAGAACGGTTGCATTTGCAGGAGGCACGGTAGAGTATCCGCAAGGAGTGGTAGCCAGAACTACGGATGCCAACGCAACTGATATCTGGTTCTTTTTAAGCCCAGACAATGGAACGACATGGTATGTGTCAATCCCAATGAAGAACTTGTCATAATTGATATTTTAGGAGATCACGAAAATGGCACTTACAGAGCAAGAACAGGCAATGGTTGATGCATCAGTAGCAAACGCAACAACTATGCAAAACGCACAAATACAAGCAACAAAAGACACCGAAATGATGCGTTGCAAAACAGATTGTTTGCGCATGGCTCAGTCTATTATTTTTGAGAATAGAAGACTTGCTGATGCAAATAGCCCTGCTATAACAGCGGCGGACGTCACCACACTGGCGGCTACGCTGAATACATGGATAAACTCATAACGTATGCAGACATTTCATTATTTTCCTTCTGCAATACATCGAGAAGAAGAACCGGAATGGCTAAATACATTTAAAATTGAAGAACTCTGGGACAAAAACCATGTTCCAGAGAATCTTCTCCTGCAAAGTGAGAATCTGGCATACAATTCAAATTTTTTTAATTTTAAAAAACATTTAGAATCAATTGCTGTTGATATTTTGGGCGATGGTGGCTATCAAGTAGACAAATACGAAATTAAATCAACTACTATATGGGGGCAAAAAATTACTGCTCCTGCGCACCATCACATCCATGTTCATGGGAATAGTATATTTAGCGGTTTTTATATTTTAGAAACCACTGAAAATTGTCCATATCCTATTTTTGGTGACCCAAGACCAGGAAAACAAATGGGAGACATACCAGCGTTACCTTCTGAAATGATTAATGATTCTACTTTACATATTCATTTTAATAATATAATTCCAGGTTCTTTGTTTATCTTTAATTCCTGGTTGCCTCATCAGTTTACAGGAGGCCAACCGCAGTCAGAGGTAAAATTTTTACATTTTATAATAACTGCAAATGAAAAATAATTTATGCTCCGAATGAAAGATGAAGGCCATTATGCGCTATCCGTAAAACAGCAAGAAGACGCAACACGCTTTTACATAGAAAGAGATATCTTTAACCAAGAAGAATTACATTATTTAGCTAATGTTGCCAAGCAGGCACATTCAGATGCAATTGTTGGCGGCAAGAAAGGAGAAGGCAGGTTAGAAAAAACAATAAGAATAAGTAAAGTACATTTTTTAAAAAGTGAAAAAACAAGTGAATGGGTATTTAAGCGTATTGCAAAATATGTAGAAAATATTAATGAAGAGTTTTTTAAATATGAACTTTCGCATATTGCGCCAATACAATTAGCTAACTACAAAGGAAATGAAAAAGGAAACTACAATTGGCACATGGACTGTGGATCAGGACCAATTAGAAAACTTAGTGTTGCCTTACAGCTAAATGATCCAAACGAATATGAGGGTGGAGAATTTCTTTTTATGCGAGGCTCAAAAGAAGAAAAAATACCAAAAGAAAAAGGGCTGGCTGTGTTTTTCCCTTCGTTCTTGGTACATAAAGTTACTCCAGTAACATCTGGGGAAAGGCAATCTTTAGTTTGTTGGGTCAACGGTAGTAGGCCATTTTCATGAAATTAATAAATTACAAAGGAGACATAGGGATTATAGAAAATGTTTTCCCCCCTTATGTATGTCCGCAGTTAGTTAAAGCGATAGATTTTCTTCAAGCAGAAAATACAATGGTTGATAGACAAGTCAATGACAATTGTCCACGAAATATTAAAGATGACCTATCTGTATGTATGCACTATTCCGAATTAGATTCTAGGCTATTTCATTTGTATAACAACCAAGGCACTCAAGAACATTGGCAACCTCACATTGAAGATGGGTTGAGAAATTCTTTTTGCTTATATTCGGATAAAGTAGCTTACGGTGACATTAAAAGCCTAAATTTAAGACTTTCCGCAATCAAGCTACAAAAAACCATGCCGGGCGGCGGTTATCATGTTTGGCATTCAGAAAAAGGCCCAAACGAACCTAGCAGATATGTAGTGTTCCTAGCATATTTAAATACTCTTGCCGCTGAAAATTGTGGAGAAACTGAATTTATAAGACAAGAATTCAGGGTAACCCCTAAAGAAAATACCATAATTTTTTGGCCTGCAACGTATACTCATCCTCATCGAGGAAATCCAGTCTATGGGAACGTCGCCAAATATGTACTAACGGGCTGGCTTTATATATGATATGTTCTATATTTAACCTCTAGGGGACACAAAAATGCCTATAGGAACTTCTCGAATTGGTGTTATGGGAGGCGAAACTCCCGGCGGATGTGAAGTCTTTACTTCACCGGGCACTTTTGTCGCTCCTTCTGGCCTCCAAAAAATTAACGCCACAGGCGTTGGTGGAGCAGGAGACACGGGTAGCAGTGGTAATAGCGGTGGCGGCGGTGGCGGCGGTGGCGGCGGCGGTGGCGGCACTCCTCAGTGGGGATGTCCCACTTATGGCTACCTTCAGTGGGGTTATAGTGGCTCCGGCGCAAGCGGTCTAGCAGGTGTGGGTCCTGGGGCTGGAAACGGTGGCGGTGGCGGCGCTGGCATGAACGGATATAGTTACACCTATAATAATTATGGTGGCGGTGGCGGTACGGGCCAAGCAGGAAGTGCTGGGAATACAGGAAGCACGGGAAGCACGGGAACAGCCACGACTATTGCTTGCTTGCCTACTCCATTAAGTTTTCCAGGGGGGCCAGGAGGTGTAGGAGGCTCCGGTGGATCAGCAGGAAATGGCGGTAGCGGCGGTGGCGGCGGAAGAAGTGCTTGGCAAGACCAGCCATCAGGAGGTTTGATTCCGGGTGCGGGTGGCGGCGCTGGGGCCAGTGGAAATCCTTCAACTGGAAATAACCCAGCAAATGCTGGAACTCGCACCGCCGGTGGAACCGGAGGACAAACACCATATACTAACCCTGGACAAGGTGGAAGAGGTGGAAATGGCGGCTCCGGTGGGACGGGCTACAACCCAGTAAATGGTACCTACACTGCACCTGGAGGGCAGTCTGGCGGCGGCGGCGGCGGTGGCGCGGGGGGTAACGGAACTGCTGGAAATCCGGGCAGTGCTGGTAGCGCAGGTACGCCAACTAGCTATTGTTGTCAACCGTTAGGAGGGGCTGGCAGTTATCCAGTGACAGTGCCTCCCGGTGGGAGTGTAACTATTTCATGGTGTCCGTTCTGATATGAAAGAAAAAGATAAACTAAAGCAAGAAAGACCCCCAGAACTTTTAGAGTTAGAAAAAAAATTTGGGTTTAATGCTATAAAGTCCAATCTTACTAGAAGCCGAAGTTTGGTTATAGGCACTACATTTAATGGATGTTATGAGGTGGGTATGAGAACAGATGACGGTACTTACCACTATGTAATAGTTATGCCACATGATATTGAATTCGTACAAAAAATGTTTTCGCTTTTCCCAAATACACAATGCCCAGAAAACTCTGGCAATTAATTGATAAAACTACCAATACCCCACTAAACGATCCGGTGCTATTGCCGGATCAATGGGGGCCAATTTTTGGTATGCACGGTGTTAAAGATAGATTATCCGACTTGTCTTGGGTAAACCTTCCTAATTTGGCATGGATTGAAACCGACATTGAAGTGCCTGACCCCCCGCCCCCTCTTACCGAAAAAGACCATCTGGACAGACGAATAAAAGATTACCTACTTAAAAGTGATTGGGCCATGTTATCCGACGTGCCTATGACTATTGCAGAAAAGCAAGAATGGATTAAGTACCGCAAAGAATTGCGTGACGTAAAAAAACAGCCGGGGTATCCCAGTAAAGTCACTTGGCCTATTGCCCCAAATGAAAAATAAATAATGAATAAATACCATATCCGCTTTAACAAAAGCAGGGGGGAACCCAATAGAGGTACCATAGATCATGTTTGGCGTGTATTTGAAAACAATCAGAAAGAGTATTTAGCTAGACACGTTTCAATAAATGTCCCGTCATGGTCAGAACAAACTGGGCCGGATTGGAACATAGCTTGTATTGGATTTCTTACCTTTTATGCTGGTACAGATACAGTCGTCATACACAACAATCATATTATAAAGTAAAAGTTTATGGACATTAGTCTAATCGAAGACAAAGATTTCAAAGTTATTAAAGTAGATAATACTTACACAAAAGAAGAGTTATCAGATATTAATTTAGAATTAAATTTTTTATGTCTTACAAATAAATTTTTAGATGCCTCAGAGACAAACAGCTTCCGTGAGGCCAAAACAGGCAAGGGAATATTTTTAGATACTTTATATGTTGATAGAAATACGTCTTGCATTCTTAGATACAACAGGAAATTATTTAATATAGATGTAAGAACCATGCCGTTATGTTTTCGTAATTTAAACAATTTAAATTATGACAGTACGTTATTAAATTATTATGAAAATAAACAAGGATATAAAAGCCACGTTGATCTTGCTTCTCTTACGTTTTTAACTTTTCTATTTCAACAACCAAAAAAATTTGTAGGTGGAGATTTATATTTTGAGGATTTTGATAAATGCTTAGAATGTAGTTTTAACACAACGTATATTTTTCAAAGCTGGATGAAACATCAAGCAAAAGAAATATCCCTAGAAGAAAAGCATCAAGGAAAAGGACTAGGAAGATACTCAATAGCTTGCTTTGGGGGATTTAAATAGCATGATTAATATTTTTAAAAATAAGTCTGTAGTTGTAAAAGCCTATACACTATACAACAACGGCATTCATAAATTTTATGCCCCGTCAAAGCCAAAAATACCTGATTGGGTAAATAAATTACCTGCTCCATCTTCAATTGATATAGCTAGAGAACTTGCAGACAAAAAACAATCTATTAAAAATATAAGGCATTGCCCTGGCAGAATTGACTTGTATAAAAAAGGTATTATGGTTCCAATGTGGTCTGATTTATATCTAAGAGTTGGGCCAAGAAATGAAGATTACTGGAAGTACCAATATGCAGATGCACAAAGTTCAATTAAATGTCATCCATATAATCAGTATTCATCTATGGTTTCAGATAAAGAATATCTTCAAATAAAGTTAGTCACTCCCTGGACGTTTAGCACAGATAGATCGTTAGAATTCTTAGCATTAAAACCAGCATGGGAAGTTGTTGCGCTACAGGGACTAGAAATTTTACCAGGTGTACTAAATTTTTATAAAGTAACCCAAGTAATGGTTAATTTGTTTATAAAAAAACAAGAAGAAGAACAAGAGTTTCTTATTAAGGCAGGAACTCCTATTTGTCATTTTGTGCCATTAGAAGACGTCAAGTTAAAAATAGATGTAAGTTCAGTGTCTCCAAATGATCCTATGATGCTAGATCGTATTAGACATGCCAATCATTGTTTCACAGGCTCATATCATAAACAAAAATAAGTTTAAATATAATGAGTAAAAAAATTGTCGTACTAGGCGGAGGAACAGCGGGATGGATAACCGCTTTAATGGTAAACGCCAGTTTCCCTAATACAAAAATAACAGTCATAGCTAGTGAAGAGATTGGTATTTTAGGGGCAGGGGAGGGCACAGTATTTAATATATTAAATTTTTTTGATCGTGTTGGAATAAATATTTTAGATGTATTTAAGGAGTGTAAGGCTACTGTAAAGTATGGAATCTTGTTTAAAAACTGGGCAGGTGAGGGTACTGCTTACTTTCATGCTTTTAATTATGATCAGAGCCACAAGGCTGAACAAATGTGCTTAAACAAAAAAGTTCCGTATGGCCCCCCTCCTCCAGATCAGTTTTCTTTTAGACCAAGTTACGCAGTCCATTTTGATGCTAGACTTTTTGCTGTTTTCCTAAAAAAAATTGCCTTAAGTAGGGGAATTGAGCATATTGATAAAAAAGTTGTAGGGGTAGAAAACGGAAGTAATGGCGAAGTTAAAAGATTACATTTTGATGATAAAAAAACTATTGAACTAGATTTTATTTTTGATTGTTCAGGGTTTAGAAGAGAAATACTAGGAAAACATTATAAGGTTAAATGGAAATCATTTTCAGACGTGTTAGGAGTGAACGCCGCAATTCCATTTTTTAAACAAATAGATGCTAATGAGAGTTTTATTTCAGGAACAGAAGCCATAGCCATGAAGAGTGGATGGGTGTGGAAAATTCCAGTGGTAGACAGGTACGGTATGGGATATGTATATGATGATAACTATGCCACTAAAGAAGACATCATCTACGAAATACAGGAATCTTTTGGTGTAGACCTGCCACTAGACAGCAGAGAGTTTAAATTTGATCCAGGCGCGCATGAAAAAATATTAGTTAAAAATTGTTTTGGATGTGGTTTAGCACATCATTTTGTAGAACCACTAGAAGCCACAAGTATTTGGAAGACCATATCTTACTTAAGTTTATTCATAGATATGCTAAAAGGAAACATTGAGAACTATAGAGCAGGAAGAATAGTTAGTTGGATAAATAAATACGTCAAGGAAGATCAAGAAGAATTAAAAAATTTTATCCACGCCCATTATTTAACAACCAGAGAAGATACACCGTTTTGGAAAGATTATGGGATAAAACACCCAGAAGGTTCTCAAATAAAAAAAATACGAAAAATATTAAAAAATTTTTCAATAAATCAAATGCCCCAATCCCAGTATGAAGTTTGCCTGGATAGGTTGTCCCATGCTGGAGGATGGACGTTAAATAGTTGGGAGGTAATTTTTAAAGGCTCTGTGGGATCAAAAAAACTATACTCTGGGGTGCCTGATCCGTCGTTACCTTTTTACTTTACCAACAAAGATTTCATGCACTATATACAAGGATACAAAAGCAACTAGAAAAAAAGCCAAAAATCCATTACTCTTCTGCTTATTTTATAGCCAAATGTGAGGCTTTATGGGCCATGATCGCAGAAACAGTAGCTATTCTGGGCGCGGCAAATTCAGCCTTCAACGCCATAAAAGCTGGCGTTCAGCAGGGGAAAGAACTGCATGAAATGATGGGTAGCCTGACCAAGTTTTTTGACTGCCAGGAAACCCTTCACGAAGCCAGGATTAAGAACCAAGAAACGTCGGCTACCGTTAAGTTTATAGCCGGAAAAAGCGTTGAAGAGGAGGCTATGGAACTGGCCCTCCAAAAACGCGAAATGGACGCAAAATATAAGGCTTTGCGGGAACTGTTCATTTACAGCGGAAACGGCGATACACTTAGGGAATTTGAACGGCAACGGCGGATAATTAAACAACGGCGGTTTGAACTTGCCAGAGCCGCCGCTAAACGTAAAAGCGATATGATTGATTTTGTTATAATTCTTATCGGTATTGGGATTGCTACGGGTGCCCTTGTGCTGATGGCTTCTTTTGTGAGTGCGGCAAATGCCGCCCAAAACTTTTATTTATAGGTAGTATGATGGCGACTGCAAAGAAAAAAGCGGCCCCTAAAGCCGTAAAAACCCCAAAAAGAACGGTACAACAAGACGTTACAGAAGCCATCAATAAAATAAATGTCCACGAAATTGAGTGCGCCCTGCGGTACAAGTCGATTGAAGAGCGACTAGCCGCCGGTAGTGAAAAGTTTGATAAGCTGGAAAGACTCGTCTGGGGGATTTACCCCTTTATTTTGTTACTTTTTGTCGTCGAAAAATTCGGCGGGTAGGGTAAAAATATGATCATCTTCAAGAAGATAGGTGCGCCTTGCTGGAAGTTAGTGCAGAATTGCACCCATGAACAACTGGGCATGATCGTCAGCGGCATTGCCATTGGCATCATCATATTGGCTATCGCATGAAATTCGACAAGCTGAAAGGACTGATCGGGGGTATTGCGCCTACCATCGGTGCGGCTATGGGTGGCCCTCTGGGCGGCATGGCGGGTCAGGTATTGGCCGGGGTACTGGGTTGCGAACCGACCCCACAGGCCATCGAGACAGCGTTTGAGACAGTCACCCCGGAACAGCTTGCGGAGATCAAAAAGGCCGAACTGAAGTTTGAGGCCAAGATGAAGGAACTGGACGTTGACCTGTTTGCGCTGGAAACCCAGGACAAGCAGGACGCCCGTAAGCATTTTGCAAAAGACTGGTTTCCAAAAGCCTTTGCAACATTAGCCATATTTTTTTCTTTTGGTTATATATTTTTAGTTACTTTGCAACCGCCGGATGCCAATTCAGACACAATCACGTCATTGGTCCTCGGTAATATTTTCGGAATTTTGGGGGCCTTGGTGTCTTTTTACTACGGGGCATCTAATAAAACCGAATAAGCAATTTCACCGAAAGTTAGAAAGCGAAGAAAGAGGAATAGATGGCAATAAAAATATACTATGCGTATAAAGCTACAGTCTGGGGCAAAGAGCCGGTAAGTATATTAAAAAAACACTGGAAAGATAGAAATAGAGAAGAGTGGAAAAACGATTTTAGAGCATGCCCCTCAGTAAAAAACTTTTATTATAATGTGTACGGCATTCCAGCTTTACGAGACTACCATTTAAATATTAGTAGCACAGAGACACGCTCTAAACTTCTAAATCAAGAATATTATGATAGAGAAGTTGTGGTAACAAGTCAGGACAAGCGATCTATTCAATATGGCACAATATTTTTATTCACTGAGCAAAAAAGTTTGTTGGTTACTGCTTCTTATCCGCCTTTTTTAGAAAAAACAATTCAACACGCGAATTACATTACAGGCCAAATAGACATAGGAAAGTACCCAAGAGGATTGCAGGCGTCTATTGAATTCTTGCACGATACTGATTGGAATATACAAAAAGACGATTTACTTTGGTATATAAAGTTTCATACAAAAGAAAAAATTAAGTTTATTCCTTTTATGCTCACTGAAAAAATTATAACTCTTTTTAGACATGCCCCAGGACTTAAGTATATTACAGAGAGAGAAAAGCCATTTACATCTTTAATTCCTTTTTACAATTCTATAAAGAACGCTGGGATTAAAAAAATGTTAGCTAAAGAAATAAAGCAAAATTTATCTGGAGACTATGCCTGACAATGGCTAAACAAGTTAATAACTTTGATCTTCTCCAAGAAGGCAAGGGCATTAAAGGCACGTCCATCGGTCGTGGCGCATTCAAAAGAAGCACCATGAGCAAAGACCAGAAGCGTAACCACAAGCGTTACAGGGGACAGGGCTGATGGCTGACCGCTTGATTGAGATGTTGCGCAGGCACGAAGGGGTCCGCAATTTTGTTTATCTTGATTCAGAGGGCCTCGAAACCATTGGCGTTGGGAGATGTATTGCGGAGGGGTCACTGGGTCTAAGCGATGATGAAGTAGACTACCTCCTGGCTAATGACCTGAAGCGTTGCATTGAGGAGTTGACTAGGACGTTTGACTGGTACAGCAAGCTGGACCCGGTGCGTCAGGACGTGATGATCTCGCTCTGCTTTAATCTGGGCCTCACTCGCCTGCTAAAGTTTGAAAAGGCGCTGGCAGGCATGGAAACCGGCGATTGGGAGACCGCACGAGCCGAGTTTATGGACTCCCGCTGGAGTACCCAAGTTGGCCGACGTGCTGTAGAATTGACTGATATGCTGGTTACGGGCAAATATCAAGGTGCGTAGATATGTCCTTTTTTCGACTGGCCCTCAAACCGGGCATCGACAAACAGAACACGGAGTACGGCGCTGAAGGCGGCTGGACGGATGGCGACAACGTCCGTTTTCGCTATGGCTTGCCTGAAAAAATAGGCGGCTGGCAGGAATTCAACGGTCAATATTTGGTTGGTTTCGCCTCTGATATCTTCACCTGGACGGCGCTAGATGGCACCCCCTACATGGCGGTTGGTACTAGCCGCAAGTTATACGTTGAAACTGGCGGTGGCTTTGCTGACGTCACTCCAATCAGAGTAACAACAGCCGTAGGAGATGTGACTTTCTCCGCTTCTTCTGGCTCTCCGACAATCACGGTTTCAGACACTGCTCACGGTGCTATCGAGGGTGACTTTGTCACGTTTTCTGGCGCTGTTTCACTGGGGGGTCAGATTACTGCGGCCATCCTGAATAGCGAATACGAGATCACCTCGATCACTGATGCAAACACTTACACTATCACCGCTCCAGTTAATGCCGATGCTTCTGACACCGGCAACGGCGGAGGTTCAGTAGTTGGCGCGTATCAGATCAATATTGGTTCTGATATTAGTTATTTTGACTTTGGCTGGGGCGTTGGTGCTTGGGGAGCCGGGACGTGGGGAACTCCGAGAACAAGCGGAACTGGCATTAGCCTGTCTGCCCGTATTTGGCAATTTGATACGTTTGGCGAAGACTTAATCTGTCAATATACCGGCGGAGGCACCTATTATTGGGATTTAAGTGCTGGCACAACAACTCGCGCAACCATCATTGCAGGTGCCCCCACGACAAGCAACTATGCCATAGTATCTACCCCAGACAGGCACTTAGTCCTGCTGGGAACAGAAACCACAATAGGTGATGCCGCTACGCAAGACCCCATGTTTGTGCGTTTTTCAAATCAAGAAAATGTAAACATCTGGGCAGAAACTGCTACCAACACCGCAGGTGGACAACGACTTAGCGATGGCAATTTAATCATCAGTGCAATTAGATCGCGTGGTCAGATTCTTATCCTGACCGACAGTTCCCTGCACGGCATGCAGTATATCGGACCTCCGTATACTTTTGGCTTTAACCAGCTTGGCGCTAACTGCGGATGCACCGGCCCACACGCCGCGATTGATGTGAATGGGGTGGCGTTCTGGATGGGCAAAGAGGCGTTTTATGTCTTTGATGGCACCGTGAAGAAACTGCCATCCACTGTCCAGGATTATGTCTTTGAGGACATTAATCTGGTGCAGTCCTACAAGATTGCCGCCTCCCTGAATAGTCAGTTCAATGAAATAACATGGTTTTATTGCAGTGCCAGTAGTGACTATGTGAACCGCTGTGTTACCTACAACTATCTAGAGAACGTCTGGTCAACCGGGACGCTTTCTCGCACGGCGTGGCAAGATGTGGGCGCTTATGACTATCCGATGGCTACCGAATATCTAGTCAATAGCACCGCCAGCACCATCAGCACGATATATGGGCTGACCGCAGGCAGGACGATGGTTTATGAGCAAGAGAAAGGGAAGAACGCCAACGGAAGCGCCATGACTTCGTTCATCACCTCTGGTTATTTTGACATCGGCGATGGCGATCAGATGATGTATATGAAGCGTTTTATACCTGACTTCAAGGACCAGAACGGCGACCTGACTGTGAACCTCTATCTGCGTGCTTATCCCCAGGCTACTGCCACATCAAGTTCGCTTGATCCATACGTCATTACGCCTGGCACTCAGAAGGTGGATACCAGGGCGCGTGGTCGGCAGATTCAGTTAAAAATCACTAGCGATGAAGTGGACACGTCATGGCGCTATGGCACAATGCGCGTCGACATTCAACCTGATGGCCTCCGATGAGCAAAATCCAGAATGTCCGATTACCTAACGCGGCGGCAGGCGACTATAGTCCAGAGCAATTTAACCAACTGGTGCGGTCTCTTGAGCAGATTATTTTTCAGCTTAACTCGACCTACACGCCGGTCTCAAGTGAGAACACACTATCTGCCGTATCATGGTTCGAGTCCCGTGGCGGCGAGGATGAGTCAGTGGCAACATCAATAACTTTTCCATCCAATTCGCTCGACGCCTTTGGCAGGCTTGTTACCGTCCAGCCGTATACGCTTTTTGACAGTCAGAATCGGTATGCAATCGACAGCCAGTTTGACACTGCTCTCACCGGAAGTGGCACTACAACTTACCTTTCTAATGAATCATCTGTTTCGCTGGATGTAACTACCACAAGCGGTGATCAGGTCGTCAGGCAGACAAAAAGGGTTATGCCCTATCAGCCTGGGAAAGGGCTTGCTGTAATGGCAACCTTTGTCATGGGCACAGCAAAAACTAATCTGCGCCAAAGGGTGGGCTATTTTAGCGAAGAGAATGGCGTATTTCTGCAACAAAACGACAGCACGGTTTCATTCGTTTTGCGATCTAATTCAACGCCGACCCCTGGAACGCCGAGCGATGCCAGAACGGTGGATCAAGCAAATTGGAATGGCGACAAGATGGACGGCACCGGGCCAAGCGGCAGGACGCTCGACCTCACAAAAAATCAAATTCTTTATATGGACTTTGAGTGGCTTGGGACGGGCGATGTTCGTTGTGGATTCTTTGTGGACGGTCAACTGGTCATCTGCCATACGTTCCACAACGATAATGAGTACACTTCGGTTTACATGCAAACCGCTATTTTGCCGGTGAGGTACGAGATCACCAACACCGGGGCGACATCCGGCTCGACCAGCATGAAGCAGGTCTGCTCTTCTGTGCTTTCGATGGGCGGTTACGAAGAAACTGCTTTAAAAACCGTCGCACGAAGAAGTTCCGCCCTTGCCTCAATCAGCACAACCTTTTTGCCGTTGATCTCGATTCGGCTGGCTTCGGGCTATACCGAAAGTGTAGTGCTGGTTGATAGACCCATTGTTTTTCCGGTGACGTCACAGGACTACGAGGTCATCTTGTTGAAAAATCCAACACTAACCGGGGCGTCGTGGGGAGCGATTCCAAACAGTTCTGCGGTTGAGTTTGACGAGTCTGCCACCTCCTATACCGGGGGCACAATCGTTACGCAGGCATACTTGTCTTCGACTGTTCAGGCTGGAGGCATCACCGACGAACGCACTGACTATAATTGGGATTTGCAGTTGGGAACCACAATCGGCGGCACAAGCGACATCTACACCATTGCGGTGCGCACACTTTCCTCTACTCCCACGGGATCGTCTTGGGCGTCACTGTCCTTTTTTAATTTGACAGGCTAAAGCAATGGCAAATCGATATTTACATCAGGTCAGCATTCCAAGCGCGGCGACAGAGACCACGCTTTACACCGTGCCTACCGCAACCACTGCGGTCGTCCGGTCCCTGCGCGTGACGAATGCGTCCTCAAGCGCAAGCCTGCTGACCGTCACCCAATACGACAGCGGGGATGTCACGGCGCACTATGCCTTGCGAAACAAAAGTCTAGCGGTAAGCACGTCCATGGACGTGTTCAACGGGGTGCCCTTTGTGATGGAGGAAGGGGACGTGCTGAAAGTCACGTCTTCCGAGGGTTCCGTGACTTTTTACTTGTCTTACCTGGAAGTGGACAGAACGTAACAAAAATCGCATAATGCTCGTAATTTCGCGTCCTCTGGCGCGCCGACCCATGTGGTCCAGCAAAAAATCACACTTTTGATAGGTGCAAAATGGCTGAAATGGCGATGCCGGGGATGATGATGCCCTCCCCGCAAAATGAAATGACCCCCGAGAACCTAGCGGCTTTTGAACAGCTTCGCCAAGACGTTTCTCCGACCGAATTCAACGAAGAATTGTTGAGTGCGGCCTCTGAAGCCGATCCTGTCGCTGTTGCTGAATTCAAAGCCGAACTGCGGGGCCTGAACCTGCCTCCCGAAGTCCTGGACGTCCTGAACCAAATGGTGGACGAAATCCTGGCGAACCCCGCCGATTACGCCATGATCCGCGCCAAGTACATGGCGCAGGACATCCCAGAAGACCTTCTGCCGCCGACCTTCGACCCGGAATTCTTCGGTGCCCTGAACCTGGCTATCGATGAGATTCGAGCCACTTCCGGCATGCAGACCCCTCCGATGGGCTTTGCCAACGGCGGTTTGGCCTCCCTCAACCCCATTGCCGCTGGCATGGCGCGTGCCGGACGCTACGGCGATACCATGCTGGCCCATATCAGTCCCCGAGAAGCCGCTATGCTTCGCCAGATGGGCGGTAGCGGCACGATCAACCCCCAGACAGGGCTTCCCGAGTTCTTCCTCAAAAAGTTATTTAAGGGCGTTGGAAAGGTCTTCAAAAAGATCGGAAAGGCAGTCAAAAAATTTGCCAGTTCGACCGTAGGACGGATTGTCACCAGCATCGCGCTGGGCTTCTTTTTGGGTCCAGCCGCCGCCAGCTTGCTCGGTGTCACGTCGTCTGTCGGCGTAGCGGCTGTTTCGGGCTTTGTCGGTGGCGCAGGCTCCACGCTTCTTGCAGGCGGAAACTTGAAAGATGCCCTGAAAATGGGTGCCATAGGTGGCCTGACAGCGGGTGCCATAGGCGGTGTTACTCAAGGCGCCGCAGGCTTTGAAGCGGGTAGCTACCAGGGTGCCACCACGATTGGCGGTCAAGTTGATAAGTTCAAAGAATTCGTTGGCTTAGGTGGCCCCGGTGCGCCTGCTTCTCCCGGCATCCCAGCTAACGTCAACACTGCGCAGGGAATAACCAGCACCCCCTTACCTGATGTCTCTGAATTGGCAGGCGCAGGCACTCCGGCCTCTCCCGGTATTCCAGCCAACGTCAACACTGCGCAGGGGATAACCAGTGCGCCACTACCGGCGGGGCAACCAGCGCAAATGGCCGGAACCGGGTCTGCGCAAGGTTTTGGAGGCGATCCTTTTAGCGCCCCTTATCCGCAAACAGGCCCAACAGCACCCGCACAATCGGTTGCCCAGGCCCGTGCGCCAGCATCAACAGCGCAGGCTGTTCGTGACGTTGCACAAAGAACAAGCTCACCAATGACCTTGTACCCTTCAGATTTGAGGGAATTGGCAGGCGCAAACATTAGTGCCCCAGCTAGTGCTAATATCGTGCAACCCCCACCAAGCATCCTTGATAGGGTCACGTCTGCGCCAAAAGCCATCTGGGACAAGATATCTCCCAAAGCAATCGCCGAGCGAGGTTCAGTGGCCGCAAAAGAGGCGGCAAACACGGCCTATGCAGAAACCTTGGCCTCTACTGGTGACAAAGTTTTAGCCCAGGAAGCGTACAAAGCGGCTCTTGCCAAAACTCCCGGTTTATTGGCTCAATATGGCCCACTTGCCGCCACAGGGGTCGGGATCATGGGCTTGACCGGCGGCTTTGAGCAGGAAGAGCCTGAAGGCGTGCTTGGGCTGGCCAATATGCCAACAGGTGCGGAACTTCTCGCCGCGAATCCCGAGAAATACGGCATTCAGCTAGGGCCGATGTACACTACAACCAGTGGATATGGAGGCTACGGTTCAATGCCTCTGGCACAACCGCGTCGAGCGGCGCACGGTGGCCCAATGACCAGGAAGGAATTTCCACGCAAGAACGGACACATTGCAGGTCCCGGCACTGGAACCTCTGACGATATCCCGGCAATGCTGAGTGACGGCGAGTTTGTCTTCACTGCCAAGGCAGTAAAGGGCATGGGCGATGGATCACGCAGGAAGGGCGCAAAACGTATGTATGCGTTGATGAAAAGACTTGAGGGGCAGATGGCGTAATGGTTGACACAACTATCCAAGAACAAATCGTCCGCGAAGCACCGGACATTGAGGCTTACAAGCTAGGCCTGCTGGAAAGCGCACGACAACTGGCGCAACAGCCCATGATGCTTCCTGCAACGGAAGCCGCTGGCCTTTCACCCACTGAAATCCAAGCGATTGACTTTGCCAAGCAGGGCATAGGCGCGTTTGAACCTTACATTCAAGCCGGTGCGCAGGGTCTCACAAGAGGCATGGGACTATCTGAAGCTGGTGCTGGCTTAATTGGTGGAATTGAAACAGCGCCGATGTACCAGCGCGCACAGGACTACGTCGGCAGTGCCGCGATGGGCTATGACCCGACAATGGCCCAGCAGTTCATGAACCCCTATCAAGAGCAGGTGACTCAGCGTGCACTCGGTGAGATGCGCAGACAGGCCGATATTGCACGTCAAGGTCAGGCCGCGCAGGCGGTCGGTGCAGGTGCCTTTGGTGGCACCCGTGAAGGCGTTCAGAGAGCCGAGTTCGAGCGTGGAATTCAAGACCTAATGATGAACAAGATTATGCAGGACTACGCGCAGAACTTCGCCCAGGCACAGCAGGCCGCACAGCAGTCCTTTGAGGCGCAACAGGGGCGTCAACTCGCCGCAGGACAGGGCATAGGTGCTTTGACCGCGCAACAGGCGTCCACTGACCTTGCAAGAGCGCAGGGGCTGGGTCAGTTCGGTACGCAGATAGGCGCTCTCGGCGCCCAATACGCCAATCTCGGCGCTCAGACTCAGCAACTAGGCGCGGCAGACACTGGTCTGCTGGCAGGTCTCGGAGGCCTGGAAAGGCAGGTTGCACAAAGCCAGCTTGATGCCATCCGTGCAACGCAGTTGCAGGAACAGATGGCGCCCTACCAGCAACTAGGCTTTGTGTCAGATATCTACCGTGGCGCCCCGTCGACGCAGATGTCTCTGACCGCGCAGAGCGCGCCAACCGCCAGCCCACTTCAGTCGGCTATTGGTCTGGGTGTAGGTGCCTTATCAACTGCCGCTTCCGCGAAAACCGCAGGAATCTTATAAAATGGCAAAAAATAGCAAAAAAATGCAGATGGTCGACGACGACGAAGTCGAGAACGTGGGCATCATGAGCGGTTTCATGGATGATATTGATGAGATCATGGAAGAAATCATGCGCGAAGAAGAGGGCACCATGTCCGGTGAAGATGACGAGATGGCCCGTGTTACAGGGCGCACGCCTAAATCACCTGAAATCCTCATGAACAACCTGCGCGGCAACATGCGCTCGATTGATGCGCGCCGCGAAGAACTCGCCGAAAGGGTGGGCTACAACGCGGCGGCTGAAACGCCCGATGAAGTCCTGGCTATGCTCCAGCCCATCCTGGCACAGGAAGAAATGGCCGGCATTGCGAGTATGATGGCCCCACAGCAAGGATTAACCCCTAACGTCTCTCCAAGGGACGCGCTTTCGGCACCCCCGGCTATGCCGGAGGGTGTCGCTTCTTTGCCCATGGACCAAGGACCAATGCCCATGCCCCCTGCGGGTCCGGCACCTGCGCCAATGCCCATGAGACATGGCGGGATCGTTCAGCATTTTCAAGACGGCACTGATGAAGAGGGCGTCACTGCCGTGTCTGATACCCTTGGCGGCGTTTATCCCCCTGAAGTAATCGCCCAGATACTGCCGCTTTTGCAGGCAGAAATAGCAAGGGAACCGATGGACGTTCCCAGCAACGTCATGGACCGGACAAAAGAACTCGAGCCTATGTACGCCGAACTTTTAGGCGTGGACAAGAACGCCGCGAAGGCGCAATTTCTGGCTAGTCTAGGCCAGGCCGCGCTTCGCTATGCCGGGAATGTCGGACCGTCAGGTGAGCGTTTGAGCGGAAGCCCGATAGCCCGATTAGCGGCAGGGTTCAGTGATGTTCCTGCCGCCGCCGCAAAAGCCGCCGCAACAGTTGATGCGCAACAGAGGCAGGCAAGACTTGCGGCACTCCAGGCCGCTCAAGCAGAACGGACAACGGCTCTCGATTACAACGCCGAACTCAGGAAAAATAAACTGGATATTTATTCCGATATTTTGAAGCAAAAGCCGCAAGTAACCTATAGGCCGGCCACGGCAGAAGAAAAGGCGGGACTCTCAGAGGCAGATCAGGCACTTCCTTGGCAAATGAGTAGTGCAGGCAGAATGGAACTTCCTGGGGGCAGACCCCCTGTTCCTGCGGTTGATATGACGGACAATAAGAAAGAAATGTTCGGCTTGGAAATTGCAAAAGAAGCAGTTGAGCCGATGTATAACAGCGCCAGGGACGCACGTTCAGACATTCGTAATCTTGACGAAACAATAGAACTTTTGCAGAAGGGAAATCTAGAAACAGGCTTTGGTGCTGAATTAAAGTTAAACATAAATCGGGTCAGAAGTCTTTTCTCTGATAATCCAGAACTTTTAGAAAACATTACTGATGTTGAATTGTTGAACTCAGCATTAGGTAAAGATGTGTTTGGGGCTATATCTGATCTTGGGGTTGGTGCAAGGGGCTTGGATACACCTGCTGAAAGAGAATTCTTGAGAGAAGTTGTTGCCGGTAGAATTACATTAACGAAAGATACTTTGTTGCGTATGGCGGCAATTAGAAGAAAGGCGGCTGTTCGGAACATTGAAGATTGGAATGAGTTATTAGAGTCAGGAAGAGCGCAATCTTTGTTTGAAATTACTCCTTTCTATCCAACAACACCGATGGAAATTCCTGAAATGCCGCAACCAGTATCATCATTGGATGAGGGTCCTGGTAGTGATCGTCGGCGACGAGTAAAACAAATCTTGGGTCGGAATGAATAAAGATGGAAGAAGAATACTCTGTCGAGCAATTAGAGAACTGGATAATAGATAACGCTGACCAAAAGGGCAGTGGTGATTTTAATCTCATGGTGGAGGAGTATGACAGACTTCTCGCACAGGAAGCGGCTGGCGGCCAGAAAATAGACCCTTATGAGGGAATGGGAATCTTGGGCATGATCGGGGAGTCTTTCACCGGAAACGCCAGGGAAACAGAAGCAACTCGGACACTGCCAAATTATTGGCGTATGCCAGAATTAAACGAGTTAGGGGTTGATGTAATTCAGACCTCCCCTGCCCTATATAGTGCCGAACCAAGCGAAATGGCACAGATAATAAAGGCCCAGTTTCCTGATGTTGAAGTTAGCCAAGACGAGAAAGGGAATTACTTGCTAACCTCCGGTGTTGACGGAGTGCAGTATGCAATAAAGCCAGGATACGGTGAGGGCGACACTACCCGATTTGCGGGACAGGTGTTGGGCGCTGTGCCTGCTGGTTTTGTTGCCGCTGGTGCCGCTGGCGCTGGCTTGGCAGGATGGCCGCTTGCTCTTCTTGCGGCGGGCAGTTACGGGCTTACTCAACTCGGTTATCAACTTTACCAAAAATCAATAGGCGGCGAATTTAACACCCTGGACGTTGCTATTGAGACCTCAATCCCCGTTGGAGGGCAGGCCGCAAAGGTCGGCGCAAAGAACGTATTGGGTGCATTTAAAAACCTCTATACCAATATGTTGCACAGGTATCGACCCCCTACAGACGTGGTCGAAAAGCCGTTGCTCACTGATGATAAACTAAAAGAATTGGTAAATAGGGCAAAAGACGGCGACGTAAGTGCGCAAGAAGAACTGGCTGAACTTGGGAAGGTTGATTATGAAATTGTTGCCGCCGCAGAAGAATTAGGAATAGCTGAATATCTGCAACCAGATCATGTTAGCACTGATATGCAGTTCATAGAACTGGTCGGTCTAATTAAATCTTGGTCAGGTAGCGCCGCGAGAAATCAAGAAGTTAAGTCTTTAGGGGAGTTATCTGGCAAACTCGTTGAAACACTGCACGAACTTGGGGCTAGGGCGCCGGGTGACATAAGCGAAGATGTGGCTTATACATTTAGGACTCAAATTGATGAATTAGACAAAACCGCAGATGGACTATGGGATAACGTAAGAGACACCATAGATAATGTCCAAGGTGCGCGTCAAAGAAATGGACTCCCTCCACTAGCATACGAACCAAAAGCCTTATTGGGACGGATATTAAATCAAGCAGACAAAACTCCTGGTGGGATAACTGGCTTACCTTCCTACATGCAGGATTTCTTAAAGGAATTTACCCCTAAAGAAAAAATAGTAGATGGCAGAGTAGTTGAAATAACCCCTCCTCGCCTGGAGTTCTTTGATACTTTCAGACGTAGTTTAACTGAGGGCATGAAAGGAAATGGAAGGTACGCCACAGAATCTGACACCGCGCTTCGTAAATTTTACGGAGAGATACTGGCAGAGGAAAGAAAGGCGTTTAGAGAAACTCTTCCTGTCCAAACAAGGGAAAGGCCGTTAGCCTTTGACCCCGAAACTAAGATAACCCCAGAATATCAAGTCTTAGATGATTTTGACCTGGCCCGGCAAACTAGCCAGTTTAGGTTTGGTTTAATGGACGATCAAAAATCTATCTTTGGTTCTCAAGTTGCAAAAACTCTTGGGGGCGAATCAATGGTTAAACCATTGAAGACCGCTACCAAAGAACTGGCGACTGGAGATCAATATAAATTTGTAAAATTGATAGAAGCTATTCCAGAAGATATGCGTGCAGATGCAGTATTGTCTGGCGTTCAAATGATGCTTTCAAACAACACAAAGAACGGCGGCCTTACTGCAAAAGTATACTCTGAATGGTATAGGGGCGTTCTCGCAAACAAGCCTACTCATGATGCGTTAAAAAAATATCTTCCCGAAGAGACAATGAGGACATTAGATAATGTCTATAAAGTCACTACGGGAATTTCTAGGGCACTAGATACACGAAGGTATAACGGCGCTTCGATGCAACTGACAGAGTTGCTGGCTACTGAAACATTTATGTCCCGCGTCGGTGACATGGCTATAGAAGGTGCCAAAGCTGGTCTGGGTGAATTAGTGTTATCAACGGTTCTTCCGCCAGGAATGTACACAACAGCCAGGGTTATTCGTTCTGGTGTCTCGCAGGCCGCTAAACCCAAAGTATCGGCACAGACGCAAGCACTCAAAGATGCTGATGCTCTTTTATCATCGCCTGCATTTTTGAATATGGTTCGCGATGGATATTCTGACCAGTCAATTAATAGATTTAGTAATAGTTCAGCATGGAAGAAATTTGCAAAAACCATAGGCCTTGAAGGAGACGCTAATGCAACAGGGTCTGCTTTTGTCCGAGCGATATATCAGGCAAGTTCAACTGCCGTGGCAGAAGGTGCTTTTCCCCAACAGACAGAAGAAGTGGAACAGTTGCAAACAGAACAAATGAATCGCGCTAGGATGGTTCGTGCAGAGCCATCCATCCAAGTGCCGTCACGCGGTGTTCCTGGAATCGGGAGCCAAGGACCAGGAGCGCCTGCACCTGCACCTAGTCCCGAGGCCCAAGGGCCATCCGGACCTTCAAGCCGTGAAATGTACAGGTCGCTTTTTCCTTTCGACATAGCGTAAAAAAAAAAATTTCACCCCGCATAATCACTAGGCTACAGCGATGCAAATCGCTGTTTTTGTGTTCGCAAACACTGTAAAAACCAGTGTCAAGTTTTTTTTTCTGAGCAAGTCACCCCCGTAATCATTGGGCTGTAGCGATGCGAAACGTCTGTTTTTGCATGAAGTGTCAAAAAATGAAAAACCCATTTGCTATAATATGCATGTAAGTTAAATGATGCTTACGTTCTTTAACAGAAAGGAGAAATGAAATGAGAAAGGTAAAAATTACTGAACCGGATTTCATTCAGAGAACCGTGACGATCAGTTACCGTGATAAGAATGGCGCGGTGAGTTACTTCGCCAGCAACACAATCAACGAACCAACCGAGACGTACAAGAAGAGAGTGCGTGCAGAAAGGAGAAAATCAAAATGATGACTTTTAAAATTGTAAAGCTATTTGAAGACTACTGTTGGAGATGTCAGCAACTTGGAGAAGCGAAGTACGGCGTCAAGATGCACAGAAGTCTTCCGACTCAAACCTGGCAAGTCGACGGCACCGACAGTGAAGCCGAAGACCCAGAAGACGTGAAGTGGGGGGTCCTGTGTAGTGACTGCCTCTTCGAGGCAGACAAGCGTGAGGACTGTGAAGTATTTGAGCCTGACGGCAAGCCTTTTACGATTGACGGCAAGTTGTTGCTGAGAAACCTTTTCAAGTAGCCAGGACCAGCCCCGCTCACCAGGGCGGGGCTAACTTATTGATAAATAAAGTAGAAAAAAGTAGAAAAAAATAGTTGTATTTTTCATAAGATTTGTTATTATGAGCATGTAGGGTAAATAAACAGAAAGGAGAAAGAGATGAAAATGAAAGAAATGGTTGAAGCAGTTAAAGCCCATGCCGAAGCGAATTACGCTCGTGGGGGATGGGATATTATTGTTGAGTGTTATGACGACGAGGGTGTTGAAAAACTTTTGCTGGCAGATGGTTTTGATTGTAAAGGTAAAAAGGTAGGAGTTCCAAGATCAGCAAACGGCGCCATTAAAAAAGTTAGTAGAATGGTGTTTGCCGTCAATGAGTATAGAGCCGATATAGTAGCAGAAGCATTTTAAATCAGACAGGAGAAAGAAAGATGGGTTATGCATATCGAGTTGAGTCAGAGTTATACGTCGTAGGTAAAACTGAGGAAGGATACGATTATACTGCCGAGGGTTATTATGTAGTGGCAGAATCACCTGAAGGTAAATGTTATTCTAAAGGTTGGTTTCCCGGTTGCAAGTCTGAAGACGTTGATGACGAAGATTTTGGTTCCTTTACTTACTTTAAAGATATACGCGAAGAAGCAGAGGCGGAAGCAGAGGCATTACTTGTCAAATCTTCAAAAGAAGACCCTACAAAGGCAGACGGCTGGAACTTTTTACGCAACGCTTACGGGTCGGAGGCTTACGGCTATTAACTAAAGTAGATAAAAGTAGATAAAAGTAGTTGCATTTGTTTGTTGTTTTGGTAATATGACTGTGTAAGTTAATTCAATCAGAAAGGAGAAAGAAATGAGCGTTGAAAAAACTATGACTTTGGAAGCGATGGAAAAAATCAATGCGGAGGCAACCGCCTCTGCTGACCAGGTAGTATCCAAATTTTTAGCGGAGTACGGAGAACCGATGTATTGCGGTTTTGCCTGGGTGAATGTCAAAACCAGATCGAACAGCAAGTTGGGTAAGGCCTTACAGGCGGTTGGTTTCAGGAAGTCCTGGGAGTCTGGGGTGCTGTACAAGTGGTCCCCTTCCAGCTACATGGGTCAGAGCATGGACATCAAAGAACAAGCCGCACAGGCGTATGCTAATGTCTTAAAGGCGAAGGGAATCCAGGCTTGGTCCTCATCAAGGCCGGACTAACAAAAACGCCAGGGATGGCGTCAATTAACCGGGGAGAAAGTAGAAAAAAGTAGTTGAAAATATCCGTAGTTTTGATATTATTACGTTGAAGAAAGGAGAAAGAGATGTACGAAAAAGCAGTAAAATTCGCCACGAAAGCACACGAGGGTGCGGTCAGGAAATACACCGGCGCCCCCTACATCACTCACCCCATCGCGGTGGCTGAACTGGTCAGGGTTTTTGACCCAAGGCCGGAGGTGATAGTGGCGGCGGTCCTGCACGACGTCGTCGAGGACACCCCGGTCACCCTGGAAGAGATCGAAGCGGAGTTCGGCCCAGTCGTCGCAAACCTGGTCAAGTACGTCACCAACGTCGCCGGCCCTGAGATCGAAAACAGGAAAAGTAGATTCGCAGTCAACGCCAGTCACTTTGCCGACGGCCCTTCTGGCGCCCACAACATCAAGATCGCTGACGCGATCCACAACATGGCGACGCTGGAGGAATACGACCCGGAGTTCTACAAGACCTACAGGATAGAAAAAGCGGCGCTGAACATGCTGATGACCAAAGCGCACCCTGGCTTAACGGCCATACTGACTGGTATAATCAGAGGCAAGAAAGGAGAACTGAAATGACAATTGAAGAAGCAAAAAAGATCGTTGGTCGTGGCAATTCTGCTGGGGTGTTCCTGAAAAACATGCACTGGGCTTTGAGCATGCACCGCTTCCGTAACACGCCGAAAGATGAGTTGCGCCTGGAGGCCGCTTGCAAGTTGTTAAGAAAAAAATACGTTCCATACGTCCGGCCCTGGTAGGATAATCTGATGGAAGCAATGTGGCTGGAACGCTATCCGTTCAAAAACCCGCCCTACGCGCACCAGCGCGATTATCTCGCCGGATTCTGGAAAAGACCCTACGCGGCACTCTTCGCCGACATGGGCACCGGAAAAACTTATATGGTGATTAATAATTTCGCCATGCTGTACGACGCAGGCAAGATTAATGCGGTGATCATCATTGCGCCAAAAGGTGTTTACAGGAACTGGGTGGACATTGAACTGCCCAAGCACCTGCCGGACCATATCACGCATCGAACTGCGCTCTGGACGCCGAGTCCGCGCAAAGCAGAAGAGGCCGCCCTGGATGCGCTCTGGGATGTCAGCGACGATCTAAAGATACTGGTGATGAACGTCGAGGCCTTGTCCACGACCAAGGGCGTGACCTACGTCAGCCGCTTCCTGAACGCAACGAGGGGCTTTGTTGCAGTTGACGAAAGCACAACAATCAAAACTCACACTGCGAAACGGGCAAAGGCGATTGCCAAGCTGGGCAAACAGGCCGCATATCGCCGGATAATGACGGGTTCGCCAATCACCCGCTCACCCCTGGACATCTACCAGCAGTGCGCTTTTCTGTCAGAGGACTGCCTGGATAGCCCGAGTTATTATTCTTTCCGGTCCCGGTACGCCGTGCTGATTGAAAAACACGCACCGTCGCACTCGTATAAGAAAGTCGTCGGGTACCGCAAACTGGACGAACTAAAATCAAAAATTGACCGATTTAGCTACCGCATTCGCAAAGACCAGTGTCTGGACCTGCCCGACAAGGTCTTCATGAAGCGCGAAGTGCAGTTGACCAAGGAACAGATTGTGGCCTACAACGACATGAAGACGATGGCCTTGGCTATGTTCAACGATGGCATGGTAACCACGGTCAACGCGCTGACTCAGATCATGCGCCTGCATCAGATTGTGTGCGGCCACGTAAAGATGGACGACGATACCGTCAAAGAAATACCGAATTACAGGCTACAAGAACTGCTCTCTGTGATTGAAGAGGCTTCCGACAAGGTCATCATCTGGGCCACATACAGGCACGACATTGAGGCTATAAAAATCGCGCTGTCAAAAGAATACGGCATGACTGCTGTCGGCACCTATTATGGGGACACCGACGACGAAGAGCGGCGCCGCGTGGTCAAGGAGTTTCAGGACCCTGACAGTGAATTGCGGTTTTTCGTAGGCAATCCCAGGACGGGCGGCTACGGCCTGACGCTGACGGCGGCAGACACCGTGGTTTACTACAGCAATAGCTTTGACCTGGAGGTCCGCCTGCAATCAGAGGACCGTGCCCATCGTATCGGGCAGACCCGCAAGGTAACCTACGTTGACTTGATGAGTCCTGGCACCGTCGATGAAAAAATTGTTAAAGCCCTGCGCGACAAAATTGACCTGTCGAATGCCGTCATGGGTGAGGAGTTGAAAAATTGGTTGATTTGATCCCAGTAAAAAATTTATTCAAATACCACAAATTGCTCCGCCAGGATTTGCCGGAAGGCCGTCGCTACGTTTACGGCGACCAGAAACTGCCCAGCGTGACGACCATACTCAGCGCGACCAAGGACACGACCAAGCTGGACGAGTGGGTTGCCCGTGTGGGCCAGGAGGAGGCCGACCGCATCAAGAACGACGCGGCCACTGTTGGCACCTACCTGCACTCGGTTATTGAGCGCATGGTCCTGATGCGTGACCTGCCACGCCCGACTAACTGGCAAATGGTTCGCGGCTACGAGATGGGGTACAGGATTGTGAACGCCTATTTCCAGAACATTTCGGAGGTCTGGGGCAGTGAAATAGCACTTTACTACCCGGATAAATACGCAGGGACCACGGACCTAATCGGGGTCTACCGGGGCCAACCTGCGATCATAGACTTCAAGCAGTCAAACAAACCCAAACGGAAAGAGTGGATTCAAGACTACTTTCAACAACTTGCGGCATACGCGATGGCTCACGACATGGTCTATGGCACCGATATCAATTTCGGCGTAGTGCTGATGGCGGTCAGGGACGGCTCGACAATGGAATTCACCACTACAGGCCAGGAATTTAAACAACACAAGGAAGCCTGGATGCGTCGCGTTGAAAAATTTCACGAAGAAGCATTGAAAAAAAAATCTGACACGAATAGAATCGAATCCCTAACTTAGAAAGGCAGACAGGAGAAACAAATGCCAACAGTTTTTGTGGTGAGCGAATCACCTAAACACAATATTGCACCCGCGCTTGATTATGGGGATATACAGGTAGTTCTGCCCCCGACTCAGTCTCAGGTCAATTTTATTAGTGCCCCTACGGTTCAGCGCATGAAACGTGCGCTTGAGCATTTTGACGATAACGATTACCTGCTTTTTATAGGCGACCCTACTGCGATTGCCATCATGGCCTCAGTCGCATCCCATAAAAACGCCGGGCGATACAAGTGCCTGAAGTGGGACAAACAGGAAAGGCGATATTTACCAATCCAGGTGGACATACATAACAGGGGTGATGAAAATGGCGATTGATTTTGAAAAAGAAGCGCAGGCGCTACAGGCCGATGATGAAAGTTTAAAGAATATTTCTGACCTGGCGCGCAAAGCAAAAGAATTGGAGAAAGAACTAGCTGACCTAGAAGCGGTAGTTGACGAGAAGAAAAAACAATACCGCAAAATGACCGAAGAAGTCCTGCCCGAGGCTATTCTCAGCACCGGCATGGAATCTTTCGTTATGAGCGATGGCTCAAGTATCAAGGTTGAAAAGTTTTATAGCGCCAGCATCAGTGCGGCGCGGCGTGCGGAAGCCTTTGAATGGCTCCGCGAAAAAGGATACGACGATATCATCAAGAACACCGTCTCTGTGCGTTTTGGGCGCGGCGAAGATGAACTTTGTGATCGTCTCAAGAATCTTCTGGCCGGCCAGGGATTTCCCCTGGAGCAGGCTGAGAAGGTGGAGCCTATGACCTTGAAGGCATTTGTAAAAGAGCAGATTGAGCGAGGCAATGATTTACCACTTGATTTGTTCGGTGTCTTTGTAGGTCAACGGGCTAAGATAAAAACCTAAACAAGAAACAGGAACTAAGTATGAGTAATGAAGTCGCAAAGAAAAAATCCAGTGAACTTTCGCTGGTCTCTAACTTCGAGTCTGAAGCAAACACTGGTTTAGAAGGAATGGGCCAAGACGACCTGGCACTTCCCTTCTTAAAGATCATGACCAACATGAGTCCTGAATTGGAAACCATTGACGGCGCCAAGACCGGCATGATTTTCAACAGTGTGTCTAGCGAAACCTTTGCTGGTGATCAGGGTATTGAAGTTGTGCCCTGCGCATACCAGCGCGTGTATATCGAGTGGACGCCTCGCGGCAGTGGGCAAGGTCTTGTGGCCGTTCATCCCGCGACAAGCGACATCCTGTCTCGCACTCACAAACAGCCTGGGGACAATAAAGATTACCTTGATAATGGTAATTACATCGAAAACACTGCGAACTACTATGTTTTGTTCAAGGGTGCCGATGGGTTTTTCCAGCCGGCCATCATCAGCATGAAATCAACGCAACTCAAAAAGTCGCGTAAATGGAACAGCATGATGACCAGCGTGAAGATGCAGGGTTCAAATGGCGCATTCACTCCGCCGATTTATTCGCAGGTCTACCGTCTCGCCACAACAAAAGAGTCTAACGATAAAGGGTCATGGCACGGTTGGGAGATTACCCGCATCGGCACGATTGAAGACCAGGGCGTTTTTAATGATGCGAAAGCATTTGCCGCCTCAGTCAACACTGGTGACGTGAATGTTAAATACGAAGGCGAAGAAACCGCCTCTAAAAAAACTGGAGAGTCGCACGACATTTTTTAGTATTTTATGGCGCGGAGCAATCCGCGCCTTTTTCTTGAGAGAAAGAAGAAATGTATTTGACGAGGTTCAGGGAAATATTTGAGGGACTCGACAGCGCATACGGTACATACAAAATTGAAAGACAAAATGAAAACCAAAAGCAAGTCGGGAAAGGTTTCACAGTACACAAGCCGCCAACAGATGAGTTGTGGCAAAGACATTTAGACGGAATTGAACCGTCATTAGGCATAATCCCAATCCGTGCAGACAACACCTGCACTTGGGGAGCAATAGACGTAGATCAGTATCCAATTGATCACGTCGCGCTGATAAGCAAAATAAAAAGTTACAACCTGCCGCTGGTTACTTTCAGAAGTAAGTCCGGGGGCGCCCACCTGTACGCTTTTACTAAAAACCCTGTCCCTGCCGCCGACATGCAGAAGTATTTGAATGCGTGTGCAAGTCTATTGGGGCAGGCCGGCAGAGAGATTTTTCCAAAGCAAAGTGAAATTCTGGTAGAGCGTGGGGACGTAGGCAACTACCTAAACCTGCCATATTTTAATTGCAAAACTACTTTGCGCTACGCTGTTAAAGATGACGGCAGTGCCGCAACTATCGACGAATTCTTTGATATTTACGATCAGTCCGTTCAGGACGAATTAAAAACTCCAGCGCCGCCGAAGAAGGATGTTGCATGCAAGGATGGTCCGCCATGCCTCCAGGCACTATGCGCCCAAGGCTTCCCCGAAGGGACACGCAATAACGGGATGTTCAACATCGGCGTCTTCCTGCGTAAAGCGCATCAGATTGGTTGGGAAGACAAGATGATGGAATACAACCAAAAGTATTTCGATCCGCCCCTGGCGCTGAAGGAAATGCAACTCATACAAAAGCAGGTTGAGAAAAAAGACTATCGCTACAAATGCAAAGACGAGCCGATCAAGTCCTTTTGCAACAGCGGTCTGTGCCGTCAGCGCAAGCATGGTATAGGTGGCGACGGTCCCGACGCACCACGGCTCACGGCTCTCAGCAAATATGCCAGCGAACCGCCATTGTGGTTCCTGGACATCAATGGCAAGCGCATCGAACTAGAAACGGATCACCTCTTCAACCAGATGAATTTTCAGAAAGCATGCATGGAACGCTTAAACATCCTGCCGCCGTCGATGAAAAAACCTGACTGGGAGGCGCTGATAAATGAACTGCTGAGTGAGATGGTTGAGATGCAACAGATCACTGAGGCCAGTGAGGACACTACACTATCCGGGCGTTTCAATGATTTAGTTGAGGAATTCACAACGCACATGCAGAAAGGCATGGACCGCGACGAGATACTTTTAGGCAGGGTCTGGACAGATGAGGCAGACGGCTACACTTATTTTAGGATTAAAGACTTGGAAGCGCACCTCAAGAGGAATTCATTCGTAGGATTAAGCGCGCCCAAGATGGCACAGAGATTACGCGACCTGGGCGGCGGACCTACCACTATCAGCCTGAAGGGGCGCACTACACGAATCTGGCGCCTGCCGCCGTTTGAACAGCAGGATGCGCCTTTCGATATCCACGACGACAACAGCGATATCCCGTTCTGATGATTACCAAGATTTTTGGCCCTCCGGGTTCAGGTAAAACAACTTACCTACTCGACACCGTCGAGCAGGAACTCACCGATGTCCATCCGACAATGGTTGGTTACTTTGCGTTTACCCGTAAGGCCGCCACTGAAGCACGGGACAGGGCGATGATCAAGTTCCCCGAGTTAAATCCTGATCTGGATTTCCCGTGGTTCAGAACCCTGCACTCCCTGGCTTATCGTTGCCTGGGCATCAGCACCAAGGACATGATGACTCAGAAGAACTACAGCGAGTTCGCAAAAGAGGCCGGCTTGGATATCTCGACATCTGTCGAAGACGACGAACACGTCGTGCGTGCAGACAATCCAATATTGAACCAAATCAATCTTGCACGCATACGCGGTGAAGACCTGCGCGTACATTACAATCGAAGTGAGATGGACATCGAGTGGTTTCACTTTGAATACGTCGAGCGCGCCTACAGAAAATACAAGGAGAAGCACCTGCTCCTGGATTTCACGGACCTACTGGAGCGCCTGGTGGACGAACCGCAACGCCTGCCTGCCCTGGATGTGCTGATAGTAGACGAGGCCCAGGACCTGTCCAGGCTCCAGTGGCGGCTGGTGATGGAACTTGCTTCAAGGGCCAAGCGGTCCTACATCGCCGGCGATGACGACCAGGCCGTGTATGTCTGGGCCGGGGCGGACGTGGAGTCTTTCCTGTCCTGCGATGGTGAGATCAAAATCCTGCAACAGTCGTACCGGGTCCCGGCAAAGGTCCACTCCCTGGCCGACAGCATTGTCAGGCGCATCCAGAAGCGCCAGGAGAAGACCTGGGCGCCGAAAGATGACCAGGGCACCATCTCCTACTATAACGATTACCAGGCCGTAAACGTGACCAAGGGCGAGTGGCTGATCATGGCAAGCACGAATTACATGCTCAATGAGGTCCACGGCTGGCTGAAGTCCCAAGGCTTGCTCTTCGAGCGCCACGGGCACCGTAGCGTCGCCGACTCTATCCTGTCCGCTGTGGTGGGCTGGGAGCGCCTCCGCCGGGGTGATTCAGTCAACTACGCTGTACTGAAGAGCGTATATAAGTACATGGGCGCCGACCTGGTCCGGCGGGGATTCAAGTCCCTGAGAGCGGCAGACCCCGAGACCACTTTCACAATGGCAGACCTGCGAGAAAACCATGGCCTGCTGGCAGGAGACGCCGTCTGGCACGAGGTTCTGACCAAGATAGGCGATGACCAGCGCGAGTACCTGATCGCCGTCCTGCGGCGCGGTACGAAGCTGGGGGCCAAGCCTGCGATATCACTGTCCACGATCCACGGCGCAAAAGGCGGCGAGGCAGACAACGTCCTGCTGATGACCGACCTGTCACCCAGGTTCGCCAAGGATTACGCACGAAACGCCGACGACATCAACCGCCTACTTTATGTGGGTGTAACCAGGACACGCGAAGCACTGCACATTGTGCTACCAAAGAACGAGCAAAGAGGATTTCGGTTTTGAATAATATTTCCCTATTCCCACCCAGCAGTGAATGGGTGCCTCCACAGAACTTCCCAGACCTAAGTGATGCGAAAGAAATCGCTATCGACCTCGAGACGTGCGACCCGAACATGGAACGCTTCGGCCCAGGGTGGCCCAGGAAAGATGGCTACATTGTCGGCTATGCCGTCGCCGTGGACGGATGGGCCGGTTACTATCCCGTCGCGCACGAAGGCGGCGGTAACATCGACCGGGGCATGGTTGAGCGTTGGATCGCTGACGTCCTAAAGTTGCCATGTGACAAAGTCATGCACAACGCCGCGTATGACCTGGGCTGGCTACTGGCATCCGGCTTTGTGGTAAATGGTAAAATCGTAGACACCATGATAGCCGCAGGCCTGATCGACGAGAACCGCTTCAGCTATGCCCTGAACTCCCTGGGCTTCGACCTACTCAAGGAAGTCAAGTCAGAGGAAGCACTGAAACAGGCGGCGGCGGACTTCGGCGTCCATCCTAAAAAAGAACTTTACAAACTGCCGGCCATGTTCGTCGGTAAGTACGGGGAGCAAGATGCCGCACTGACTCTGAAGCTATGGCACCACTTGCAGATTCTCCTGCGCCAAGAGGAAGTCGAGTCGATCTTCGACCTGGAGACAAAACTCCTGCCGACGCTGGTTGGGATCACCTACCGGGGGATTCGTTTCGATTCTGCCGGGGCCGAAAAAGTCATCGCGGACCTCAAGGTCAAAGAGGCGCAACTGCTCAAGAACATCAAAAAAGAATGCGGCATGCCGATAGATATCTGGGCGGCGGCAAGCATCGCCAAGGCATTCGATACCCTGGGCGTGGAGTATCCGCGCACAGATAAGGGCCAGCCCAGCTTTACCAAGACATTCTTGGAAGGATGCGATCACAAAGTAGCGCGTGCGATTGTCGCGGCGCGTGAAGTCAATAAGACACACAACACCTTCCTGCAACCCTACTTGGATTTCGCAGAAGCCGACGGACGTATCCATCCGCACATCAATCAACTGCGGGGCGCCGACGGCGGCACGGTCACAGGACGACTGTCCATGGCCCAGCCGAACCTCCAGCAAGTACCGGCGCGCCATCCCATCATCGGTCCAATGGTCCGTAGTCTTTTCCTGCCAGAAGAAGGCGAACTCTGGGCGGCTAACGATTTCTCGTCCCAGGAACCAAGGCTCCTGGTGCATTACGCCAGCATGCTCAACCTGGACGGCGTGGACAAAATGGTCCAGGCATATCGTGAGGACGCCGATACCGACTTCCATCAAATGATCGCAGACCTGGCAGACATAACCAGGAAGGAAGCGAAGACCATTGGCCTGGGGCTGATCTATGGCATGGGCAAGAACAAACTTGCCACGCAGTTAGATATCTCAGTTGAGGAGGCCGGCGAACTGATGCAGAGATTCCATGAGCGCGTGCCGTTCCTGCGCGCCACGATAAGCGCCGTGCAAAAGCGTATCGAGAACCCAGCATCAGGTGGAGCAATACGCACGCTCCTGGGACGCAAGTGCCGCTTCCCATTGTGGGAGCCTGTGGAATGGGGACTCAACAAAGCACTGCCCTACGAGGAAGCCTTCGCGAAATACGGCCCAAGGATCAGAAGAGCAATGACCTACAAGGGCACGAATAAATTAATCCAGGGCGGCGCAAGTGACCAGGTCAAGAAAGCGATGTTCGACCTGGAGCAGGCAGGGTTCAACATTTTGTTACAGGTGCATGATGAAATCGCCTTGAGCGTCAAGTCGAGAGAAGAGGCGGAAGAAGCCGCAATCATTATGCGCGACGCAGTAGAGTTAGAAATACCCTCCCGTGTGGACGTTGAAGTAGGTCCATCCTGGGGTCAATCAAAGTAGACAGGAGACATGTATGGAAAAGAAAAGAAAGAAATACATAGTGCCTATGCGCAGGAAAAGGCAATGGGCGTCAATGTCGGTTCGCGCCGAGCATCATGTGATGCTGAGAGAGTTGAGTAAGTATTACAAGGGCAATCCACCAGTGACCAAGATCATCGGAACTCTGATCGTAAAAGAATTCTTGCGCATCTTGTCCCAGGTTGATCCAGACAAAGCAACGCAACTCAGGGAGGCATACAAAGATGAGCGTCACGTCAACGACATTCTTGACCTTCCCAATTGAAATTAAGTATGAGGTTCTGCCTGAAGAAGATGGCCTGCCCGAGCAGATAGATATCACTGATGCAATCATCACGGTCACGGGTCCGTCAGGGAGAAAAAGAAAAGTAAGTTTGATTCATTCACTAACCGAAAGTGAGATCATTGCACTTGAGGACGAGATACAGGAGACAGGAAATGGTGATTAAGAAAGTCAGCGATCAGTGGTATCGAGTTACAATCAAATCAAAGAAAAAAGAATATACTGCTTTTGCTTTTACTGTGACACAAGCGAAAGCTAAAGCTAAAGAACTTTTGCGGAGAGCATGGGATGAAAAACCTACTGAAGAAGATAAAAGCGAAACTACTAAGGCAGAAGCCGATGACTGCGGAAGAGATGCTGGGGGCCTACATGAAAGCGTTGTCGACAGGGATCAAGCCGACGCCGCTTTTCGTGCGAGACTTCGTTCGTATCGTGGAAGGGCACCATGGCATCGGCGGTGAAAAAGAAGTAGCATTTCTGGAAGAGGAAAAAAAGTTTTCGGAGGAACACCAGGATGGATGGTGATTACGGGGTTTTTGAAAAGAATGTGGTTGACCTGCGCGACTGCTTGCAGGACGTCATCAACGACGCGGCCAATCGTGGGCGCGGCAACACCCTGGAAGTGATGTCCGCGCTGTCGACTATCCTTATCAAGACAAGTGTCCACGCCGGCATTGATGTCGAGGATTTCATGGACGGACTTCACATGCTTTTCATGATCGAAACCGCCTGGGAACACATGGAGCCGGAGGTCATGCACTAGGGAGGCGCCTGTAAGCCATTGATTTGTAATAAGAATAAAAGTAGAAAAAAATAGTAAAAAATAGTTGTTTTATTTGGTGGACCTGGTATTATTCGTTTGTAGGTTAATTTAATCAGAAAGGAGAAAGACATGAACAATCAACCCATCAGGGCTTACGAAGAATTTACTACCAACATCATCGGATTGCCAGAAGGCGAGTACCTGACCGAGACATCATACAGTGACCAGAGTCCTTACAAAGTGGTGGCTAAAACTCCCACTACTTTAACTCTCAAAAAAGTAATGGTGGCTAAAAATCCAGAATGGAAACCTGAATTTGTGCCAGGCGGTTTTGCCGCGCATTGCACAAACCAGGGGGAGCAGACTTGGGTTTACGAAGGTTTGCTGGATGAGACTGTCAAAGTAAGACTGATCAAAAGCAAATTTTGTGGGTCTGATAAACTTTGGGGAGCAAAAGGCGCGACATTTATTGCCAACGGCGCGGTAAAATTCTACGACTACAATTTCTAATCAAACCAGGGCGCAGGGACGCGCCACTAATACAGGAGAAAGAAAGATGGAAGACTACTACGAAGAACCTGACGAGAGGGTTTGTGGCTCTTGCGGTGTTGGCGGTTGTGACTGCGACTATGATGATGTTTGCGACTACGACGACGAAATTTACGACTAATAAATAGTAGAAAAAAATATCCAAAAATAGTTGTTTTATTTGGTAGACCTGGTATTATTCGTTTGTAGGTTAATTTAATCAGAAAGGAGAAAGACATGGCATTTGCACCGAGTTCAGAATATCCCATAATCGATGGCGGTTGCTTTTGGGAAAAAAGCGGGGGCAAGCTGTTCGAGTTTGATATGTTGTCGGATAACCCTGAGTTCCCCAGCCGGGTGTGGGTTGCCGACAAGTGCAACATTATCCCCGGCCTGGAGTCTGGCTGGCGGTATGCGAAGGTTAAAAAGACCGTTGCCTACCTGATCGTCGACGAAGACGAATATGGCAAGCCTGTTGTCGAAAAGTGGGCGATTAAAGACAAGCGGGACTACTTTTAAGAAATAGAAAAAAATAGTAAAAAGTAGTTGTTTTATTTGGTGGACCTGGTATTATTCGTTTGTAGGTTAATTCAATCAGAAAGGAGAAAGACATGGCACAGTTAAGACACGAAGGTAAAGTAGTTGCGGTAGAGCGCGATGGGTTTCGCACCCAGGTGCGCGGCTCCAACTCTAACGAGTACGAGATTTATCTCGCTTGTGCCGATGATGGCAAAGGTAATGATTTCACTACCGGCAAGCCATTAAAAACTTACGAAGAGTGGTTGAACTCTTAATCATACAGGAGAAAGAAATGTTTAATGAACTGACTGCCGAAGAGATCGACTTTGTAGATTACTGCTTTGAGTTCTACGGCGAAAAAACTGACGAACCACTCTACCCCATGATCGGATTAGATAAGGGTGCAATCATCCTGGCAATGAAACTGTTGCCTGTTGTTTTTCCTGACTGTCCCGTCGATTACGACAGCGTTGATAGGGAGCATGTTAGGGACATACTGACCGAAATGGCTGGCTACAAATTCAGTGTCGATTACATAAAAAAAGCATTACTGATTAAGTAGAAAAAAATGGTAAAAAGTAGTTGTATTTATTTCCAGTTTTGATAATATATTGATGTAAGTTAATTCAACAGAAAGGAGAAAGAAATGAGAGTAACAATGACCAGGGAGTTTTACGTTCCCACAGAGTACAAGGAAAAGATCGAAGTTCCTGGTACTACGATGGTGATCTACAAAATCAGCGACACTGTCGCCAAGGGCTTCAGCGGCAAAAGAGCCAAGCCTGATTTCTACTATAACTTCAAGACTCCAGAAACAATGAAGGCCTACCTTGACAAATACGTTGAGTATTACAAGGACAAAGAAGCCTACAAAGAAAAGAAGAAAGCCGAAAAGAAAGCGGCGATTGAGAAAGCCGCGACAGAGGTTGCGCCTGGTGACATTTACTACACCAGCGGCGGGTATGACCAGACCGATGTTCACTTCTACAAGGTTCTGGGAATCAAGGGCAAGAAAGTTACTCTGACTTCAATCGGCCAAGAAAAAACCATGCAGGAAATGACTTACGAAGAAGTGATCGCTGTTCCTGACTTAGAAATTGGGTTGCCGTTCACCAGGATGGTTGGGCAGTACGGGTTCAAGATCAACAGCTTCGCTTACGCCAGCAAGTGGGACGGCAAGCCAAAACACCAGACCGCTTGGGGCTTCGGACACTAATCAAACAGACAGGAGAAAGGTTATGACTATTGAAATTTTTACCAGCGAGTTCGAGGACTATCCCGAGACTACACCGCGCAAGATTAAGCTGAAGTTTAATCCTAAAAAATACAAGAGCGCGCCGGGCGCCGCCAAGGCCTTCTACAAGGCCCTGGTTAAGTATGCCAAGGAGTGCGGGGATTATCCTGACCCGGAGAAGTACGTCTCGCTTTGGAACCCTGAAGAAGCGGAGTACAGGGGCTACGGCAAAACCTGGAGGGTGTCCTGGGAGGACGGTCCCTACGAGTGGGGCATAGGCGCTTCGATGGTTATCTGCAACTCTGACGCGAAGTGGTACACCGAGCCGCATTACAGTTTCGACCTGGGGTTCATATCATGAAAACAGAATATCAGGTAACGTACTACACGGAACACACCCCGGCCTTCGGTCTCGATATTTTTGAGGACGAATTAGAGGCGATGACCTACGCCCTCACGCTTATTGACGACAAGAAAGACCAGATCAAGGTCACCCTGCTCGAGGACACCGCGCCCGTCAAGGTGATCTGGGAGTCGCCCCAGCAGTACATGAACATCCACACCGGATCGGTAAGCACCTACGACGGCTGGGAGTACAAAGACGAGCGGACCGGCAAAATCAGGAACGCCGTCGACGACGAGCAGGTTGTGCCGGTAGTGCGCAATGACAGCGGGGAGTGGATCGAGATATGAACGACAACATGAAAAACCTTTTAGCAGGAATCGCCGGGGTGCTTGTCGCCCCAGTGATACTTTTTATCTTCGCAATGGCAATGGCAATTTTTTAAAAACCAATCCAGCCGGGTCTACTCCCACACTCCCCGGCTGGCGCATAAGCCACGTCACGGCTACTCGCGGCTCGTGCGCCTCCCGCCAGCCTACAAGACAAGGCGCCGAGTCGCGGGGACCTTTAATTTTTAATGGAGAACCAACATGATTGAAAAAGATATTCCAGTCCCAAGCACCACGCGCCAACGAAAGTATCCTTTCGTGGACATGGAACCAGGGCAGTCCGCTTTCTTTGAAGAGAAGCTAGGCGGCAAAGCGTACAAAGCGGCCAACGCAGTTGGCTACAGGTATAACAGAACTTACATAGCAAGACGTGAGGATGGAGGCATTAGAATATGGCGGAAGAACTAGCCGAACAAATCTTTTCTTCTATGGATAAACACAACCAGGAGAAACGAGAAATCGTCCTGTCGCACTGCGACGACATGTATTACGTCGACAGGCTGAAGATCATGGTGGCGCTGAGAGACATCCACGACGACACCCAGTCATGTATCGATACGATCCTGGAAGTGGTGAAGCGTGCAAGGCTCGACACTGTCGATTTAATCCTGCCGGAGAAGAAGGTGACCAAGTGAACGGGACGATAAAAACAATCCCATGCCCATGCGGTGAAAAACAGGAAGAAATTATCCGGCCTCAGGACAACACCAGGATCGGTTGGTATTGCCCGAAGTGCCATGCGTTCACAAAGGCAATCGGTAGAGAGCGGGTCTGGATCGCCGGGAGGAAACACGGTGAAGATCAGAATGGATAGAGAGACGGCTGTTAGTTGTCCGGTGTGCTTCACACCATACACGCCTGAGTTCGATCCCTACGGCACTGGTGATCCTATGTACGTTCTTTACGATAAGAACTGTTGCTGTCAAGATACCGATGATGAACCAGAAGAAGACGACACCGACGAGGAAGAGATGCCGTGACTGCCGCGAACTCAAGCCTCTTTCTGACTTTACCGAAGGTAAAATGCTTTGCTCCGTTTGCATTCAGGTCAAGCGTCGCATGGTCTCGTCCCAAGGACCAGGGCCATACCTGCGCAGGTTGTTCCAGCAATCAAAATATACGCACACTAATCGGAAGACAAACAAGGGTCATCCGATCAAAGCGGAATTCAACATCACCGTCGAGGACCTGATGGCACTGTGGGAGAAACAAGGTGGGCGATGCGCAATCTCAGGTGTCGCGCTGACATACCATCGGGACGGTGGCGGCAAGAAGGAATTTAATGCCAGCATCGACAGGATCATCCCGCACGATCCTTACAACCCGAACAACATCCAGTTGGTGGCGCATCGAGTGAACATCATGAAACACGAACTGACAGAGGATTTGTTCTTCTGGTGGATCAAGACACTGCACGACCACTTGAAAACTAAGGCAGACGAACACAAGTGACGCGACATGATCGAAGCAGTCCTGTGCATGGCAATGGCGATATACCACGAGGCACGCGGCGAACCTGTCGTGGGCCAGCATGCAGTAGGGCACGTCATCATGAACCGGGTTGCAGATGACGATTATCCAGGAACCGTTTGTGATGTCGTCAAGCAGGGACGCTACTGGCGCCACGTTCCACTCAGGCACCAGTGCCATTTTTCGTTCTGGTGCGACGGCCTGCCCGAGGAGTTCCACAACCGAGAAGCCTACGGCACCGCCGTTATTTTCTCGTGGGCCATTGTCCAGGGCTGGATTCCAGACTCCACGCATGGCGCGACGCATTACCACGCGACGTGGGTAAATCCGGCCTGGAAACGGACCATGACGCCAACGATACAAGTAAACAACCACATTTTTTACCGACGTAAATGATTATCTCATACAAACACAATTTTGCTTTTATTGACGTGCCTAAATGCGCATCAACTTCATGCCAACTAATCTTGCAGGAATCAGGCATTCTTGATGAGACCACGGATATTTGTCACCCTACTGTAAGACATAAGGGATGGCATGAGTTGTTAGATGAAAAATTAGTAAATCAGGATATGGAATGCGTAGGAGTAATACGCCACCCGATTGATCGTTTTTTGTCTGGAGTAAATTACCTTTTATTTCATCCTGATAATTCAGCAAAAGAAATTCAGATAAACCGCGCTATTGAGGGGAATGATAATAAAGGCATTCATAATGCCTTTTGGGATAGATTCCTTGATTGCCCAGGAAACCTAACAGATTTAACAAAATATTATGAAAATGTAGAAGCAGTAGATTACTTCATTTGTGCGTTCAAAAATTCCATAGGAAGAAGACAAAATAGTTTTTTAAGTGACAACGCCACTGTTTGGGCCTTCGACAATTTTAAAATCAAAATTAATGAGTTGGTTCAACGGTGCGGCGGCGTCGTTAGAGAGTTTCCGCATTGCAGGAAATTTCCTAGACCCCCAAATGATGAATTATTAACGAAGGACAGACAGCAACAAATTTTAGATTATTACCACGAAGATTATGTTTTATGGGAAAAAGCACACTAAACAGGAGAAAGAAATGATGTCGAACCAAGATAAAAAAACGCTCACCGCGCTTTACAGCGGTGTCGTCCTGCATGTATGGATGGGCCGGGAACCTGCTCACGTCTTTAACAACCCGGAGGAAGCCGCCGACGAATGCATCCGAGTCGGCAGGATCATGGCCGAGCGCATCGAAAAAGAATTCGAGCAGGAAGGTGACTCATGAGTCAGTGTTACTGCCCAGAAGATACCTGGGGCACGGATCAAGGGTCAGTGTGCGAGACCCCTGAGTTCGACGACGCCCTGGGAATATGCTTCAACTGCAACCATAACCGGCAATGCCACGCCGATTATTGGGAGATGTTTGGCGAGTTGTACACCAAGCAACACGGCAACACGGCAAGCAACACGTCTATGAAACGCTGACGTGTTGGCGTGTTGATGGGGCGAATGTCAATGAATACGCGGGGTGTAGCGTGATTCGGGTGCCAGGGACCAAGGGCCAACACGTCTAAGATAAAGTTCCTGAGAAAATAAAAAAATAAAAAAATAAAATTGTAAAAACTTTATATTTGACGTGTTGGTGTACAAAGCCACGGAATATAAGGCTTCAGCCAACACGTTACCCAACACGTTACTGTTTTTACAGACGTGTTGACGTGTTGGCAAAATCGAAATCTACGGGGTGCGCGCGCGGGTCATTTTTAGAAAAAATATTTTTTATTTTTCAAGAACTTTATCTTAGACGTGTTGACGTGTTGAACGTGTGGTAAGTAGAAAAATAGAAAACTGTGGATTATTGAACAAAGTAGAACAAAGTGGGAAAGTATCAAAAAATTGACGTGTGTTGCCGTGCTGGTAGAAAAATAGAGAAAAGTAGATGAAAAGGAAAGTCATAGTTAAATACCTGGCGAGTGGGCGTGCAAAATACCCGTTCAAGGCGATGATCATCGGGGACTACTTCCTGATTAACAGCAACGCAGATGCCCAGCGTGCCAGGAGTGCGGCGTTGTTCTTTTCAAAACGTAATCCGCCTCGCGTCTTCAAGGTCAGGGAGAGCGGTTGGAATGAGTGGACTTGCGAGAGGGTGCAATGAAAAAAGATAAAGACAAGGAAAGACTGCGAGAGATCATGAACAAAGTGCCGTTGAAGCGGCCCAAACTAGACGAGAGATTATCAACCAAGGTGAAGCCATTGAAAGAACAACGCAGGATCGTTACGCCGAAAGAGTGGAAATTTATTCAGGAACTGGTGTCTGGCGACGGGCGCTGTACGTTAAAGGAAGCCGCAATTCGTGCAGGCTATTCCCCTGAACTCGCAAGCGACACAGGCCGAAGGCTGACAGACCCAAAGAAGAATCCGCACGTCGTCGCGGCAATCCAGGAGTACCGACGCGAACTGGCAGAGGTGTACGGCACGACATTCGAGCGGCACATGCGCGACCTGAAAGAGATACGAGATGCCGCACTTGATGCTGGAAATTTTGGGGCGGCGGTCACGGCGGAGTATCGGAGAGGGCAGGCCCTGGGCACGATCTACGTGGATCGCAAAGAGATCAGGCACGGCACAATTGATTCGATGAGCAAGGAAGAGGTGCGGCGCAAGCTAGAGGAACTGCAACAGCTTTACGGCGGCCCTCCGCCAAAGCAGATCATCGACATGACGCCGGACGAACTGGGAGAGAAGTATGCGCTCATTCAAAAAGACAATGATATTGACCCACTGGAGGTATTTCTAAATGGCGAGGGGACCGGAGGCGAGACTTTATCAGAGGGTGAGGGAGAACTTGCCGAGGGCGACGATAACGCGCCTGGAGAACAAGGTGGGTCTGGGGATACCGGACTGCCTGATAGCCCTGGAGAAGGACTGCTGGGTGATGGTGGAACTGAAAGTGGTGAAGAGTGGGAGGAAGGTGAGCCTGAGTCCGCACCAAATAGCATTCCAGTTGAAGCATGCGGCCCTGGGGATGCCGACATACATCCTGGTACACCATCAGAAGACGGGGACGACGAGGCCGGCTGACGGCAGGCTCCTGCTCTATCACGGCGCCCAGGCGGAGGAAGTGTACCGCCTGGGGATAGATGCCCAGCCCCTGGATAGCTGGCGCCTGGACGCAGTCCTGTGGGATGTCATGCGACATCGCCTGCTATGCGGCAATGATACGAATATCTAGCCGATTGTGTTGAAATCTAGCCAAAACAGAACATGATTTTTTAGCCAAAAGGTGTTGTATTTGAGCCACATGTTGTCACACGCCGCGAGAGGCTACAGGAGGCCGCAGGAGCGACGCGAGACAGGGGCCATACCTAGACCCTACTTCGCAACGCAAGCGCCCGAGGAAACCAGAAAAAGGGCCTCGCCCGGCCCAGGACCGGGCCGATTGCCCCTTGTTGCACGGCCCTTTCCCCCCGATCCTGGGCGCCTGGGCCATGGCGCAGGGTGCGTGAGCGTAAGTGCTTGATTTTATTGAGAACGCTATTTCCGGTAATTAGCATTACCGGAAATAGGCAGGTACCCTAGGGCCATTTTGGTTCATTTTGTACGTTTTTCGTACAGCGCACCCCGGTTTTTGCCGCCCCGGCGGCGAGGGCGATAGCTTTAGCTAGATTTCGCAAAAATAATCCGGCCTGAAACGAAAATGACCCTTGTTCCATGTGAAACATATCTTGAAACCCACCCCCTTTGTCTGGAAAATCAAAACCCTAAAAAATTTTTGCAAAAATTATTTTAAATGCAGACTGCCATTGAAGACATTGAAGCCGAGCGCCTGCGCCTCGAGTTACGCCTAGCAATGCTGGAAGCCCAGGAAGGCGCACAGAATAGTTTCCTTTCTTTTGCCAAGTACGTCTGGCCCGAGGCGATCCTTTCCAGCCATCACGAAAAGATGGCGGCGGCCTTTGACCGCATAGCCGACGGCACGTTGAAAAGACTTATTGTCAACATGCCCCCGCGTCATACAAAATCCGAGTTCGCATCTTATCTGCTACCCGCATTCATGATGGGCCGTGATCCAACACGCAAGGTGATTCAGGCCACGCACACCGGCGAACTGGCGGTGCGGTTTGGCAGGAAGGTGCGAAACCTTATGGACCTTGACCGTTACAAGGAGGTCTTCCCTGACTGCTATCTGAAGGCAGACTCAAAGGCCGCAGGCCGGTGGGACACGAGCGAAGGCGGGGAATACTTTGCTGTAGGTGTGGGCGGTGCGATGACAGGACGCGGCGCGGACCTGCTGATCATCGACGACCCGCACTCGGAGCAGGATGCCCTGTCTGCGCTGGCGCTGGAGAATGCGTGGGAGTGGTACACCTCTGGCCCCCGGTCCCGTTTGCAACCGGGCGGTTCTGTAGTGATCGTGATGACCCGTTGGGGGACCAAGGACCTCACTGCCAGGCTACTTAAAGCGCAGACCAGTCACAACGCGGACCAGTGGGAGGTTATTGAGTTCCCGGCGATATTCGACGAGGACCTGCCGACCGAGCGTGCCTTGTGGCCGTCGTTCTGGAAGATCGAAGAGTTGAAGGCGGTGAAGGCGTCGCTGTCCGTGCAGAAGTGGAACGCGATGTACCAGCAGAGGCCCACGGCGGATGAGGGGGCGATCCTGAAACGTGAGTGGTGGCGGCGCTGGGACAAGGACCATGTGCCACGGCTCGAGTACATTATCCAGTCTTACGATACGGCCTACAGCAAGAAGGAGACGGCGGACTACAGCGCGATCACGACGTGGGGTGTGTTTAAGCCTAACGACGACAGCGCGACGTCGTTGATGCTGGTTGATATGCGCAAGGGCCGCTGGGACTTCCCTGACCTGAAGCGGCTGGCGAAGGAGCAGTACGACTACTGGCAACCCGATAACGTGCTGATCGAGGCCAAAGCGACAGGGATCACGCTTCAGCAGGAACTGCGCCGGCTAGGTGTGCCGGTGACCATGTACTCACCCGGCGGTCGTCGTGCGGGGCAGGACAAGGTATCGAGGGCCAATGCCGTTGCGCCGATACTCGAGTCGGGTATGGTGTGGGCACCGGACACTGACTGGGCGGATGAAGTGATCGAGGAATGCGCGGCGTTCCCCAATGGCGACAACGACGACCTGGTC
>Ga0222714_10000283_pt1 | contig 60905 bp, 52 predicted proteins | sample C33_3DmetaG_FD_165048 | JGI IMG/M metagenome (GOLD analysis project Ga0222714, IMG submission 165048) | Estuarine water microbial communities from San Francisco Bay, California, United States - C33_3D | ecosystem: Environmental > Aquatic > Marine > Unclassified | place: USA: California... | reverse complement strand
AAAGTTAATAACCTATGTTAATGATAGAAAAGGACATGATTTTCGTTACGCTATAGATGCAACAAAAATTGAAAGTGAATTAGGTTGGTCGCCTTCTGTGAATTTTGCAGATGGGTTTGAAAAAACGATTGATTGGTATCTAGAAAATGATGAATGGTTAAACAATGTAACTTCTGGTAATTATCAATCATACTACAAAGACATGTACGAAGTAAGATAGCATGAGCGAGTTAAAACTATATAATACTTTAGGTAGAAATATACAGAATTTTCAAAGTCAAATACCTAAGAAAGTGGGTATGTATGTTTGCGGACCAACGGTTTACGGTCCTCCACATTTAGGTCATGTGCGCGGGCCAATTGTATTTGATGTATTGCGAAGATTTCTCAACTACCAGGGATATAAAGTAAGATTTGTAAGAAATATAACAGATGTTGGGCATTTGGTTGGCGATGCGGATGAAGGAGAAGATAAGCTCCAAAAACAAGCAAAAATTGAGCAATTAGAGCCTATGGAAGTGGCTCAATCATATACCGATCAATATAATTGGGCTATGGATCAGTTGAATGTTCAACGTCCAAGCATTGAGCCAAAAGCAAGTGGTCATATTATTGAACAAATTGAAATGATTCAGACAATCATGGATAAAGGTTTTGCCTATGAAGTTAATGGCTCCGTTTATTTTGATGTTATGGCTTATTCTAAAGAGCATAAATATGGAGAGTTGAGTGGACGGAATACAGATGATTTAATTGCAGGTGCTGGAAATGAAAGTAGAAGTCTAGAAGGTCAAGATGAAAAAAAATCTCCAAATGACTTCGCACTTTGGAAAAGAGCAACACCTGAACATATTATGCAATGGACTAGTCCTTGGGGAAAAGGGTATCCGGGATGGCACATCGAATGTAGTGCTATGAGCGCGAAATATTTGGGTGAATCTTTCGATATTCATGGTGGTGGAATGGATTTGTTATTTCCACATCACGAGTGTGAGATTGCTCAAAGTAAAACTGCTCATAACCACCAACTTGCACGTTACTGGGTGCATCATAATATGATCACAATTAATGGTCAAAAGATGGCAAAAAGCCTTAATAACGGCATAAAGGTTACTGAGTTATTTGAGGGTAATCATTCTTTACTTTCACGTGGTTTTGGACCCAAAACATTGAGATTTTTTGTCCTTCAAGCACATTACCGAGGAACTTTAGACTTTTCGGAAGAAGCTTTGATTGCATCTGAAAAAGGTATGAAGCGTTTAGAATCGGCAATCGGTATAATCAAAAATTTAAAAGTGTCTGATGAATCTACAATTGAAATTGGTGATGTAAAATCTGCAATATTTGATGCTTTAAATGATGACTTAAATACACCGATTGTAATTGCTCAGTTATTTGAATTAGCCAAAAGAATCCAGATTGTTAATGATGGCAAGGAAAAAATAAACTCGGTTATAAGAGATGAAATTGGTCAACTTATGAATGAGGTTTATAATGATATTTTAGGAATGCCAATAACCTCAAATGAGTCTTCAAATAATAATTTGGATGAAATCATGAGTTTAGTTACTGATATTAGAACATCTGCAAAAAATGAGAAGAATTATGCGCTAAGTGATTTGATAAGAGATCGTTTAAGAGCAGCGGGTATTACACTCATGGACTCAAAAGAAGGAACAACTTGGAAAATTGATTAAGTGCCCGGACATTTTACCTTTTATAGCGAAACCATAGTTGATAATTTTGCTGTTTTCTCGGAATCAGAAAGTAAGCATATTAGTCAAGTTTTAAGATATCAGGTTGGCGATGAGATTGAATTTACGGATGGTAAAGGAAAAATGTTTTACGGAAATGTTCATTCCATTGAAAGTCGAGTTGTAAAAGTAAGGATCGAAAACAAAGACGAATTTTCAGTTCCTAAAATTACTATTGCCGTGGGAATTTTAAAAAACTCCGATAGAATGGAGTGGCTCGTAGAGAAAGCTACGGAGTTAGGAGTACATTCTATTTTTTGGATGACTACTGATAATACGGAACGAAGTAAATTAAATATTGATAAGCATAAAAAAACTGCAATTTCAGCTATGAAACAATCACATTCTACGTGGTTGCCAATTATTGAAATGGTCAATTTTAAATCTATTATTGAATCCAATTTCTATAAGACTAAGCTTATTTCCCATTGTCAGCATAACCTTGAGGAATTGAAATCTGATAATTTTAAGGGTAATACTTTGGTTTTGATTGGGCCTGAAGGGGACTTCAGCAGCCACGAAATTACAAATGCATTAAATTTTGGTTTTGATTCTGTAGGATTAGGAACTCGGATTTTAAGAACAGAAACAGCTGTATTAAAAGTGCTTTCACTTCAATAACTTTATTATACGTTTTTATACGTTTACTTTTCGATTAACGCAATGCTTTTGTTGCAACTTTGTATTGTCAAACGAGACAAATGGCCATAAGTTGAGAGAGACAAAAAAGTTAAGAAAGGTAAAATAGTATGAAAAATTTATTGAATTCCGTGAGATTATTCGGAAACGTAGGAAAAGATCCGGTTGTTACCAACTTTGACAATGGCAATAAGCTTGCAAAGTGGACAATGGCAACGAATGAGAGAATGAAAAGTGCTTCGGGAGATGTTGTAGAAGAGGTACAATGGCATCAGTTAATTGCCTGGGGTAATTTGGCTTCAATGGTGGAGAATTATGTGAAGAAAGGTATGAAGATATCCATTGAGGGTAAGTTAAATCATCGTCGGTTTGTGAACAAAGAAGGCCAGGAGCGCGAGGCGACGGAAATTGTGGTAAAAGACATTTTGCTAGTAGAGAGAAAGAAGCGCGAAGTTGCGGAGGAGACGGACGATGAAGTTCCTTTCTGAGGATTGGTTTAAGTCGACATGTTAGTTAAAGTGGGCGGAAATGCCCACTTTTTGCGTTTTTTACAATTGTGAATGGGGATAAATAATTTTTCTTTTAGGTGCACATATTAATACGACTGTTTATTAAAAAAAGCTTATGGAAAAAAAGTACTGTTTAGAATGTGAAGAAATTTTAAGAGGCAGAACTGATAAGAAGTTCTGCGGCGATAGTTGTAGATCAGCATTTCACAATAGAATGAAAAATGCCAAGAACCCAATGATGCGTCTAATTGATTCCCGATTAAAAAAAAACCGACAAATTTTAGACTATTTTCTAAATAATGTAGCCGACGATAATGGGAGAGTGTCTCTCACCGCTATTCGGAGAGTTGGTTTTGCATTTGATTATTTTACGCATAAGGAAGACGATAGTGCTATTTATTATTGCTATGATCTTGGGTATTTAATTGATCCCGAACAAAAGATTATTGAAATTAAACAAACTTCCATTGACACGGGTGTTGATTTATTTCTGTAATTTTGCGGGTTCATTGAAATAAGTCCATGCAAGAAAAACGCGATTCAAAAAAACCAACAGGAAGAAATTCTGGAGGTAAGTCAGATTCATTTAAAGGTCGCGGAGATTCCAAGAAGTCCGATATTAAAGGGAGTAATCGAACAGTACGGGGTGGTTTTAAACCTCGTGGAAAAGATTCGGAAGGAGATAAACCATTTAAAAAATCCTTTGGTCCAAAAAGGACTGATTCAAGAGATAATTCGGATAGGCCTTACAAAAAAACTAATCGTAGAGACTTTGGAGGCAAAGACGGTGAGTTTTCACATCGAGATAAATCAAGCTTTAATAGAAATCGCGATAATGATGGTAGTTTTAAAAGAGATTTTAATGATAGACCAAAACGCAGGGATTTCCAGAATAGAGACGATAATAAACAGTTTGGTGATAAAAAGCCTTTCAATCGAAACAGATCAGAAGATAGAGGAGAAAGAGAAGATAGAGGCCTTGCAAGAGGTAACAACAGAAATTCAAACTTTAATCGTAATGATAGGCGTGATGGTGGAAGTTATGGCAGAGAATCTGGTAAGTTCAATAGACGTAGATATGATAAGGATGAGAATGCTTTCAGAAGAAATAACAATGAAAGTAAGCCAGTAGTAGAAAACAAGCCTCAATCACCAAAAAAGTTAAAACGCGAACGAATAGAAACAAAAGAAACGCAGTCTAAATTTGGATATAAAGGTAGTCGATCCGAGTTTGAGCAATATGGGAAAATGCTTAATAAAGGTAGCGAGTTACTTTCAACAGAAGTTCGATTAAATAGATATATTTCAAACTCAGGAATTTGTAGCCGTCGTGAAGCAGATGATATGATTCTTAACGGCCGTGTAATGGTAAATGGTAATGTAGTGACTGAATTAGGAACTAAAGTAGGTAAGAAAGACAAAATTAAGGTTGATGGTAAAGTGATTGTTCCAGAAAAGCCAGTTTATATTGTTCTAAATAAACCTAGAGGATATATTACCACAACGGATGATGAAAAAGACAGAAAAACGGTTCTTGATTTAATTGATTTACCCGGTAAAGAACGTATATATCCAGTGGGTAGATTAGATAGAAATACTTCGGGTGTTTTACTTCTTACCAATGATGGCGATTTAACTCAAAAATTAACACATCCTAGCTTCGAAATTAAGAAAATCTACAGGGCGAAACTTGATAGAAAACCAAGTAAAGATCATATGCTTGCCTGGGTAAATGGGGTTGAACTTGAAGATGGATGGATGTCTTTTGAGCAAATTGGTTTTGTAGATGAAAATGACTCAACTGTATTGGGTTTAGAAATTCACTCAGGTAGAAATAGAATTGTTCGAAGAATGTTCGAACAATTTAAATATGAGGTAGAGGGTCTAGATCGTGTATTAATGGGTGAATTTGATAAGATCAAACTTGGAAGAGGAAAGTGGAGATTCTTAACTGATAAGGAGATTGGCTATATCGACAGGTTAAAAAGAATGGAGCCCAAAGATAGACCGGATGAGCCTCGTCCGGGAATTGCTAATTTCAATGATTCTGATTGGGAGTAAAATGGATTTATTTACCTTTGTAAGGTGAACGTTTTATTACTCGGCTCGGGTGGCCGCGAGCATGCTTTTGCTCACTTTATTGCCAATAGCAATCAACTAGATAAATTATTTATTGCACCTGGTAATGCAGGTACCTCGCAAGTAGGACAAAACGTGAGTTTAAATCCACTTGATTTTGATGCTGTTTGGGAGTTCTGTATTAAAAATTCAATTCAGTTATTAGTTCCGGGTAATGAAGACCCTCTCGTAAATGGTATTGTTGATTTTATCCAACAAAAGTGCGAGGGTTCGGATTATAAAATTTCAGTAGCAGGCCCGGATAAATACGCTTCGCAGTTAGAAGGAAGTAAAAGTTTTGCAAAAGAATTTATGATGCAGAATAATGTTCCAACCGCTGCTTATAAAAAGTTTGATTCAAATAATTTAAGCGAAATTGAAGGATTTCTTAAAACATTATCTGCACCTTATGTTTTGAAGGCAGATGGATTGGCCGCAGGTAAAGGAGTGATTATAACGGAAGACTTTGAAGAGGCTCTTAATATCTGTAAGAAAATGATTATTAATAAAACCTTTGGAGAGGCATCTAGTACAGTAGTAATCGAAGAGTTTCTTAAAGGAATTGAAATTTCGGTTTTTGTAGTTTCCGATGGTAAGGATTATCACATTCTCGGTTCCGCAAAAGATTATAAGAGAATTTTAGAAAACGATAAAGGCCCAAATACAGGTGGAATGGGTTCGGTATCTCCAGTGCCTTTTGCGGATGAGGTATTTATGAATAAAGTAAAATCTCAAATCGTTGAACCCTCATTGAATGGATTAAACGCGGCAGGACATCCATATAAAGGGTTTATGTTTTTAGGACTAATGAATGATAATGGAAATCCCAAGGTAATTGAGTATAATGTAAGGATGGGAGATCCTGAAACTGAATCTATCTTCCCCCGATTAAAAACGGATATGCTTGCTTTGTTAAATGGAGTAGCTAATGGTAAACTTAAAGAAATTGATTTCAATTTAGATAAACGAACTGCAGTCTGTGTGTTCTTAGTTTCCGAGGGATATCCAGGATCAGTAGAAAAAGGTATCCCGATGACAATAGAATTAGATACCAATGATGATGACCAATTTGTTTTTCATGCAGGCACAAGGGAATTAGATGAGAAGGTCTTAACCAATGGAGGAAGGGTTGTTGCTGTAACTAAACTTGCTAATTCTTTGGAGGAAGCTAGAGAAAAAACCTACAAGGCCATCGAAAGAATTCAGTTTACAGGGAAAAATTATCGAAAAGACATTGGAAATGATTTAATTCGGTATATCAAATAATGAAATTTAATAATACAACAACCAAAAAGGTAATAAGCCTATTTCTTAAAGGTTTATTAGTAGTGCTCCCGATTGTTTTAACAATTGCAATATTAATTTGGTTCTTGCGCCTGCTTATAGGGATGCTCCATCTTAATGAATTAGGATTTGGAGCAATGATATTATATGTTCTTGGGGGAATTGCATTAATTACTGGTATAGGTAAATTAGCGGAAGGAGTTGTGGCTCAACAAGTATTATCATTTATTGAGGGTATTATTGAAAAAGCACCTGGACTTAGTTGGATTTTTGGGACCACCAAAGATGTTACCAAGGCTTTCGTGGGAGATGAGAAGAAGTTTACAAAACCGGTTAGGGTAAAAGTAACAGATTATATGTGGCGTATAGGATTTTTGACAGAAGAGGATCTAGATGAAATTGGTATGCCGGGATATGTTACTGTTTATTTGCCTATGAGTTATGCTATTACCGGCCAGGTAATAGTTGTAAAACGTGAGTCAATAGAGCCAATAGATGCAGATTCGGGTGATATTATGAAGTTTATTTTGAGTGGCGGTGTCACTGAAATTAAATAGTCCCAAGAGTTGGGGATAATTTTTCTCTCGTGTATTCGTTATTTAATTAATTCCCACTTTAATTCGCATAATCTATGAATTTGTTCAATCTTTTGTTACAGTCAGGTACAGTTGTAGCTGACACGGCGCAATCAGCATCTGGCGAGGCAACAACAGAACACGTTTCTGCACCTATTTTGGAAATTATGGTAAAGGGAGGATTTGTAATGGGTCTTCTCGCAGTTAGTTTGATTGTGGCGATTTACTTTATTGTAGAGCGTTGGATGTATTTAAAAAATCGTGCTAAACTAGACGAAAATCTAATTAATGTAGTTCGTGATAATTTAAAAGATAATCGCCCAGATTCTGCCTTAGCTTATTGCGATCGAACTCCAACAGCCCAAGCTCAGGTTATAGCAACTGGTTTGCGTTTTTTAGGAAGTAATATGCGTGAAATTGAAAGTGCAATGGAAACAAAAGCCCAAGTTGAGTTAAGTGCTATGGAAAGTAACTTGAACTACCTAAGCCTTATTGCGAGGGTCGCTCCAATGTTGGGATTCGTAGGAACGATTTGGGGGGTTATTAATATATTTTACTCTATTTCTACAACAGGAGATTTAAGTATAGGAGCTATTTCTGGAGGTTTATATGTTAAAATGGTTGCCAGTTTTGCTGGTTTAGTAGTGGGTATAATTGCCTTTTTAGGATATCAATTATACATACGAAGAATTGATCGTTTTGCTGAAAGACTCCAGGAACAAAGCTTGAACTTGATGGAGATTTTCATTAAATCTAATATTTAAAGTCTATGAATTTAAGGAGAAGGGCTAGAGAAGATGCCGAGGTAGAATCATCCTCCCTCAATGACATCATGTTCTTTTTGTTGCTGTTTTTTTTAATCGCATCTACATTGGCTAATCCCAATGTAATTAAGATTATGTTACCAAAAGCCAAAACAACTTCTACTGTGCAAACAAAACCTCTTATTTTGACGGTTAAGTTTGCTGATGTGGAAAAAACTACTATAGAATACTATATAGATAATAATAAAACACCAGTTACCGTTGAGGACCTTGAAGTTTTATTAATTCAAAAGAACGAGGAGTTCTTCGATCCTGAAAATCCAGATAATCGAATGAATGTTGTTTTGCGATTGGATAGAGATTTAACCGTTCAACAGATGGTTAATGTAATGGAAATTGGTGCAAATTTGGGTATTCGGATGGTACTCGCTACCGATAAAAGTAGGTAGAAGGATCTAATAAAAATCCATTCCCTAATTTTACTTTCAGAAAAAACGAAGCGCTCCATGCCCACTTATTATTTGAAATGTGATAAATAGGCTCCAGCCTAGTTTCTAAATATGCTTTTCCCTTGACCAAGGCCTTGCCGTATAAATATCTAAAGTGGATTAAGTTTCTGGTTCTACTTATATTATATGGTAGTTCAGGATTATAATTACTATATAAAACAGATCCAAGCGGAGCAAAATAATCTTGGGAATAATAATGCGATATGGATAAAGTATGGTTCTTTTCATACCATTGAATAGAGCTAAAAATACCCAACCCATCTTTAAAGGCTTGCACTAATTTTGGTGAAGCATCATAGGATTGCAATGCATGTGCTTCAATCTGTAATTTTTGGTCAATTAAAATCCGTAATCCAAGGTTTCCATTTAATTGGTTTACAATTGGCTTGCCAATTTTAAGGTTTTCCCCTCCTTTGTGCAGGACTAATATTGAAATTGGAGAACTAATAATGACCCCGCTGTTAATTGCTTCAAACCATTTTACAGATCCTGAATTGCCATATGAAATTATTTCCTGTTGCGAGATTTCAGTCCTAGAAAATTGTCTCCAATCAAGCCATGATTCCCAACGAAATTTACCGTTATCGAAGAAGTATTGTAAGCCATATTCTACTGGTCTAGTTAATGCCGCCTCATAATTATATAAAGGTTCTATTAGATTATGATTTACATGGCTTTGAATACTACCTACATTAAAAATATAGTTTCTACCAATTCGATTATATCTAATCACTGGCCATGTTTTTATATCTGAATAATTTCCACCAAACGGAAAATTACTTATAACCCCAAGAGAAAGCTTGTCTTGGCCTGATAAATTGTTCTCGAAACCTAATTTAATTTGTTCACCCAATAATGAGTATCCTGGATTATGAGATTCGCTGTATTCATGGTTTCTTAGGTAAGTGTTAAATTCAGCTCCAAATCTTTCTGTACCTGTCCTAATTTGGTGTAACTCTAATTCTGTTGAATCCAGATTGAATAAATACGGCTCACGAAAAATATAATTTCGTAGTTGACCCTTCGCAACATTTATGGAAAGCAAACTTATAATTATGAGTCTAAAACGAAACATTATAGCAAAGAAATTAAAATCCTCTTAGTTTTCTATATTCAATCCTTGCCTCACCAATGAAAATACTATTTGTATGGTCTTCAATTAACTTTTTATAGCTTTCTTGAGCTTTTTTCTTGTCATTTAATTTGTATTGAAGAATTTTTGCTAGCTTAAAAAGTGCATTATCGGCAAGTATATCACTTGGGTAGGTTTCTGCTAAAGCTTGATACAAATTTGCCGCTTCGCTAAAGTTTTCAGTTTTTTCCTCAATTTGTCCTCTTAACATTAAAACCTCATCACCTAAAGAGTGTCCGGGAAAATCTATATTTAACTGACGTGCGTAAAACATAGAACTATCATACCATTGCTGCCGGAAAAACAATCGTGCCTTGGAATACATTTCTAACGCTGCATAATTACTATCTATTCCTAAATTGTCCGTAATACAGAGTGATAACTCCATAGCATCGTTGGATATTAATTGAGTTGTGGCCCCTTTTAACACATCTAATTGCATATTGGCCCATTCATAATCACCGCGATAGAATGATAATTCCGCCCTTTTAAATTTTGCCTCTTGTCCTAAGGGGTCGTCTTGGAATTCTTTTTCCACTTTAGCCAATAATAACTCACTGGTATAAACATCTCCCGTAGTTATTAAAGCATCAGCAAGGGCAATTTTTGATTGAGCTCGGATATTTTTGTTTAAGTATGGTGAATAGGCATGCAATTCTAATACTGCAATACCTGAATTAATTTTATTATCCCTGATGTATATTTCTGATAATATTATTGTTGGTTGTAAGGTGTAATTTGAAGGCCCCTCACGGTGAACAAAACTGTCTAAAAGAGAGGTGTAATTTCTAAAATTTATTGATTTAATAGAATCAGACTTTAGCAATAGTTCATATTTGATTTCAAACCATTGGGATTGGGCAATTTGATAATTGTAAGCAGCAGATCCTTTTTCTAAAACATAGTCAAAACACTTTAACGCTGTAGTTAAATCTAGATTGGTTTTACATAGGTATCCAAGTTCAAACATTCTATACCCATCTTCTTTCATTCTCTTATCTAACGAACGAGTAAAAACAAATGCTTTTTGCCAATCTTGAAGAGCAACAAACGTCCATTTTAACCATTCGCTTAGTGCTGATACATTTGGATGATTTTGTACTTGTTTAAGAAGGATTCCTTGAAGCTGAACAATATCTGAACTGTCAGTAACATAGGTGTCAATTATCTGTTTCAGTTGATTGTACTGTACATTGGATCGCACCATCATCTCAATATATCGCTCTAAAGCTTTAAATCTTTCACCTACTTGAAGTTCAAGTAGCGCAATTTCATTTGTAATTTCATAAACATTGCCTAAACGAGTTTCCGCATCTTTCAAAATCCAAAGTGCTTCTCCTTTCAATATATGATTAGATAATCGGCGAGCTCCAAAAACAATACAATTTGGCTGTCCATTGCAGTCTTCAAAAAAAGATTCTTTTATTTTTTGAATTCTTCTATCATTTCCCCCCTCTTCACTTAAAACCCAAATTTCATCGGCACGAAACATGGGGTGATTATTTGACTTTTGATATTTTCGGATTAGTTTTTTTGCCTTTTTATAATCTTCAAGATAAACTAAACAGGCTAGGTAGTTTTCATAATATTCTGGATTATTAGGCTGGTCTTTTAATAAATCCTCATAAATAATTGCAGCACGTTCAAACTCTTCTTCTTGAAATAACTGTTGTGCTAATATTGGATTTTGAGCCCATAATTTAAGGGATGATAAAGCAATTAATAATATAGCAAACAGTCTTAATTTTTGCATCTCTAATTAAAAAAGTCCGTTGGTTCAAGTTGTTTCTCAATCATTTGACGATAAACTCCTGAACTTAGTTGCATCAAACTTTCATGATTCCCTTCCTCCAAAACTAAACCATTCTTAAGAACTATAATTGAATCGGCGTTTTTAATAGTGCTTAATCTGTGTGCAATGATTAAGGAGGTTCTATCCTTCATTAAGGTTTGAAGTGCCTTTTGCACCTCAAATTCACTTTCAGAATCTAATGCAGAAGTAGCTTCATCCAAGATAAGAAACTTTGGATTTCTCAAAATGGCTCGTGCAATTGCAATTCTCTGCTTTTGTCCACCAGATAATTTCATTCCACGGTCTCCCACTAATGTGTTAAATCCTTCGGGAAACCCTTGAATAAAATCCCATGCATAAGCTTCTTTAGCTGCTTGATGAATTTCTTCTTCTCTAGCATCTGGACGACCATATTTAATGTTATCGTAAATACTTCCACCAAATAAAATAACTTCTTGAGGAACAAGAGCAAATTGCTTTCTATATTGATTCAAATCATATTCACTCACCGGCTTATTATCCATTAATATCTCCCCTAAAGTAGGATGGTAAAATTGATAGATCAAGGATGCAATTGTAGATTTTCCTGATCCACTGGGACCAACAAGTGCGGTGGTTTTTCCTGGTTTTAATTCAAATGATATTTGTTTAAGAACCTCTGATTCTGGACGCGATGGGTACGAAAATGAAACATCTTTAAAGTGTAATCCTTTTAACGAGCTCAATTCATTGTTTGAATCGTTTGATTCGGTTGGCGAATCAATAATATCCAATACTCTTTCTACAGCCCCCAATGTCTTTTGAATTTGAACAAATTGTTCAGCCATTCCCCCAATACTTGTACCAACAAAAGTTGTTAATAGCATGAAGTTGAATAATTCACCAATTCCCATCTGACCATCCCTAACCATTCCCAGACCCATGAAAGTGAGCCATACGATTGCCCCAAATAAACAGACAATTATGAATGAACTGAAAGCACCTCTCCAGTATCCTCTTTTTATACTTTCTTTTCTAAGATAATTCGAGTTTTCTGTGTATCTATCTAACTCAAACGCTTCGTTTGTGTATGCCTTAACATTGGTAATTCCAGTAATAGATTCCTCTACGATTGTATTGTTTTCCGCGGTAATATCTTGAACTTCCTTTGATAAAGAACGTATAAACTTTCCGAAAAACAAGGCAACTATTATCACTACAGGAATACTTGCAAGCATATACAGAGCAAGTGTTGTAGAAGTGTTGAATATCAATACTACTCCTAGTAGCATAATTAAAATTTGGCGTATAAACATAGCCAAATTGGTGGTGAAAGTATCTTGTATTTGTGCTATATCGGAACTAAATCGGCTAAGGATTTCACCGGTTCTCTGAGTTCCAAAAAAGTGCATATTCTGACCAATAACGGAACGAAAAAGGTCTTTTCTTAATCCAAAAGTCATTCCCTCAGTTACTCTCACATAAATTGAAATCCTCAGAAAAGAGAATACTGCTTGGACAACAAACAAGTAAACAAAATATTGGGCAATTTCTTCTAATTTTGATTGGTCAGGTGCTTGGGAGACACCATCTTTACCATAGATAAAAATGCCATCCATCATGTCGCCTAATAATTTAGGAAATAAGATTGATGCACCAGCAGTGATACCTAAGAATAAGGTACCAAGTCCAAATAGCCATCTATCTTTTGAAGACATATAGCGGAAAAGACGCATTGAGCGTTTTAATGACTCTTTACTCAATTTGGCTTTTGGTAAATCTCGATCTTGTGATTTTCGCGAAGACATTAAATACAAATTTCGTGTTTTTGTGCTTAGTTATTAGGGGCGAACTTATTTTTAATGGTTTATGATAAAAAGCTTTCGATAAAGTAGGAGTTACGAAGTATGAGTATTATCGATATTTTAGTTCCCCGATATTGTATTGTTTGCGATAGCGTATTGTATTCCAAGCATGAGAGATTTATTTGTTTGCATTGCTATTCAAATATGCCATTAAGCTGCATGGGCTATAACTCAAAAAACGTATTGGCTAAATCACTTTGGGGAAGGATTCCAGAATGTAAATGCGGTTCCTTGCTAACTTATAAGTCTACCTCTAAATATTCAAATCTTATTAAACAGTTTAAATATAAAAACAATAAAAAAGTGGGTTATTTTTTGGCTCGTCAATTAGGTTTAGAATTGCGTAATTTTTCAATGACCAACTTTAGCAAGGTTAAGGCAATTTTGCCTGTTCCATTGAGTCGAGCAAAAAGACTATTTCGCGGCTATAATCAGTCAGAAATATTAGCTCAAGGCGTCAGTAGAGTTTTAAATATTCCTGTTCGAACCGATATACTATATCGCAGAATAAGTAGAGTTTCACAAACAAAAAAGGGAAGATTTGATAGGTGGTTGAACCTTGAAAACATCTATTATGCAGACAAGAGCAAATTGGAAGATTTAGAGGAAATTATATTAATTGATGACATTATAACAACAGGCTCCACTGTTGTTGCATGTGTTGAGTCTATTACTCGATGTAAAAACATAAAGGTTAATGTGTTATCAATAGCCTATACGCAGTATTAGCTTGTCATTATAAATCCATAAATTTCACTGGTGATACTAATTGCAAAATTCTTGCGGATAAAAATGCCTATTTTTGTTTAATTATCGTTATGAATATGAAGAAAAGTCTACTTTTTACTTTGTTGTTAGTAGGGACTGTTTTGAGCAGTTTTGCCCAACGCTCAACTCAAGGGTTGTCGGCGGTTTTAATTCCTCAATATGTTCCTGTGGGGTCCAACTCAAATATTGCGGTTTATTCAAGACTACGCCTAAGTAGTTTGATGCCTAATACGGATTATAAATATACCGTTTCATTAATACCAACTTCATTAAAAGATACTGCCTTGCTTTTGGCTGGTGAGGGAAGACCAATTTTTGTTGATTCAAAGAATCATTTTAACTTTTCCAATGATAATCAATTTGATACTCTATCTACAAACATGATGGGTGAGTACGAAGGATGGTTTGGAATTTCTAGTCAGGGTACAACCGCATCAGCGGGTGATGCTCTTTATATTGGAGTATCGCTTATTAATATGATGACTTCCGATACAATGTTGTTTTATTGCTTAGACTCATTAACAGCCATCGAATATGGTACATCAGCATCTGATATTACAGGTATTTACGGAAGTAGTTTTGCAGATACTTTGAATTTTGTGGCGTTGTATGACAACCAAAATTCTTATGGCCGTCCTTTGGCTGTAGCTTGTATTGAAGGAAATGACCAATCTGGTAATGCTCTTACTAACCCACCATCATATTACTCAAATAATGTGTTGAATAAAAGTAAAATGTGGGGTGCATACATCCCAAATAGCCTAGACTCGGGTGTTAGGTCAATTGTGAATTATCAAGCTGATGGTAAACCGTTTTACACAAATACCGATGATGATGGTGTTTGGGGCCCAAACAAAGTGAACACAGTGAATCCTAGTGGTGGTTCAAGTGCCATTTCACTTTCAAGCGATGATGCTCCTTTAATTCAACCAGTAATTGACTTTGTTAGTGGAACTTCATCCACACGTGAAAATATCGCGATTAAAAATGTTGTAGTAGTTCGTAAATATTCTAATTCCAAAGATCAAAAGGTAACATTAGTTGTTTCTGGTGGTAGTGCTGATAAAAACGACGATTACACATTAAACGACTCTTTCCAAATGGTATTTACTCCGGGTAAAATGGGTTATGATACGGCTGTGATTTCTATAACCAATGATGCTTTAGATGAAGATGCTGAGGATATCACTTTACGCTTGATAAATGAAGTTAATTGTAAAATAGGAACAAATAGATTTCATACAATTAGCGTAACAGATGACGACACTGCAAAAATTGGCTTTTCAATGAGTGAAGTTGTTCTGAATGAAGATGCAAAAGCATATAACATTCCAGTTACAATGAAGGGTACAATAGCAGAACCAATTCAAGTAAAATTGATTGTTAAATCAACAGGAGATTCCACCTACATTCCTTCAGAATTTAAATTGAGTCAAAAGTATTACGATACTACTTTTACCTTAGGAAGTACTTCCGGAAACGACTCATTGGCTATACCTGTTTCTGTATTTGATGACCTTCAGGCAGATCCTGACGATTCAATTGTTTTAGCCTTAAGAATTTCTAGTACACTTGGCATGGTTCAAGATTCTTTGTTCACCTTGATTATTAAGGATAATGATGGCCCATCTACAATTACTATGATTGGAAATTCAATGACAGTAAACGAAGATGTTGGTGAAATTGAGGTTAAAGTGAGAGTAGTAAACAAGAAGGACGCAGGGGGTGATTTTGCATTACGTTATTTAACAGCCGAAAGTTCAGCTACTGAAGGGTTTGATTTAACATTTAATCCAATATCAAAACTTACTTCTATCACAAATAGTACTCCTGATACAATAGTTTTTAAAGTTCCCATTAAAGACGATGATTTGTATGAGGGAATGGAGAATATGAAATTCGGTTTAATTTCTGTATCGAATGTAACCATTCAAAAGCCAGATACTTTCAATGTATGGGTAACCGATAATGATTTGCCTATTTACTCAATTGGAACAATTAATAAACAAACAAAAAGTGATGGTACTGTGGATTCTTCAGGTGTGAAATGTCGTGTATTTGGTATTGTATACGGAATCAATACTAGAAGTACTGGTTTAGGGTTTACCATTCGAGATAATACCGGAGGAATTAATGTTTATTCTGGTTCTAATACATACAACTATACCGTTAAAGAGGGTGATTCGGTTATGATCCAAGGTAGAGTTTCTCAATTCCAGGGTACGGCTCAAATGGATAATTTAGATACAATTCGCAGAATAATTTCCGGGAAGTCTATATCTAAACCTATAGTGGTTTCAAAAATAGATGAAACATCTGAGGCAAACCTAGTGCAATTAAATCGTGTAAAGCTAGTAAGTGAAGCTGAGTGGCCAGTAGATGCATTGAATGCAAATTCTTGGGCATATGTGAGAGTTGAAAATACTAATGGACGTATTGATACCTTGAATATAGACGCTGAAACAGATATTGATGGAACTCCTGCACCAACGGGTTACTTTAATGTAGTTGGACTTGGTGTTCAGTTTGATAGTAAAGCACCATATTTTGAGAAATATTATTTATCGCCAAGATCGATCAATGACTTCAGCGATGCTACATTGCCAGAAATTAAATTTAGTGTTACTTCTGATTTTGTAACTGAATTGGCGGATTCATTTATTATGACATTAAGAGTGAGTCCATCAGATGAGAATTTCACAGTAGATGTAGTATGTTTAGGAGGTACCGCAGTTGAACCAACTGACTATGATTTTGCAACTAAAAAAATTAATGTAATAAAGAATTCTAATGTATACATTATTAAAGCAAATATTTCTGATGATACTGATGCGGATGGAGACAAAGAGTTGAAATTTGCATTAAGAAATATTAATGGTCCAGGGAAAATTGGCACAGATTCAATTATCACTTTAACTATTCAAGATAATGAGTCAAGTGCGGTTAAATCTTTTGCCGATGGTGGTATTAGATTGGGTAATAACCCTTCATCGAATGGAGATTTTGCGTTATATCTAAATAATGGTGTTGATTATTCTAAGGTTGTTATTTTTGATTTAAAGGGAAGTATTGTTTTTGAAGAAAATCTAAATGGTCAACCGGTTCAAGTTTTAAATACTGGTTTAAATCAAGGGATTTACACCTTAACAGTAATAAACTCTGATGGACAGCAGTATTCAGAAAAAGTATCAGTTAAATAATTTTTAATTGGAATATATATTAAGGGGGCTAGAAGCCCCCTTTTTATTTTTCATTACTTTTGTTGTGAATTGAAAGCGGTATTTAAATTTCTCCGTTATGCAGCCGACAATAGGGGTCTGATATTTGGTAATTTCCTATTTAATCTACTGTATGTTATTTTTCAACTGATATCATTGCTGTTGATTATGCCGGTGTTACGTGTTCTTTTTGGAAAAGGAGATTCAGCAAAGGAACTAAAATCTAATGGACACGATGTTGGTGAGTGGTTTTCTGGTATATATGAATCTTTCCTTACCTGGTTCACTGAACTAGCAAAGGGGGAGCCATTTACGGCTTTGGCTTATCTTAGTGTAGGATTAATAATTGTTACTCTGCTTAAGAATGTTTCGCGATTTGCCGCCATGAATTTTATGGTGTTGATTCGGAATCGTAGTGTGAGAAAGATGAGGTTGAATATTTATGATAAGGTACTTAACCTCCCAATAGCTTTTTTTAATAATGAAAGAAAAGGAGACTTGATCTCTAGAATGTCAAATGACATTAAGGAGATAGAATTTGCTCTAATGGTATCATTAGAAGCGTTGTATTTTCAACCTCTTAATATCATTATCTTTTTAGTAGCCCTTGTGGTTTTGTCACTAAAGTTGACACTTTACATTTTATTATTTCTCCCATTAACGGCATTAATTATTGGTGTAATTGGTCGTTCATTGAGGAAAAAATCAACGAGAAACCAGCAATTACTCGGAAAAGTAATGAGTTCGTTTGAAGAGACTCTTGGAGGTATTAGAATAATTAAAGCATTTAATGGATCGAAGTTTTTTTCTGATCGCTATAGCGACTTGGATTTAGAATACACTAAGAATAATATATCGGTTCAACGTAGATATGATATGTCATCACCTATCTCTGAAACTATTGGTATAACAGTATCAGCAGTATTGTTATGGCTAGGTGGAAGTATGGTATTTAAGAATGAATTGGATCCGGAATTTTTCTTGACATATTTTGCAATATTCTCTCAACTCATTCCACCGTTTAAGGCGTTCTCAAATGCTCTTTATGCTGCGCAGAAGGGTATGGCTAGTTTGGAGAGAATACAAGAACTTGTTACAGCACCTGTAACCGTAGAGGATCCAATTAAACCTGAAAAAGCTGTATTTGAAAGAAGTATTTCTTTCAAAGATGTTTCTTTTGAATATAATGCAGGAAATTCAGTCCTCCAGGATATCAATATTGAGATAAATAAAGGTGAAACAATTGCTTTGGTAGGACCATCAGGTGCAGGTAAAACAACACTTACAGATCTTTTAGCAAGATTTTACGATATTACCAGCGGATCAATAAAAATAGATGGGCTTGATATTAGACAATTAACCCAAGAAGATCTGCGTAGTTTAATCGGTATAGTTAGCCAAGAAAGTATTTTATTTAACGATACTGTTAGAAATAATATAGCATTAGGAGTGCCACACCTTAGTATGGATGAAGTTATTTCTGCTTCTAAAGCTGCCCATGCGCATGAGTTCATTGTGCAAATGGAAAAAGGTTATGAATCTGAAATTGGAGAGCGTGGTGGAAAATTATCAGGTGGTCAAAAACAACGATTATCCATAGCTAGAGCTTTGCTCAAAAACCCTGAAATATTAATTCTTGATGAGGCGACATCTGCTTTAGATAGTAAAAGCGAAAAGGCAGTACAATTAGCCTTAGAAGAGTTAATGAAGAATAGAACAAGCATTGTTATTGCCCACCGATTGAGCACAATAATGCACGCTGATAAAATATTAGTTATGGAAAGTGGTAAAGTAGTAGAGGTTGGAAATCACCAGGAATTATTATCCAAAAAGGGATTGTATTACAACCTAATTCAACTTCAAGAGTTGGGTTCTAAATAAATATTTTTTATTCGCTGTCTGGACTTTTAAAGTCGTCTTCAGAAACTTCTGTATCTCCGTTGTCACTGTTTATAGGACTCTCTAAATTATCAGTTGATTCCTCTGAAATAGGAGAGTCGTTGTTATCTTCTGTATCTTCAACGGAGTTTAATGCGGCAGAAGTAGGAGTCGTTTCTATAATTCCACCATTTTGCATTTGGTTTACTTGCTTAGATACTTCATCCTCTTCGTATGGTCTTTCGCCTATTAAACGCTCGATATCAGACTTAAAGATTATCTCTTTAGTTAATAACTCTTGAGCAATAGCCTCTACTTCCGCTTTTTTCTCTGTCAATAACTTAATGGTTCTCTGATATGCATTATCTATCATTTCACGAACTTCCTGATCAATTAATTCGGCAGTTTTTTCTGAGTAAGGACGCTGATAACCATATTCTCCAGCTGGGTCGTTGAAGCTTACTTGACCAACTTTCTTGCTCATTCCATAATTAGTAATCATCCCGTAAGCAAGTTTGGTAATACGTTCCAAATCATTTTGTGCTCCAGTAGAAACCTTACTAAAGAAAATATCTTCTGCTGCACGACCACCAAGAGTCATACACATACTGTCAAGCAGTTGTTCTGTGCGATATAAATATTGCTCTTTCGGTAAATATTGAGCATATCCTAATGCCGCTACCCCTCTTGGTACGATAGATACTTTTAACAAAGGATCTGCATATTCCAAGAACCAACCTGCCACAGCATGACCTGCCTCATGATAAGCCACAATCTTCTTTTCTTCAGGAGAAATGATTTTATTCTTTTTCTCAAGACCACCAATAACTCGATCAATAGCATCTTGGAAGTCTTTCATTTCCACTTTGTTCTTATTACGGCGTGCTGCTATTAATGCCGCCTCATTGCACACATTGGCAATTTCAGCACCGGCAAATCCAGGTGTTTGAAGTGCAAGTTTGTGGGCATCAACATCAGATCCTAATTTTTCGAGTGGACGTAAGTGAACACCAAATATTTGCTCACGCCCGATTATGTCTGGACGATCTACCGAAATTTGTCTATCAAAACGACCTGGTCGCATGAGGGCGCTATCTAAAATATCGGCGCGGTTTGTTGCCGCTAGAATAATAACTCCAGTATCTGTTCCAAAACCATCCATTTCTGCTAAAAGTTGGTTCAGGGTGTTTTCCCTTTCATCGTTAGAGCTTTGCATGAGATTCTTGCCCCTTGCTCTACCAATAGCATCAATTTCGTCAATAAATATAATTGCAGGCGCTTTTTCTTTGGCTTGCTTGAATAAATCTCTTACTCTGCTCGCTCCAACACCTACAAACATCTCTACAAAATCAGAACCTGAAAGTGAGAAGAAAGGTACACCAGCTTCACCTGCAACTGCTTTAGCAAGTAAAGTTTTACCCGTACCTGGCGGTCCTACGAGTAGTGCTCCCTTCGGTATTTTACCTCCCAAATTTGTGTATTTTTTTGGATTCTTAAGGAAATCTACGATCTCCATAACTTCTTCTTTAGCCTCTTCTAAGCCAGCCACATCTTTAAAATTGATGTTAACCTTTGTATCTTTATCAAAAATCTGCGCTCTGGCTCTTCCAATCGAGAAAATATTTGGACCACCACCTCCAGATCCGCCTCCGCCCATTCTTCGGAATGCTAAGTTCCAGAATATTAAGAAAATTGCAATCAAGAAAATCCATTGAAATATTTGACCAAAAATATCGCTTTGGCTTTCATATTTTATAACTAGTGAGTTAGGGTTTTCCAACTTTGGCTTTAATTCTTGAACTTCGTTATTAAAATACCCATTTTCTATTTCAAAACTGAAGTTAGGCTCTACTTGACCAAACATGTTTTGGTTATTACGGGTTTTCTTGTATTGATCTTGTTGAGAGGCTTCCTCAGTTAGGAAAACTTCTAAATAGCGATCGTTTATGTATTTCAGCTCTTGAACTTCTCCATTCAATACCATTTCGCGTACATCATTCCAAGTAGAGCTTTTACCTGCATTACGGGGTAAAAAGTTAAGTGCTAAAAACACTATAAAAAGGATTCCGTATATCCAATAATGATTGAATTTGAAGCCGTTAGGTGCCTTCTTGTTTTTTGGCTGTTTTGGAGTTTCGTTCATTCTTCTGTCTTTGTCCTAATTGTTGAAATTGTGTACACTAATCTTATGAAAAGCTAAACATACAAATTTAATCCTTTGTTTGCTAGTATTGATCATTGTGCGACGGGAATTAAAATTTACTTGATAAAACTATTTAAGCTTAAATTCAAGCATCATTTGACCTAATCTATACACATCTTCAAAAGAGTTATACATTGGTGTTGGAGCTATTCTAATTACATTTGATTCCCTCCAATCAGCAATAACACCCTTATTTGTTAGATGGTCGAATAATTGTTTTCCGTTTTTGTCTGTTAATAAGGATAATTGAGCGCCTCTTTCATCAGAGTTTCCAGGGGTAATTATTTGAAAAGAAATATCATTATTTTTTTCTATAACATCATTTAAAATAAATTCTAAATAATTAGTTAAATCAATGCTTTTTGCTCTTAAATTGTCAATACCTGCATTGTGAAATATTTCCAATGATGAAAGATGTACCGCCATCCCAAAAACTGGGGCGTTTGACATTTGCCAACCTGCAGCCCCAGGCTCAGGAATATAACCTCTTTCCATTAAAAATCGTTTGTCTTCCTTATAACCCCACCAACCTGCAAGACGGAAAGTTTCAGGGTTAGTACAATGCTTCTCATGAATGAAAATCCCGGAAACATTTCCCGGTCCCGAATTTAAATATTTATAAGAACACCAAGCAGCAAAGTCAACATTCCAATCGTGCAATTTTACATTGATATTTCCTGCAGCATGCGCTAAATCAAAACCTGCAATAGCCCCAATTTTATGAGCCGCTTCGGTTATTAATTTGATGTCGAATAATTGTCCTGTATAATATTGTACTCCGCTAAAAAATACTAAAGCAATTTCATCTCTGTGCGATTCAATTAATTTTAAAATATCCTCTGTTCTTATGCAATGTTCACCATCTCTTGGCTTAACCTCAATAACAGCATCGTCGTAGTCATAACCATGAAAATTTACTTGAGATTCAACTGCATACATGTCTGAAGGAAATGCACCAGCCTCCATAATGATTTTATAGCGATTCCCTTTGGGTTGGTAAAATGAGGCCATCAATAAGTGAAGATTAACCGTAAGTTGGTTCATTACTACTACTTCGATAGGGTTTGCACCAACTACTTCAGCTGCATAATCGGTTAAAAATTTATGATAATGGAACCAAGGCTTTTTCCCTTGGAAATGTCCTTCTACGCCCCATTTAGACCAATCCTCAAGTTCATTTTTCAATGCGTTTTCGGCTGATTTTGGTTGTAGACCAAGCGAGTTTCCGCAAAAATATAAGACGGGGTTACCATCGGTGTGTTGTGGGAATAAAAATTCCTCCTTAAAGGACATTAATTCATCCTTATAATCCTTTTCCCGGGCGAATTCTACTGAGTTAATAAACATGAAATTGAGATTCAAAAATACAATAATATGCCCGAAGGTTACTAATAGTTTTTGATTCAATGTTTAGGTGAAAAAGTTGTAATTTGCGAGAGTGAAAATTGATGAGGAAATCCAACAAGGTTCTTTTCAATCTAGCCGTCAAAAAGCCATAATAAATATTATGTTTACCAACGGTTGGATTAGTCATCAATTTAAAGAAATATTCAAGAATTTTTCTCTAACAAATCAGCAATATAATGTACTTCGTATTCTTCGAGGGGCCTATCCAAAATCATTAAATCCGGGTGAAATAAAAGAGGTAATGCTCGATAAAAATCCCGATTTAACAAGATTGTGTGACAGACTTTATAAGTTGGGTTACATAGAGAGATGTATAGATGCTGCAAATAAAAGGAAGATGAATATTCGTATTAATGATGATGGAATGCAAATTTTAGATGAAATGGATCCTGTGGTAAATGGAATGCATGAAAGTAAATTTTCGTTATCAGAAGAAGAAGCTCAAAAATTAAGCGATCTTCTAGATAAACTTCGTGGTTAAAGTTTTATACTCATGCTTAGCCCATCTCTAAGCGGAAGCAGAACTGTAGAAATGTCGTGTTTTGATGCCAAGTACTGATTAAACTCGTGCATGTTTTTAGTATCGACGTCGTCTTTTTGTTGATTTTCGTCGATGACCTTACCACTCCATAAAGTATTATCAAAAAGAATTATTCCATTTTTTTGCAAAATTGGAAGACATAAATCTAAGTAGTTCTTGTAATTCTTTTTATCAGCGTCAACAAAAATAAAATCAGGAGAAATATTAAGTTGGGGTATAACTTCCAATGCCGAACCAACCTGCCATTTTACACTATTCATTAAAGGATAATCTTTCCAAAAATGTTGAGTTTTAAATGCAGTTTCCGCATCAGCCTCAATCGAGTAAATAAAGGCATCTTCATTGAGGTTTTCAGCTAAACAAGCGGTGCTATATCCGGTAAAACTTCCAATTTCTAAAATGCATTTAGGGTTTTTTAAAGCTACCAAATTTGCTAATAATCTACCTTGTAAATGTCCACTTAATTGTCTTGGATTAATCATTTTTTTCCAAGTGAATTCAGTAACTTTTTGTAAGTGAATGGGTTCAGTTGTACTGTGGTCTTCAGCGTATAAGTGAATTTTATTTTGCCAGTCTGGATGCATGATTATTACAAAGGTGTCTTGAATTTTTCAAATAAAAACATATTTTCGCGAGAAATTAAATAGGTTTTACTTATGTATTGGACATTAGAATTGGTTAGTTATTTGGACGATGCTCCATGGCCAGCAACAAAGGACGAATTGATTGATTACGGTATTCGCTCAGGTGCGCCACTAGAAGTTATTGAAAACTTGCAAGAGTTAGAAGATGACGGTGAACCTTACGAGAGTATTGAAGAAATCTGGTCTGATTATCCTACAGATGACGATTATTTCTTCAACGAAGACGAATTGTAAGAATTACTCCTCAGGAGGGTAAATACCTTTTGTAGCCAACAGCTCGCGGACTATCGCATTACGGAGTCGGTCTATGTTGTGTTTTAGACTTGCCGAAATAAATACCGCAGGTGTATTTTCTTTCGCAAGCCAACTCTCTTCAAATTGACTCAAGGTCATCCCGGTATTACCTACATAAAAATCATCTCCATCTCTAAAAGCATCGATCTTGTTGAATACCATTAATTGTGCTTTTGTTGACGCGCCTATACTGTGAAGTGTTTCTTTTACAGATTTTACTTGATCCTCAAACATTGGATTTGAAACATCTACTACGTGTATTAATAGGTCAGATTCTAATGTTTCCGAAAGAGTAGATTTAAAACTTTCAATTAAAAGTGTGGGAAGTTTACGAATAAATCCCACAGTATCACTCAATAAAAAAGGAACATTTTGAAATTCTTGGTAAGGATGAGGAAGTACAATTTTTCTTACTGTGGCATCTAAGGTTGCAAATAACTTATTTTCAACTAAAACCTCTGAATTAGAAAGAGCATTCATGATTGTACTCTTTCCCACGTTCGTATAACCTACAAGTGCTGCTCTGAAGACGCCTTGTCGCGAAGATCTTTGAGTGGTTCCAATTTTTTCAATATGATTGAGCTTTTCCTTTAGTAAAGAAATTCTATTTCGAAGCGCACGTCTATCTGTTTCAATCTCTGTCTCCCCGGGCCCCTTCATTCCAATACCTCCCTTTTGTTTACTTAAGTGCGTCCATAATCCGGTTAGCCTGGGAAGCATAAACATAGCTTGTGCCAGTTCTACTTGAGTTTTTGCCTGTGATGTTCTTGCGTTTTTTGCAAAAATATCTAGGATTAGGTGGGTGCGACTAATTACTTTTACATCGGATAATATATTTTCAATATTCTTTATTTGTGCCGGACTTAAATCATCATCAAAAATGGCAATGTCGATTTCACGAGATTTACAGAATTCAGCAATTTCTTCCATTTTGCCCTTTCCTACGAAAGTTTTAGGGTTTGGATGTTCCAGTTTCTGAATAAAAGTAGAGTATGTTTCTGCACCTGAAGTTCGAGTAAGTTCTTCTAACTCTTCCATGCTATCTTCAATAGGAATTTCATCATTGTAGGTACTGATACCTATCAAAATAGCCTTTTCAATTTTATTTTCTGAGTTTACCAAGTGATATAATTGAACAAAATTAGATGTTATTTGGCATTCTTGTACAATCCAACGAATTTTGAGAATAACATGGGTCGTAAGCTGATTATATTGTTTTTTTTAATTTCTAGATTTATCAATCTTCAATCTCAGTTTTATGCTCTTTCAAATAAGCCTCAGTTGAGTCAGCAAAAGAGTATTTATCATATGCCTATTGGTGAAAGTGATTATGGTGTTTACACGCTAAATTATGCAAATGAGTTTTTGCAAGGTGGGTTTTCTATTGAACGTTATGATCATGAGTTAGGTTTTATTGATGATAGATTTATTAAGGTTCCACGGAAGAATTTTATTTTACATGTTTTTGTTGCCGATTCAAGTATTTACTGGGTGAGCGTTATAAAAAAAAGAAGGGAAGGATTACAACTGATTTTAAATAAATTAAACTTTTCCTTAGAAGGTAAAATAGAGACATTAATACTCCCAATGCTAGATATGGGAGACTTAATTTCCGACGAGATTATTGTTCGAAATTCAAATAAACACCAATTGATAAATGTTTGTTGGATGAAGAAAAATGGTGAAAAAACTGAAATTTTTAACTTGGTTTCTAATAATTCAGGTCAAACTATTTCTCAACAAAAAATGATAATAAATTACCCTATTCAATATATTTCTTTCTCTGATTATTCAATTGCTGATTCCGCAGAGAGTTGTGCCTTATTGTTAGTTAAAAAGCCTCGTGAACTTTTTTCCATAGGCGGTAGACAAGAGTTTCCGTTTATCGTGAAGTTCAATTCAAAGAAAGTAAGCAGTTATGAGCCTTTAAGTGAACGTAACCAGCAGAATTCTGTTATGGCATTTATTCCTTCCCAGAAATCTTGGATAATTAGTGGCACATATGGCGATGATAAAAAGGAATCTGAGGGTATATATCAAATAATAGTTCCCATTTATGATTCTGCTTTTACTTTTTGGGAAACCCCATTTTCAGAAATACAGGCAAAAACTTTAGATGGAAATTTGAAGAGTAAGCGTTTCAGGAATCCACAGAATTATACTTCAAGAAGAATCATTGGCATGGATGATTCTACAAGTATTTTACTTTTGGAGCGATTTGTAGAAATGCGTCAACTAGAAACGTACTACATCAATGGTATTCCGCAAACGGCCACCAAAATTTTATTTAATTTTAATGAGATAGGTATTGTAGTTTTAAATAATTCTGGGGGTATTGATACGGTCGTTAGAATAAATAAAGAACAAATAGCATCGCCTAATACTAGCTACCTCTTAGGTTATGGTTCTTTTGTCTGTGAGAAAGGAATTCATCTAGTTTACAACGCTGATATTTCAAAAAATAATGAAGTAATTGATATCGTAATCCGACCGGATTTGGAAATAGAAAAGCATGTTTTAGTGAATAGTGATAATTTCTACAATGTGGTTATTCCTTTTGACGGTAAAGAAACAGATTATTGTACTTTTACAGTGCCCTTATTGCGAGATAAACAATGGTTTTGGATGCAAGTGAACAACCCAAATGATTAAGAAGGTTTTTGAAGAAAAAATAAGTGTTTCTATTGCTGTAATTATTGGGATAATAGTATACAGATTAAGCATTTTTTATATTATTCAACCCAAGTTCGATGCATCTTTAGTGCATGGAATATTTACTAATATCATTTTTACTCTTAATCAATCTCCCCTGATATCAGTTTTAGTTTCAACTTTATTTATTCTTATACAGGGACTTATTATTTTGCGTTTAGTAGACTATTATGATATATTAGGCAAACCCGGTTCTTCTGTCTTATTATCATTAGGAATATTTTCAAGTATATATCCTGAAACCTTATTTATTAATCAAATTTATTTAGCTAATACTTTCTTTCTAATCGCAACCTATTCGGTGTTTCAGTTCTTAGAAAAGAATTATAAAAAATCTCTTCTGTTAAAAGCGTCTTTTTTGTTTGGATTATCAGCATTAACCCTATCAGAATTTTATTGGTCATTTGTATTGATGATTTCCTTAATTATTATTTTCAAATCCGTAAAGTTATCGGATATTTTGATAGTAGTTTTTGGAATGGTAATACCATTTTATATTGTGGCATCGCTTGGATATTTATTTTCCTGGGATTGGAGTATAAGTAATAATTGGAGATCTTGGTTATTGGATATTAGATCAACGGGTTTAGATTGGACTAAAAGTAGTTTGGAAATAATAACTCTGATATTATTAGTGATGATCGCATTGTTTGGTGTAATAAGACAAGTAAGAACGTATTTTAGATTTAATGTAGAAATAAGAAGAAGTTTATTGGCAATGATGGTAATTGCTTTATTTCTATTCTTGGTACTTATTACTCGTTGGTATGTTTATAGAGATTATTTTTTGGTGTTAAGCATACCATTATCAATTTATCATTCAATCTTTTTTAAGAGGGAGCGAAAAAATTGGTGGATTACTGGTGTTTGGTATTTGACCTTTTTTGTGGCAATTAGTCCCACATGGTGGGATTTATTATGGTTCTTGAAGTAAATAATAATTGCTAGAAACTTCCACGTAAATAATATTTTCTAGTTTTAGAAGTTCTGCCCAAAGGTTTGTATTTTCAGTCCAATCAGAACCATTTGCTTTAACAAATTGATAAATTTTATTCAGACCAATCATGGTTCCACCGGCTTCAGTGTATTTATTCAGAAATCTGAACTCACAGAACCTTTTCATGCTATTTATAAATGTTTGTGGATCATTATGTTCAATGATTTTCAACCAGTTTAAATCTGTTGTAATGGCATATTCAATATCTTTGTAAAATTTATCTAAAAAAATTAAATTATTATATATTAAATATTTATCAAGTATTAATTCAATAATCACATGAATACCAAACCAATATCTTTGAATATTGTATTTTTCAAAGGTTGACTTTACTGATTTGTAAATATTTTGCTGTATTCGTTCAAAGAATATGTGCTGGTGGAATAGTTTATCTCTAAGAAAATGTTGCTGCGCTCCTCTAAAAATTTCTGAGGAATTTTCGTAGTGTAGAATTCGTTTGTTGTATGTGTTTTTTGAGTAGTTTCTAAGTAAATCAGGAAGAAGTAATCCAAAATTATACAAGGGATTTTGATCTTTTTGATCAAAGTAATAGTGCGCAAAGTAATTCACTCAACAAAAATCAATTTTGTATCAAACAAATACAAAAGTGAATCGTTTTATTTATGTGATTAGACTCTTAAAATTAATAGTTTTTTACTCATTGATAATATTATCACTGCCCAATGTTTCTTGTCAGTCCACCCAACCAAATATTAATAGCATGGAAATGAATAATAAAGATAGTTTCGAGATTCAAAAGACCGAAGAGGAATGGATGGCTCAATTAAGTAATTTCGAATATGAAGTTCTTCGAAATAAGGGAACGGAGAGACCATATAGTAGTGAATACGAGACCTTATGGGATGAAGGGATTTATGTTTGCAAAGGATGTGGAGCCAGATTGTTTGAGTCTAAAACCAAGTTTGATGCTGGTTGTGGATGGCCTAGTTTTTATCAGTCTATAGATAAAAAAGCAATAAAGGAAATTTTAGATACCAGTCATGGCATGGTTAGAACCGAGGTAGTATGTGCCAAATGTGGCGGTCATTTAGGACATGTTTTTAATGATGGATACAATCAACCTACTGGATTAAGATATTGTATTAATGGAATATCTTTAGGCTTTAAAAAGAAGGAAAAGTAAGCATTCTTCACTAACTTGCTTCGTTGAAAAATGAAGGAAGGAAAGTTATTTTTATTAGACGGAATGGCTCTTATTTACAGAGCTTTCTTTGCATTCAGTAAAAATCCTAGAATAACCTCCACTGGCTTGAATGCCAGTGCAATGTTCGGATTTACCAATACTTTATTAGACATAATTAGAAGGCAAAATCCTACACATTTAGGTGTGGTATTTGATACAGATAAACCAACCAAACGTCACGAGGAATTTACGGAATATAAAGGCCAGCGTGAAGCAATGCCCGAAGATTTAAAGAAGAGTATTCCTTATATATTTCGCATTATTGAGGGGTTCAATATCCCAGTAATAACAATGGATGGATATGAGGCCGATGATATCATTGGAACCCTAGCTTGGAAGGTCGAAAATTTGGATGTATATATGATGACTCCGGACAAGGATTTTGGTCAATTGGTCAAAGACGGAGTTTATATATACAAACCAGGAAGAATGGGGAACCCTGATGAAATATTAGGTGTTCCAGAAATTTTAGCCAAATGGGAAATTGAAAATGTTGAGCAGGTTATTGACATTTTAGGACTATGGGGTGATGCAGTTGATAATATTCCAGGAGTACCTGGAGTGGGTGAGAAAACTGCAAAGAAGCTAATTCAGCAGTATGGTTCAATGGAAAATGTGCTTGAACATATCGATGAAATGAAAGGTAAATTGAAAGAAAAGTTTGAGGAAAATAAAGAACAAGCTCTTCTTTCTAAGCGTTTGGCAACTATTGATACTGCAGTTCCCATAGAATTAGACCTAGACGGTTTAAAATTAGTTGATCCCAATAAAGAATTATTAAGTGAGGTATTTAAGGAGTTAGAATTCAGGACATTGGCAAATCGAGTTTTTGGAACCCAGCAAGCAACAGCTAGTTCAAACACGGTAAGGGCCAGCGCTTTAAAAATGCCTTCTACCCAAACATCTTTATTTGATAATATTGAAGTAGTGGGGACTGCAGAAGCTGTAGAATTAAAAAATATTGATAATACCGAGCATGAATACACATGTATTGAAACCGAAATTCAATGGGAACAGTTTCAAAAAGAGGTTCTTTCAGCTAAAGAAATATGTTTTGATACAGAAACTAGTGAGTTAGATGTTTTTGATGCTCATATTGTAGGTGTATCTGTAAGTTGGAAAAATCATCAAGGCGTTTACATCCCTATTCCTGCTAAATATGATGAAGCCAAGAAAATTCTAAATAGACTCGAATTTATTTGGAGCTCATCTCAATTAAAGATTGCTCAGAACTTAAAATACGACCTTGGAATCCTTTCTAAATATGGCATTAAAGTACAAGGGCCATTTTTTGATACGATGTTGGCGCATTATTTAATAGAGCCTGATCAAAGGCATAATATGACTGTTCTTAGTGAGTCATACTTAGGATATACGCCAATTTCAATTGAAACATTGATAGGTAAGAAGGGTAAAAATCAAGGATCAATGGCAGATGTGCCATTAGAGAAGATTGCAATTTATGCTGCTGAGGATACCGATGTAACATATCAACTAAAGCAGCATCTTCAAAAACAATTAGAAGAGAAAAACTTGTTAACTGTATTTAACGATATAGAAATTCCCTTAGTATCTGTTTTGTTAGAAATGGAGCAAGAAGGAGTTAAGTTGGATATTGACTTTTTATCGCAATACAGCAGTGAATTGCAACAACAAGCAATTGATATTCAGAATAAGATTTTTGCTATAGCTGGTTTTGAGTTTAATATAGCTTCGCCACAACAAGTTGGAAATGTATTGTTCGAACATCTAAAACTTTTAGAAAAGCCCAAAAAGACAAAAACTGGGCAATATCAAACCGATGAAGAGACGCTGCAATTTTTGAAAGGTAAGCATAATATTGTTGAAAATATATTGAACTTCCGAGCGCTGCAAAAATTGCGCAGCACATATGTAGATGCTCTTCCTACTATGGTCAGAAAAGATACTAATAAGGTCCACACTAACTTTAATCAGGCTGTCGCTGCAACCGGTCGTTTGAGTTCTCAAAATCCAAATCTTCAGAATATTCCAATTCGTACAGACTTAGGTCGTGAGATTAGAAAGTCTTTTATTGCTAATGATGAAGATTCAGTTTTGTTAAGTGCGGATTATTCTCAAATAGAATTAAGAATAATTGCACATATTTCTAAAGATCAAGGCATGATAGACGCCTTTAATTCAGGTTTGGATATTCATACTGCAACAGCCTCAAAAGTCTATGGTATTCCGGTTGAAGAAGTCGATTCGGATATGAGGAGGAAAGCAAAGACGGTAAATTTTGGAATAATTTATGGTATTTCGGCATTTGGTTTAAGCCAACGGGTTCAAATCAGTAGAGCGGAAGCAAAAGAAATCATTGATAATTACTTTATTCAGTTTCCAGGTATTAAGCAATACATGGATAAAACGGTAAATTCAGCTCGTGAGCTAGGTTATGTAGAAACTATTACCGGTAGAAAAAGAAACTTACGAGATATTAATAGCAGAAATGCTACGGTGCGCGGTTTTGCAGAGCGAAATTCTATTAATGCACCAATACAGGGTAGTGCTGCTGATATGATTAAAATAGCTATGATTCAGTTGCAAGATTGGTTAAGAAAATCAGACTTAAATACTAAAATGATTTTGCAAGTGCATGATGAATTATTGTTTAATGTTCCAAAGAACGAAATTGGAATAGTACAACAAAAAGTAAAAGAAATAATGGAAGGTGCAATGAAATTAGATGTTCCAGTGCTTGTAGAGTCAGGAACTGGTTCTAACTGGTTAGAGGCACATTAATTCCAAAACTTCCACTGAAACCCAAAACGAAAACGTCCGGGTTGAATGGGGTATTGTAAAATTGTTTCGTATCGTTTATTTACATTAGGAAGAATAATCCATTCATTCCAATGCTCGTATTTGAAAAATATATCTATTGTTTGTATTCGAGAAATTGCATAAAAAGATATTATCGGGTAATTTCCAAGTACTAAATTTGATGTTTGATTAAATTGGAAGTTGTGATATATCGGATTGTAATTTAAGGAGTTATATTTAGAATAATAGGTAAAATCAACTCCTAATCTGTAGAACAGTGCTTTTTTGAATGCATCGTTCTGATAATTAAATCCAAATCTTCCAAACCAATTCGGAAACCACTGATTTTGTTGTTCGTTTATACTGTTAAACTGGTAAAATGAGGAAATATAAACACCCCAATTATCACCTTGGAATTGAGTGGTAATTTGATTTTTTAAGTAGTTCCAATTATTTATTTGCGCAGGAACATTTGCAGTGAAAAATAGTGGTGTATTGTTGCTGGATCCAAAAGTTAAAGATGTGAGAAGTTGAAGTCGACTTTGTTTTCTTTGCCAATGAAGTTTTACTAATCGGTTTGATGTAAAATCGTTTATTTCTGGTCCTGATTTAAAGTCTGAAAATGCGTTTTGGAAGTATTTAAAATAAATAGAAAAAGGTTGATTTTGATTGAGTAATCTTACTCCAAACTCTGATAAACTATCTTTGTATGTAGATTGAACTTCAAAATAATGAGCACTCTTCCCATATCCACTTAAGGTGTATGACCCATCTAATGTGAATAGTATTTTATTAAATCGAAAAATCGAATTTAACCCTATATTATTTTGATTATAGGAGTTTACCCATCGTTGTGAATCGTTGGCTTGATATAGATATTTTAATGTGTTGTATTCATGGAAGATTTGTGTACTTATAGGAATAAAGTTTGACTTCCAATTTATACCTAGCTTATGATTCCATTGACGCCAAGCGCTGCTATCTTGTAAGCTACTACCACCAAATCTTAATGGTTGTAAATAGACTGAAGAATCATAACTTCTATCTGTGTATTCAAATCTATCTCTTGTGAAAACTATTGATTGTTCTAATGACCAATTTAGGGTTGTATCTAAGAAATATTTGTGTTTAAATAGATGTTTGGTATTGCTAAGAAAAGAACTAGCGGTTTGGTTTGTAGGGTAATAAATTCCAAATTTCCTCAATGACCAATCTGTTTGTGATGAGTCAACACCATAAAACAAAGTATCATTCAATAATCCAAAGTTCTCATTTCTTCTATTTCTATTCCAAGTAAGAATAATTTGCTGCCGGTACCTCGTATTGAGGCTAGTGAAGTCACTTCCAAAGGCAATATTTCTAATTAAATTATCCTGATTGTCACCAACATAATGATTGTCGTTAATTAAGCTTCTGTAGTTGAGTGAAACATTCCAAGTGGGTGAGAAATTTTGAGAATGTAAAGCGTTCATTCCTATTAAACCTCCATCTCCTTGTGAATAATCAAACTGTGTAAAAGCTTGACCTACACGGTGAAAATTGAAATTTTCAGGTGAAAACATGTACGTATAAGCAGTATTTAAACCAGTGTAAATATGTTTTTGAGGGTCTGAAAAATAAAGAGGAAGTTCTGGACTCCCAGGGCTGCCAATATTACCAATAGGTTTCCAAGATTGTTGCATTGGAGTATACCATTGCACATTAGTTAAACTTGAATCTGCTGGAATGAAGGTGTCTAGTTCATTCCATAATTTACAGGCATTTTGTGTGTAAGGTAGTATTTGTGGTCTTGTGTCAACAATAGAATCCCTTAAAGATTTTAAAGAATCTAAAGTCTTCGCTTCGGCTTCCGTATTATTTGAACGTGGCATTCCAAAGGGAATTTGTGCCCATAAATCAGATATAAAAAGGGCTGATAGAACCAACAGAAGAGCTTTTAGGGTTTTCAAAATGCTCTACAAATTTGCGGATAAAATTTGATGCCTAAAAGGGAAAGTATATATGAGACGGTTTTTTGTAAAAAAGTGATAAATTTGGGTATGGGGGAATGGACTCTTTTTTTATTACTCAGTCAAGTGATTGTTTGGAGTTCAATAAAGTATCTAGTGGGTGTTGGATTAGCATTAATTTATTTGCCTCTAATTCAGGGTTGGCTTTATTCTACCATTGGGGGATTATTAGGCATAATAATTTTTGTATTTGTTGGTGAGAATATCCAAAAAACTCTGTTAAAACGATGGCCTGTATTTTTTTCGAATAAACGTTTTAGTAGAAAAAATAGGAATCTTGTAAGAATTAGACAAAAAGGAGGACTTTTAGTGGTTTCCTTACTAACACCATTCGTTCTGAGTATTCCCGTTGGGTGTATCTTGGCTACCACTTTTGTCCATAATCATTGGAAAATAATAACCTACCAATCATTATCACTTTTACTTTGGAGTATTCTTATTTTCGGGGGTAGGTATTATTTGGGTGAGGCATTTCCTTTCTTGTAAGGTTGGGTAATTGCGAGTTTATGACATTCTGTTAATTTGGAAATATTTATCTTGCATGAGAATTATGAAATTCAATAAATTAAGATTTGTACTATTTGGTTTAATGACTCTCGGAGGCTGTCAGAAACGACCTTTGAGTTGGGATGTAGATAATACAATTCCATTATTCAAAACCACTTTTAGTATGGATAATTTAGATACTAGATATATTACAAATTCATCAGCTGATTCAAGTTATATTCTTAATTATTCCAATACTATTTATAGTTATAAAATAAATGATTTACAAGCCTCTGATACTGGAATTCAAGCGGCATTTTCATTGAGTAAATTGCGGTTAAACGATCAGGTCATAACCAACGTTATTTCTTTAGGGGATATCAATCCATTATTCAAAGCATTGGATGGTCAAACAATTATTATCCCGGCACAGGATCAACAGAATCTAGATCCCACAGAAATTGATGCTAGTGCCTTTTTTGAGACAGCAACACTTGATACTGGATATTTAGATATTACTATCACTAATGAGCTACCAGTGAATATTTCTCTTATTGAGTTTGAACTTAGAAATAAGGATGATAACTCGGTAGTGGCAAGTGATCAGTTTACAAACATTGCTCCAAATGGCGGAAGTGATAAAAAGACTATAGATCTTGGCGGTAAAACCGTGAACAAAACACTAATAGGTGTAATAAAAAGGTTGATTACAGATCAAAGTCCGTCTGCAGTAACCATTGATGTTAGCAAAGGCATCAGGGTTGACCTGGGTGTTCGGCAACTTCGACCAAGTTCCGCAATAGCAGCATTCCCAACTCAAGATGTAATTGATCAAGATGAAGGATTAACCTTGTACATGGGTGGCGCTGAAGTTAAATATTTCAAAGTAGCCAGTGGAAGGCTAAAAATTGATGTTTTTAGTACAGTTCGGGAAGATTTAGATATGTATATAGAACTTCCTGGAGCAATTAAAGACGGAAAGAAATTTGTAGATATTGTTCATCTCGATGCTGCCGAACCAGGCGGTTCATCTCAAACCAATACCATTTACGAAATGGAAGGTTATTTAATTGACTTTAGAGGTAAAAATCCTACCGTTACCGATACTGTAAACACTTTCCATCAGATTTTAAAAGTTACCTTAGACTCTAGCGGAAGAAAAATTCCCGTGAATCTCAGCGATAGCATCCGACTTGATTATAAAATTGAGGGATTAAAACCCGAATATGCTATTGGTTACTTGGGAAATTCAATTGATACTACAGGTTTGGATACAGTAGGTATTGATTTATTTAAGGGCTTAACGGGAGATGTAGATTTTCAAGATTTTGAGGTGAATTTTTTACTAAGAAATAGCATTGGTACTGATGGTAGAATTAACCTAAAACAGTTATCGAGTATAAATGCATTTTCAGGTAGTAGAGTTGACTTGAATGCTCCAGCACTAACCGGTGATTTATTTGTAACAAAACCTCCATTTCAAAGAGGTCAATTTTCAGAAACTAGTATTACTTTAAATCCTCAAAATAGCAATGTGAAAACCTTTTTTGAAAACCTTCCCCAGTTATTGGAATATGATTTAGAAACCGAGATTTCGCCTAATGGAAACGTTAATAATTACACTGATTTTGTTTTCGATGATTCACGAATGGATGTAATTCTTAACGTTAATATGCCATTTGCCTTTTCATTTGGAGGTTTAACATTGAGAGACACACAAGGGGTTAATTTCTCTGAGTTTGGCGATATTACTAGATTGAAATCGGCAAAATTGTTTCTTGAAATGGAGAACTACTTCCCATTGGATTTGAAACTTAATGTAAATATGTTGGATAAGAATTATCGGAAGTTAGGTTCATTTAATAGCACTCCAACAGATGGAATTCCTTCGGCTGCCGTTGATGCAAATGGATATCCAATTAATTCAAGCTCTCAAACGCTAATAGTAGAATTAGATCGTGAGAGGGCTCAGAATCTAGTAAATACCCATTATTTTGAAATAATATTAGAGGCTAAAGGAAGTCAAAAAATGCAAAAGTTGTATAACAACAGTAAGTTAATCATGGAGTCGAGAATGCAGTTTGAGTATGAATTACAGAATGATTAAACCTATTTTTTTTGTAGCAGGATTCTTGACTTTTCCTGTTTGGGGCAGCGACTCAACGAGCCTAAATCAAGAGGTTCAATTAATACCCGATCACGAGTTAAGTATTGAGGTAAAAACTATTAGACCTATCGCAAATTATGTAATTGAAACGGGATCTAATTCTATACCTTTTGAAATGATGAGCAGGATGGTTTTGGGCGGATATATTTCAACTGATAGGATGGAATCTATTACAAATTCATTATCTGAAAATAATAGATTGGGATTTTATCAAAGTTGGCACATTGGCTTATATCCTATTCCAAAAATATTTGAAACTCAGAGTGAAAATAAATTAGCCTTAAAACAAGTTAGATTTATTTCAGAGTCATTTGGTGGGGCAACCTTTACTGAAGATGCGTTTGGATTAATTTTTAGGGGAAATACTCCTTACTTAGGAAAGGAATTAAATACAGGAAGTAACAGATTTATGACTTTTTCTCAAAAAGGATTAAGATTTGATTTTGAAAAAAAATCATTTTCATGGGCCGTTCAATTACATCAAATTTCCAATTATAACAATTTACAAACTGAAAACTTATCGGTTTATTCTTCAAGTATAGGGGATTCTATAGCTATGAAGGGTTCTATGTTTTCTCAAACTTCAGATCCGAACGAATCTGCAGGCTGGGGGGCACAATTAAACTTTTCTTATTTTAAGAAAATTGGTAAAGGAGTAGCTTTTTTCGGATTTGAAAATTTAGGAATAAATCAATTGAGCAATGTTAAGACTATATACCGTGGAGTGCAATTTGAGAATTCATCTATAGATCCCATAAAATGGGTTGACGAAGAAAAAATCACCATAGTTCCCCTGAATTTGGCCATAAGCGATTTGGTTGGGTCAAAATGGTTTAGAAATACTCGTGATACCCTAATACAGGACTTGAATTTTGATACAATAACTCAGCGTGGTACATTTTACACTCCGATTCACTTATTTGCTCAATACCACAGAAATTTAAATAATAATTCTAGCAGTGGTTTGATGTGGTATAATGTCAGAGTAGACTACCGTTATCTGTTGGGATATTTCCCCAAATTAAGTACAACGTTCAATTTTAAGCCTTTTGCAAAAGGTAAACTTAGGAATTTGAATGTTCACGGTGGGGTTTCACTTGGTGGCTTTGATACTTGGGATATAAATGCTGGAGTAGAATGGTATACAAATCCTTTATATATAAAACTTCATTTTACTGGAATTGAATCTTTCATTGCGCCTTCATCACAACATGGTGGAGGAATGCAACTCACGCTATTTTATCCGTTCTATTGAGTCGAGATTAACCAATTTAATGATGCGAACATCTCCAATCCTAACCAACGGAGTTGCTTCAAGTAGCGGAGAAACATTATTTTTATTTTCACCTAACAGCACACAAATTGGTAGTGTGTTTGGTGTATTTTTAAGTTTTTCTAAAACAATATTTTTTGTGATATTTAGGTCAAAATCTGGGGCTATTCTTATACCTTGTTCTTTAAGAAAGTATAGGTTGGTATTTGGACTTGCATCCTCGGCTGTAATTAATTCATAGTTTTTATTTGGGTATTTGGTATCAAGCCATGATTTAGCTTTTTGAAGATCGCTAATCTGTGATTTAGATATCAATGATTGATTAAAGTAATCACCTTCTGTAAATGTTCGACGTAATTGATTTTTGGCATGAAAAAAATTGATGAATGGTGATATATAAATCCCGATCATTACCAAGATGCCAACCATGCCTCGAAACATGAATTGGTTAAAAATTAGCTTTTGGTAAATAAAGCAAATCATAAAAAACACTGCGGGAAGTATTTGTAAAAAATAATAATCGTGAAATCTAAATTGGCGATTAAAGAGAATAAAAACTCCCAAAAACGATAGGATTTGAAATATTGAAATCACTCCCCATAATTCTAAGTTTTTTAAATTTCTTTGAATTGCAAAAAGAAAAATAAGCGCCAACAAAATCAAAAATTCCTGAGGGTAAATACTTTCAATCCAGGTATTTATTGCAAATTGAGAGTTATCTAAAAATTCAGAAAAGCTAGAAGGTAAATTGGTTTTTTGAAGGAAGTGATAATTGTAAGTTTTAGCCGTAAGTTGGTGGGCGTAATAGTACCAAGTTGGAACAAATAAAATTGGTAAGATAAAAGACCAAAGGCCCGATGAAAATTTAATCTTTTGAAGTTTGAATCTATCACCAAATAAAACAATGAGTACCATCATGATCCAATTGGAGAGTAGAGTGACTTTTAATAGACCAGCGAACAATAGTGATACGTTAGTCTTAAGAAAATTATTACTTGGAAGTTTACCGTTATATCCCTGAATAAAATACCACCAACCAAGCATCGTTAAAGACAGGCTGGGCATATCTGGAAGAAAATTCCATTGATAAAATATAAATATTGGGGATGAGGCCCATAATACCCAGATTAAAACTCGATGGCTTTGTTTTTGAGTTATTTGACCTAAAATATTCCAAACGGCCCATAATCCAAACATAGAAATAATTCCAACTATAACTCGATAGATTGAATCATGGAAGCCAAAGAGATCGTATAAAAATGATACTAAATACTGTATTATTGGAAACTCTAGGCCTGTAATTCCCTGAAACGCCCTATTTTCCATTACACGTGGCTCGAAGAAGTTCCGACTTTCTTGATAATAGTTAAGTGCTATACTTGCACGATCGGCTTGAGCACCTTGATGCATCCCTATGGGGGGTAAGCCAATATATTCCAACCAACCAAGAATTAATTCAAAAGCTAGAAATAAAATTAAAAATGACCGGTTGGAAGAATTCACTTTTTCAATGATTCAATATTTGTGTCTTTCACAATGTAGTGAGGTCTGTTTTTAACATTCTCATTAACCCTTCCCAAATATTCTCCTAAAATACCAATACCTATTAATTGAACGCCACCTAAAAAAAGTATTGAGATTTGCATTGAAGTCCACCCTGTAACGGTGAAACCAAAGAGCTTTTGATAAACGGTATAGAGTATTACAATAAAACAAATAAATGAAACGCCAAACCCCATTAGCGTGGCAATTTTTAAAGGCCAGGTACTGAAGCTACTAATTCCATCCAATGCAAACTGTATCATCTTTTTATAAGTAAACTTTGTAGTTCCATGAATTCTCTCTGCACGATCATATTCAATAAAGGTTTGATTGAAACCAATCCATGAAATCTGTCCTCGAATGTATTTGTGTTGTTCAGGCATTTGCTTGAGAATTGCCTGTATTTTTCTATGAATTATTCTAAAATCACCGGTGTCTACGGGGATTTCAATAGAAGTAATATTGCGAAGAATGCGGTAGAAGATTTTTGCTGTGAATTTCTTTAGAAATCCTTCGCCTTTTCTTTTCTTTCTTTTCGCATAAACCACTTCATAACCCGACTTTGCTTTCTCTAGAAGTTCGCTAATTAACTCGGGGGGATCCTGGCCGTCGCCGTCCATTACAATAATATATTCTCCAGCGGCATTTTCAATTCCCGCTGATATAGCATGTTGGTGCCCGAAATTCCTTGAAAAATCAATGTACTTTACTTGTGGAAATTGGTGTGAAAGTCCAATTACTAATGGAAGGGTATTGTCAGCTGAGCCATCGTTCACGAATATTAATTCCCAATCAGTTACAGGAATATTCTCCTTGATCCGATTGAATAGCATCTCAATATTTTTTTCCTCGTTGTAAACAGGAACTACAACCGATAGTTCAATTGAATTAGTCGACACATCACAAAGGTATTTAATTTTGGTTTAATTAAATTTGCCAGATGAAACGTAAATTTTTAGTTAATGTGTTGAGTCTATCATTACTGGTATTTATAACTTCATGTATTGGTAATTCAGTGGATGAATCGAATACAGAAATTAATGAAAGTGGGGAAGATGTTCATGCACCAATGACTTCAACTACTGAGGAAGTGAGTCAAGAGGATCATGGTGGGATGATTACCAAAGATTCTTTTGATAAAGTAATTGCCGGAAATAAGTTAACTATGGTAGATTTCTATACAACTTGGTGTGGTCCTTGTAAAATGATGGCACCATTTGTTCAGCAAATAAAAGTAGAGAATGCAGATATTGTAAATGTGATTCAAGTTGATGCAGAAGCACAACTAGATATTGCTAGCCGCTATAATATCCAAGGTTACCCAACACTTATTTTCTTTAAAGGAGGACAAATTGTTTTTGAAGCTTTGGGTGGCAGAGGTAAATCAGATTTGCTAGATTTAGTAAACAAGTACAAGTAATTTTGTTATTAACTTATGGAAAAAGTGCCCTTCCTAAGGGCATTTTTTTTCTTTTGTAATCATATTTTTGGTAATGAGTTTTTTTCCTTCAGATTGGGACGATGAGTTCGAAGATGGTTTTGAGTCATTTCAGGGTGATTTAAACAAATTGGCTAAAGAGTTTGAATCGCGTTCTAGGGATTCTTTCTCCGCTAGAGAATTATTAGAACTCTTTAAGCATTACACCGTCAATGCTCCTACTGGGAAAAATCCATTTCTTCTTGAGAAGTATGCTAAAATGGTAGTAGAAATTGGGGTTCAATCTTTTCCCTATATGCCAATTTTTACTCTTCATATGGTTGAGTTGCTTATTCAAGAAGGTAAACACAAGAAGGCATTACGCTATATTGATCAATCCTTAGAATACAATGCATTTGAATCAACTTTATTAATGATGCGTGCTATTGTTTACTCGCACGAAGGTGCTCGAAAAAATGCATTTGATGCACTTGATGAGGCACTGCAATCGATAGGTTTAGATGATCAAATATTGGAGGATTTCCTCGATATGGTTATGCACTACGATCAAATAGATTTGGCTGAACCAATTGCAGCGAAGGCAATTGAAGCGAAAGCTGAAATAATTCCAATCTTTGAAAAGTACCTTAATAAGAATGACGATCATCAGATTGTTAAAATGATGATTCCTGCAATTAATGCCCAGATAGACAACGATCCATACATGTCAGAAGCCTGGTATCTATTAGGTGTCTCCTATGCGGCAATTGAAGATCATTCAAAAGCCATCGAAGCGTTTGATTATGCAGTCACTATTAGGGAAGAATTTATCGAGGCTTGGTTGGGGTATATAGAGTCGGATTATGAATTGCAAAATTATTCTTCTGTGGTAGAGAAGTTTGAAGATTTACAAAGCAGAAATAACAAGGATAAATTGAATAACATTGAAGGATTATATGCATGGAGTTTACATGAGATTGGGAGATCTGATGAGTCTAGAAAAGTTTATAAATCACTTGTGAAGAAAAATCCCGAAGATTCAGAAAATTGGTACAGTTTGGGTTTAACATATCACCACGAAGGTGAATATGGAAAAGCAATACCTTTTTTAGAGAAAGCTTGGAGTATTGATTCGCTAGAAACAGACTATGGTGTAGTTTTAGCAAGTGCGTATTTTGGCAACCATGATGTTGAAAAGTGGTCTGCACTTTATAAAGAATTAAGTGAGCAGTTTCCACTTGAGCCAGACGTTTGGTTAGATTGGGGACTCGCTTTGTATGAACTTGGAGAACTTGATGAATCTATAGAAGTTACAGAGCAAGGTATTGGCCATAATCCTCAAACTGTTGTGCTTTTGTATAGATTTGCAGCATTGCTATATTTAAATGGTGATATGTCTGCTGGACTTTTGCTGTTAGAAAAAGCATTAGAATTTGATTTTAAAGAACACGAGACCCTCTTTACTTTTGCACCTCAGTTAAAGAAATCCAGTAGTATTCTGAAGTTAATTGCAAAATATTCAGAGAGTTCGAACAACGAAAATGAATAACGATATTTTTAATCTTAACAATCTTCCAGAAAGAAAAATAAAACCAAGGCAAGGTGGGATTACTATGGTTATGGATAAAGGCTTGTCACTAAGACAAGTGGAAGATTTCCTAGAAACCACTGCTTCCTACGTTGATATTGTGAAACTCGGTTTTGGAACATCTTTTGTCACATCAAAACTTGAAGATAAACTTGCCCTGTATAAAAGTGCAGGGATCCCTGTTTACTTTGGAGGTACTTTATTTGAAGCCTATGTTGTTAGAAATCAGTTTGATGATTATCTCAGATTACTCGATAAAATGAACATTACTCATGCCGAGGTTAGTGATGGTTCTATAGAGGTTAATCATGAACAGAAATGTGATTGGATCAGAAAATTATCGAAGAATTTTACTGTTTTAAGTGAAGTTGGTTCAAAGGATGCTGAGAAAATCATTCCGCCCTATGAGTGGATTGAGCAAATGGAGTTAGAATTAGAAGCTGGAGCTTGGAAGGTAATTGGAGAGGCTAGAGAAACTGGAACCGTTGGAATATTTAGAAATTCTGGGGAAGTGAGATCAGGTTTGGTCGCTGAAATCATCCGTAAAATACCCATAGATTCAGTTATTTGGGAGGCTCCACAGAAAAGTCAACAAGTGTGGTTTATTCAATTATATGGCAGTAATGTTAATTTAGGAAATATTGCCCCATCTGAAGTTCTTCCTCTTGAAACTATCCGTCTTGGATTGAGAGGAGATAGTTTTGACTTTTTTCTAAAATAGCTTAAAATTTGTCTTGACAAAGCTCAATTAGTACGCTATTTGTGCTTTTTGGGTGCAGAAATGCTATGCTTTTATTATCTGCTCCATCTTTCGGTTCACTATTTATTAAAGGGAATCCTTGGCTTTCTTTTTCTTTAAGTTCTTTTTCGATATTTTCAGATTCAAATGCAAGATGGTGAATGCCTTCTCCCCTCTTCTCAATATATTTAGCAATAGGGCTGTCGGGTTTTGTGGCAGCAAGCAGTTCAATTTTTACATCACCTAATAGAAAAAATGAGGTCATTACACCTTCGCTTTCTACTTCTTCGCGTTTGTATGAATCAACACCAAGAATTTTTTTAAATAGCTTCTCCGACGCTTCTAGATCAGCAACGGCTATACCAATATGTTCAAGTTTTTTAGGCATTTATCTTCGAAATTTAACTTTTGTTCTACAAATTAACACAAAGTGCAAACGAATTCGGTTGGAGTTTGTTAATTTTGTTGTTTAGAAATTGTCTAAATAAAATAAAAAATTCAATAATGAAATTACCAGTATACCTAGATAATAATGCAACCACTGCGGTGGATCCAAGAGTGTTTGAAGTAATGACCCCATATTTTTTGGATGTATACGGAAATGCGGCTAGTCGCAGTCATCCTTTTGGCTGGGCTGCTGAAGAGGCTGTCGATTATGCAAGAGGACAAATAGCTAAGTTAATTAATGCCAATTCAAAGGAAATTATTATTACTTCCGGTGCAACAGAGAGTAATAATTTAGCACTTAAAGGTGTGTATGAAATGTACGCGGCAAAGGGTAATCACTTTATCACGGTTTCAACAGAGCACAAGGCAGTATTGGATGCTTGCAAACACCTAGAAAAGTTAGGTGCTGAAGTTACTTACTTACCAGTAGCAGAAGACGGTTTAATAAAATTGAGTCAAATTGAAGAGGCAATCCGTCCCAATACAGTTTTGGTTTCTATAATGTATGGTAATAACGAACTTGGAGTTATTCAGCCAATTCGCGAAATAGGTGAATTGTGTAAATCTAAGGGAGTTTTATTTCATTCAGATGCAACTCAGGCAGTAGGTAAAATTCCGGTTGATGTAATTGCGGATAATATTGATTTGATGAGTTTTACTGCTCACAAAATGTATGGCCCTAAAGGCGTGGGTGCATTATACGTTAGAAGAAAGAACCCACGTGTTAAGGTTACTGCACAAATGGACGGTGGTGGCCATGAAAGAGGAATGCGTAGTGGTACATTAAATGTTCCCGGAATTGTTGGTTTTGGTAAGGCATGTGAAATTGCAATGAAAGAAATGCAGTCAGATGCAGAGCGTTTAAGCAAACTTCGAGATAAATTAGAAAATGCTTTATTGCAGCTGGAAGAGGCTTATGTAAATGGTTCAATTGAAAACAGACTTCCTCATACTACTAACATTTCTTTCAAATATGTTGAAGGAGAAGGGTTAATGATGGGTATAAAAGATATCGCAGTTTCTTCCGGTTCTGCTTGTACCTCGGCTTCCCTTGAACCAAGTTATGTATTAAAGAATTTGGGTCTAGATGATGAATTAGCCCATTCTAGTATTCGTTTTGGTTTAGGTAGATTTACTACTGAAGAAGAAATCGACTTTACTATAGATTGCGTCACTACAGCAGTTAATAAACTAAGAGATATGAGTCCGTTGTGGGAGATGTTCAAAGAAGGAATCGACTTGAAATCTATCGAATGGTCAGATCATTAGTAAGAAGACTTTTGTAATTTAGAAACATTTTAAATAATTTTGAAAATAAAAATATAATATTATGGCATATTCAGAAAAAGTTGTTGATCACTATACAAACCCTAGAAATATTGGAACACTAGACAAGGGTTCTGATAAAGTTGGAACTGGTTTAGTAGGAGCTCCTGAATGCGGAGACGTAATGAGACTTCAAATACAAGTTGATGATGCAACTGGAGTAATCGAAGACGCCAAGTTCAAAACTTTTGGATGTGGTTCTGCAATTGCTTCATCTTCTTTAGCTACTGAATGGTTGAAAGGTAAAACAATTGACCAAGCTTTGGAAATTGATAATATGGATATTGTTGAAGAATTGGCACTGCCTCCTGTGAAAATTCACTGTTCAGTATTGGCAGAAGATGCAATTAAGTCTGCAATCAATGATTATCGTACTAAGCGCGGCTTAGAGGCAATAGAAGTAAAATCTAGTCACTAATGATTTCCGATCCTAACGCAATAACTATTACAGATAAGGCAAGGCAAAAAGTCTATGACCTTATGTCTAATGCTGATATACAAGCTCCTGATTATTTTTTGCGTGTGGGTGTAAAAGGAGGGGGCTGTTCAGGTTTATCTTACGAACTTGATTTTGATAATGAGTCAAAAACAGAGGATATGGAATTTGGTGATGAAACACTGAAAATTGTTTGTGACATGAAAAGCTTCCTTTATTTATGTGGAACAGAATTAGACTTCTCGGATGGTTTAAATGGTAAAGGATTCAACTTTATCAATCCAAATGCGGCTAGAACATGCGGCTGTGGAGAAAGTTTTGCCATTTAATATTTTTTGTGCAACAAGATACCTTTCAACTTACGAAGGAATTTATTCCTCTAAACCAGCTCATAAAACTTTTGGGTTGGACTGAAACCGGAGGTCAATCTCATGAGTTAATTGATCAGGGTTTCGTATTGGTTAACGGTGAGGTTGAAACACAACGTCGCAAAAAGGTTGTAAAGGGTATGGTGGTTCAGATCGAAAATCAGAAAGTCGTTATTGAATAGCCTTAAGTTAGACTACCACATTTACAATCCTATTAGGAACTACAATCACCTTTTTAGGTGCTTTTCCGTCTAACCATTTTTTTACTATCTCGTTTTCTAAAACGGCCTTTTCAATATCTGCTTTAATAGCATCTACAGGGAACTCAATTTGCGTACGAGTTTTTCCATTAACGCTTATTGGATAGCTGAAGCTGTTTTCTCGAATATATTCCTCGTTATATTTTGGCCAATCTGCAATGTGAATAGAGTTTGTATTTCCTAACCTTTCCCAAAGTTCCTCAGTAATATGCGGTGCAAATGGTGCCATAATAACTAGTACTGATTCTAAGATTTCCTTGTTATTACATTTCAATGTAGACAATTCGTTTACACAAACCATAAACGCCGATACTGAGGTATTGAAACTCATATTTTCAATATCTTCAGATACTTTTTTAATTGTTTTATGAAGAATTTTTCTTGCTTCTGGGGATGCTTCGCTATTCGAGAGATTCAATTCTTGGTCTTTATAAAATAAACGCCAAAATTTCCCTAGAAATCTAGATACACCTTCAATTCCATGGGTGTTCCATGGTTTGCTATCAGTTAAAGGACCCAAGAACATTTCATAGAGTCTGAGTGTATCTGCACCATATTGTTCGCAAACATCATCTGGGTTAACAACATTTCCCCAACGTTTGCTCATTTTTTGACCATCTTCACCCATTATCATTCCTTGGTTTACCAATCTTTTGAAAGGCTCATCCCAATTTAGATAGCCAAGGTCATATAAAAACTTGGTCCAAAATCTAGAATATAGCAAGTGACCAGTTGCATGTTCGCTACCACCCACATAGAGATCTACTTGATTCCAATATTCTAAGGATTCTTTAGATGCAAATTCATTAGTATTATTTGGATCTGCATATCGCAGGAAATACCAACTACTACCCGCCCAACCAGGCATAGTATCAGTTTCTCTTGTTCCGCTCTCATGGTTAACCCATTCGGTAACAGCCGCCAATGGGCTTTCTCCGGTTCCCGTAGGTTTATAACTACGAACATTAGGAAGCTCTACAGGAAGGTTTTTAATTAATTGCGGTATTCCATTATCATCGAAGATAATTGGGAATGGCTCGCCCCAATAGCGTTGTCTTCCAAAGCCAGCTTCTCTTAGTTTATAATTGATTTTTCTATTACCAATTCCTTTGTTTTCAACTTCTTCTATGGCCCTTTTAATAGCTTCGGACACATCAAGACCATCTAAAAAACCACTATTAAAACAAATACCATCTTTAGCAGAAAATGCCTCTTGGAGTGGAGATTCGATTTCTTTGTCCTTAGGTTTTATAACAGGAATAATCTCGAGATTAAAGGCCTGTGCAAATTCAAAATCTCTATCATCATGTGCAGGCACTGCCATTATTGCACCAGTGCCATAACCTGCTAATACATAATCACTGGCCCAAACCGGAATAGGTTTATTGGTAAATGGGTTTACAGCATAAGCACCCAGAAAAACACCTGTTTTTTGGGTGTCGGCCATTCGCTCAATTTCTGACCTATTTTTCGCTTTGTTAATATATTCTTCAACAGAACCCTTTTGCTCGTTTGAGCAAATTTCTAATATCCCATCCCATTCAGGTGCAAGGACCATATAGGTTGCTCCAAATAACGTATCAGGTCGTGTTGTAAATACTTTTATTTTTTTATCGGAATTTTCTATTTGAAATTCAATTTCAGCACCTTCACTTCTGCCAATCCAATTACGCTGAATTTCTTTTAAAGAGTCTGACCAATTAATTTGGTTCAGACCTTCTAATAATCGATCGGCGTATGCAGTAATTCGTAAGCTCCATTGCTTCATCTTTTTTCGCACTACCGGGTATCCACCTCGTTCACTTACTCCATTCACAACTTCTTCATTGGCCAATACAGTGCCTAATTCAGCACACCAGTTAACAGTTGTTTCATCAATGAATGCTAAACGGTATTGATTTAACATTCTTTCTTTTTCCACTGCAGGGAATGCCGACCATTCGTTTGCGGTAAAAATTTCAGTGCATGTTGTATGTCCGTTTACAGATGAATTTCCTTCCTTTTCAAATTTGTTCACAAGCAAGGAAATATTCTCAGCCTTACCCGCTGATTTATTATACCAGTGAGTGAAAAATAATGAGAAAAACCATTGAGTCCATTTGTAATAATTTGCATCGCATGTTTTTACTTGTCGTTCCCAATCATAACAAAAACCCATTTTATCTAGCTGCTCCCTAAAGCGTTTAATATTTGCCTCAGTAGTAACAGCAGGATGCTGGCCAGTTTGAATAGCATATTGTTCAGCAGGAAGTCCAAATGCGTCATAACCCATAGGGTGTAATACGTTAAATCCATTCAAGCGTTTAAAGCGGGAAACGATATCACTCGCAATATATCCTAGAGGATGGCCAACATGAAGCCCTGAACCAGATGGATATGGAAACATATCCAAGGCATAATATTTTGGTTTATACGATATTTCTGCTCTATAAAGGCTGTTTTCGCGCCATTTATTTTGCCACTTTTGTTCAATTTCTTGGAAGTTGTAAGAATTGGAATCTGACATATCGCTGCAAAAATACAAACTTTGCCGCCGCTTTGTAGGGTAAATAGTTCGAAAAGATAAGGAATATGGTGATATGGTAACCTTTACCGACCTTTGCGGAACAAATGGGCGAAAGTAATTTCATAGATTATGTAAAAATATGTTGTCAAAGTGGTAACGGAGGAGCCGGAAGTCATCACTTTCACAGAAGTAAAATAAATCCCAAAGGAGGTCCAGATGGTGGTGATGGAGGAAAAGGTGGTGATATTGTATTAGTGGGAAATTCTCAGTTATGGACTTTACTGCATCTTAAATACAGAAAACATATTAAGGCTGATCACGGTGCCGCGGGTGGTCAGAGTCATTCTACAGGAAAAAGTGGTGAAAATATTTTACTAGAAGTTCCATTAGGTACAGTTGCAAAAGATGCTGAAACCATGGAGGTTTTATTTGAAATTACCGACGATGGGGAGCAAAAAGTACTAGTTCCTGGAGGTCGAGGAGGATTAGGAAACTCTCATTTCGCAACTTCAACAAATCAATCTCCACAATACGCACAACCAGGGGAAAAAGGTTCGGAAAGATGGATAGTGTTGGAATTAAAGGTTTTAGCCGATGTAGGTTTAGTAGGTTTCCCAAATGCCGGGAAATCAACATTATTAAGTGTAGTTTCTGCTGCTAAACCAGAAATTGCAGATTATCCTTTTACAACATTAGTACCTAATTTAGGCGTAGTAAAATACCGTGACTACAGAAGTTTTATTATCGCAGACATACCTGGAATTATTGAAGGTGCTCATGAAGGCAAAGGCCTGGGACATAGATTTTTAAAGCATATTGAAAGAAATGCAGTCTTATTATTGTTGATTCCCGCCGACAGTGAAGACCACAGGAAAGAATATGAAACATTGGTTAATGAATTATCAGAATTCAATAAAGAATTGGCCATGAAAGATAGGATTGTTGCCATTTCTAAATGTGAAATGCTAGATGATGAGCTAAAGCAAGAGATTAAAAAGGAAATGGAAGGAGTTAAAATTCATTTTTTCAGTTCTGTTGCTCAGCAAGGTTTGGTCGAGTTAAAAGATATTTTATGGAATGCCTTAGAGAGCAATTCTTAAGTAAAGGAAGAATCCTTATTTTTGTTTTTCTTAAAAAATAAAAGCGTAATTAGTTATAGAGTATATGAATAAGTTGAAGAAATTTTCACTATTGTGTTTTGCACCTTTTTTACTTAATGCACAAAATTCACAAGTTAATTCTGAACTATCAGTTCCTAACAATGAAAACCCAACGGTTTTTGTTGTAAATGGTAATCAAGAAGTTCAATTAGATGAGTTTGAAAGGCAATTCTTAAAGAATTTAAACCTTAAAGAAAAGGCAGTGAGCGCTGCGGATATTGATGAGTATCTTAAACTCTATATTCGTTTCAAACTTAAAATTCAAGATGCAAAAGATGCAGGGAAAGATACATTGGAAACCTATAAACGTGAACTAGCAATGTATCGTGATCAATTGTCTAGAAATTATCTCTACGACAGAAAGGTTACTGATAACTTAATAAAAGAAGCGTATGATAGAAGTTTGTACGAAGTACGCGTTCAGCATATATTGATTAGAGTTGATAGAAATGCAAGTAATGATGCAGTTGAAAGAGCGAAAAAGCGACTTTTAGAAATTCGAAATCAGTTATTACGTGATCCAAGTGCAGAAAATTTCGCCACACTAGCAAGCAGTGACTCGCAAGATGATGGAACTAAAGAAAATGGAGGAGATCTCGGTTATTTAACAGCACTTCAAGTGGTGTATGAATTTGAAAATGCAGCATATAACACTAATGTGGGAGAGATTTCAGATATCTTCAGAACGGATTTTGGATTTCATATCTTACGAGTACAAGATAAGAGAAAAAGTAGGGGAGATATCCGTGTTAGGCATATAATGCTACGCACCGGCGAAAACTCGAATACTACATATGAGGAGGCAGAAAAAAAGATCACGGAGATACATGCTAAGATTACATCAGGTAAAGAGTCCTTTGAGGATATGGCTCGTAATTATTCCGAGGATTTTAGTAGTAAATACAATGGTGGACTAGTAAATTGGGTTAATCCAACGCAATTTGTAGGTGATTTACAAAGACAAGATTGGATTGAAAACGCTTACAAATTAGAGGCAAATGGACAAATGACTAAGCCATTCCAAACTGCATATGGTTGGCATATTCTAATGCGAGAAGATATCCGTCCAATTGGAAGTTTCGAGGATACCAAGAACACAATCAAAACGAAGGTACAACAGAACCCAAGATCCCAAATTTCAGTTGAGTCTTTTGTTTCTCGCTTGAAAGAAGAAGAAAATTATACGGAAAATACAGAAGTGTTAAATATGCTATTTGATTACTTGAAAGCAGATTCAGGACTAATCAAGGGTAAATTTGATTCTGACAATATGCCTGAAACAATTACAGTTAAACAAGATGGTAAGTCAGTTTCATACAGATATTTAGATGCAGAACTTTTCCGTTTTGCTGGTGAGCCATATTCTGTAGAAGAATTTGCAATGCGCTTATCTTCAAATAAATCTCCTATTAATAAAGATGTTTCTGAATGGGTGTCGAATGAATATAAGGATTGGGTTCGTGACGTTGCAATTGCTTATCAAAATGAGCACCTGGAAGAGAAGTCTCAGGAGTTCAAGTTCATATTTCAAGAGTATCGTGAAGGAATATTGATGTTTAATCGTATGCAAGAAATGGTTTGGGATAAAGCTAATAATGATTCAGTTGGTTTGGCCAATTATTTCCAAGCGAATATTAATGACTACCAATGGAATGATCGTTATAACGCTGAATTTTATTTCTGTGTAGATAAAAAGATGATGAAAAAGGTATTTAAACAAGTGAAAAAAGGCATTGGTGCTGATAGTTTACGCAGAGAACACACAAAAAATAATCAGTTAGATTTCAATTACAAGATTGGTAAATATCAATTATCAGATACTTTTTTATTCCCAAATAATGAAGTTTTGAAATTCTTATTTAACGATGAAAAATTCAAGACCAATCAAGATAAAGTGTATAAGCTAGGTGAATTAGGAAATGATTTTGTAGTTGTTAAGGTAAAAAGTTTTTTACCTGCTGGCCCCAAATCCTTAGACGAGACAAGAGGTCCAGTGGCATCAAAATATCAAACAGTTTTAGAAGAGGAATGGATATCTGATTTAGAAAGTCGTTACCCTGTTGTGGTTGACCATAATGTAATAGAAGATTTCAAAAGAAAGTTAAATGCTAAATAAGCTTAGCCAATATTTTCTGTTTTTTACAATGCTTTTAAGTAGCATTTCAAAAACAGATGCGCAAGTCCAGGGACCATTAATGCCTCCTCAATACGCCGATGGAATTTTGGCAGTAGTTGGGGAAAAGATTATTATGTTTTCAGATTTTGAAACGGAAAAGGTCCAACTTGCAAGAGGGCAAGCACTGCCTGATAGTCAGCGCGTTTTCTGTTTTTTACTAGATCAGTTGATTATGAGGAAACTAATGTTGAGTCAGGCAGAAATAGATAGTTTACCTTTGGATGAGGATCGTGTTGAAGCTGAAATTGACAACAGAATACGAAGTTTTCAAAGGCAAGCAGGAAGTATTGAGGAACTAGAACGTTATTTGGGAAAACCAATTCGAGAATTTAAGGATGAAATTCGTCCCAAGATGCGAGAGCAATTACTTGCTCAACAGATGCAATCCAAAATTACTGGAGATATTAGAATAAGTCCAAAGGAGGTAAAAGAGTTTTATGAGAGGATACCAGAGGATAGCCTACCTGTTGTTCCAACTCAGGTAGAGGTTGCTCAACTTTTAATTGAACTACCCATCTCAGATGTTGCTATTGATTTCACAAAAGGTCAATTAAATAATATTAGAAAGAGACTATTAAATGGTGAATCATTTGAAAAATTAGCCACAGCTTACTCAATGGATCCTGGTTCAAAAAATAATGGCGGATTATTACCAGAGTTTGGCCGTGGAGATATGGTTGGGCCATTTGAAAGAGTAGCCTTCAAATTAAAACCCGACAGCATAAGTCAAGTTTTTAGAACAGATTTTGGATATCACATTATGAAGCTAATCAAGCGTCAAGGTGAAAGAATTACAGCTGCACATATATTGATTAGACCTGAGAACACATCTAAGGATTACACTCAAGCCTCGAAGTTGGCGGATAGTATTTGGTTTGAATTAAGTAAAGGTGATATTAGTTGGTGCGATGCAGTAAAAAGAAATTCTTCTGAGACAATGGGAAATAGAGGCTATTGCGGTTTCTTAACCGATGAAGCAACCGGTCTACAAAAGAAAACATTTGAATCTTTGCCATCTGATGTAAAACAAGTAGTAGATAAAATGAAACCGGGTGAATTTTCTAAGCCAAAAATTACAGCTACACCGGATGGAAGAAGTATGTATCGCATACTTTATTTAAAATCTTATGTTGATCCGCATAGAGCAAATTTGATTCAAGATTATAGCATGATTCAAATGCAAGCCGAGGCAGAAAAAAAGCAAGGAGCAATTGAGTCTTGGGTTGAAAAATATAAAGATAAGACCTTTATTAAGGTTAACAATGCTGGCTTAAATTGTGAGAGCCTTCAAAAATGGAATACCAATGACTAAAGAAGAGATTATTCAATTAGCAGAATCGTTTCAACCTAAGTATGAGCAATTACGTAGTGAAATAGCCAAGGTTATTGTGGGGCAAGATGAGGTAATCAAGGCCTTAATCAATGCTTTGTTTTCGCATGGCCATGTGCTTATGGTGGGTGTTCCTGGATTGGCAAAAACTTTGTTGGTAAAGACTCTTTCAGAGGTATTAAGTTTAGAATTCAATAGGGTACAGTTTACTCCTGATTTAATGCCAAGTGATATTATTGGAGCGGAAATATTAGATGAAAACAGACAGTTTAAATTTATCAAGGGTCCAATATTTACCAATTTATTATTAGCTGATGAGATCAATAGAACCCCTCCTAAAACACAAAGTGCCTTGCTTGAAGCTATGCAAGAACGTCAGGTAACTGCGGCAGGAAGAAATCATGTTTTAGGGAAACCATTTTTTGTATTAGCTACGCAAAATCCTATCGAGCAAGAGGGTACATATCCATTACCTGAGGCGCAATTAGATAGGTTTATGTATCAAGTTAATTTAGATTACCCAACCTTCGATCAAGAAGTTCAAGTCTTAAAACAAACAACCGAAGGTCGTAAAGTTGAGATAAATGCGGTAATGAATTTTCAGGATATATTGAACTATCAAAAAGTTGTAGAACAAGTTCCAGTTCCCGATTCTGTTTTTGAATATGCTGTTAACTTAGTTCAGAAGACACGTCCAACAGATTCAAAATCAACGGAAAATACAAAGAAGTATATTGCATATGGAGCAGGTCCAAGGGCAGGACAAAATTTAATCTTAGGTGCAAAATGTAATGCACTTATTAATGGTAAATTTTCTGTGGACCGTGAAGATATTCAAGCTGTAGCGAGATGGGTCTTGGGACACAGGGTAGTATTGAATTTCAAAGGTGAAGCTGAAGGCGTATCTGTAGAAAATTTAATACAAGAGTTACTTTAAAAGTACGTAAAAACAAAAAAGGCGGTATCGCGCCGCTACAACCTATTGCCCTTGCTTCTTTCCAGACCTGGGGGAGTTCATAGGGAGCTGGCCGTACCGCCGAAACAAAGATACGTTGATTTTAATGCATGACCAAAGGTTATATAATCCTTTGTATCTTTGAAACTCAATGATTTTACAATCTCAAAATTTAGTTAAGCAATACGGCTCGAAAAAAGTAGTTAATGATGTTTCTGTTCAAGTAGAACAGGGAGAGATTGTAGGCTTATTGGGTCCAAATGGTGCCGGAAAAACCACTACGTTTTATATGGTTGTTGGTCTTGTAAAACCCGATGAAGGGAAGATAGTGTTAAACAACCAAGATATTACATCTGATGCAATGTATAGGCGCGCTAGAAATGGTATAGGATACCTCCCACAAGAGGCATCGGTGTTCAGAGATTTAAGCGTGGAGGACAATATTAAAGCTATCTTAGAGGTAACTAAACTTACTCAAAGCGAACAAAAGGATAAGCTTGAAGAATTGATTTCTGAATTTGGTCTTGGTCGTGTTAGAAAAAATTTAGGTAAGGTTCTAAGTGGAGGCGAAAGAAGAAGAACAGAAATTGCCCGTGCATTAGCCACCGATCCAAGTTTTATTTTATTGGATGAACCATTTGCAGGTGTAGATCCTATTGCTGTTGAGGATATTCAATCCATTGTTTGGAAGTTAAAGGATAAAAATATTGGTATTTTAATTACTGATCACAATGTTCAGGAGACTCTTAGTATTACAGATCGCGCATATTTAATGTTCGAAGGTAAAATGCTAAAACAAGGAACGGCGGAGGAACTGGCATCTGATGAAATGGTGAGAAAAGTATATCTAGGTCAAAATTTTGAACTCAAAAGAAAGACCTTTCAAAGCTAATTCATGCGCTTTTTTATTTCAGACAGCACTAATCCGTATTTTAATTTAGCCACTGAGCAATATTTATTACACGATTTTTCTGAAGATGTATTGTTCTTATGGCGCAGTGATAATGCTGTGGTGCTTGGTAAACATCAAAATGCCTGCGCCGAAGCTAATTATGAATTCTGCAAAGAAAATAATATAAAAATAGCCAGAAGATTAAGCGGGGGAGGTACTGTTTTTCATGATTTAGGCAATATAAATTTCACCTTAATTCGGAATCTTAAAGATGGAATGTCGAAAGCTGTGGATTACCGTTTCTTGCTCGAACCCATCCGGAAAGTATTGTCAGATTTAAATATAGAAACTACTTACAGCAAACGCGACGACCTATTGCTAAATAACCTAAAAATAAGCGGCAATGCTCAGCATATTCATCAACGTGGTTTAAGAAATCTACACCATGGCACACTGCTTTATGATTCAGATTTAAAAAAGTTAAATACGGCAATTCGGAGTACTGGAACCTATGAAGGCAAATCGGTACCAAGCAATAGAAGCGACGTTACCAATATCCGGGAGTACTATAATTATGGAGAAACTCAGGAATTTATGAGAATATTTGGGGATGGTATTATTCAATTATTTACTGCAAAAAAAATAGGCTTAACTGATGATGAAATTCTAAAAATAAATAAAATTATGGCAGATAAATTTACTCTAGAATCTTGGATTTTGGGATATAGCCCTGCCTATTTTCACAAAAGGGTTTTTGAATTTAATGGCCGCAATTATGAATTACAGATGGAAGTTAAAAATGGAATAATTTATAGTTTAAATATTCAATCTCAAGTTGAGAATGCAACTCAATTAAATTTTCAAAATTTAATAGAAAAGGAATTAGAATGGGACAAAGTTTGTGAAGGATTCTCAGTTGAAGATGAAAAATGGTTAATTAAATTGTTTTAAATGAAGAAGGCAGAAAGAGTAAAATTTGTTGCTGAAACATTAGAAAGATTATATCCAACTACTCCAATCCCGTTGGATCATAATGATGCATATACGCTTCTTATTGCAGTTTTATTGAGTGCTCAATGTACGGATGAAAGAGTTAATAAAATTACTCCATCATTGTTTGAAAAAGCGAGCAATCCATTCGACATGATAAAAATGGATGTTGATGAAATACGGGAAATTATAAAACCGTGTGGTTTATCTCCTTTTAAGAGTAAAGCAATTTATAATTTAAGCAATATTTTAATTGAGAAATATCAAGGAGAGGTGCCAAATTCTTTTGAGGAGTTAGAAGAACTTCCTGGGGTAGGTCACAAAACAGCGAGTGTTGTTATGAGTCAGGCCTTTGGAGTGCCGGCTTTTCCTGTAGATACTCATATTCACCGACTAGCACAAAGGTGGAAGCTTACTAATGGTAAAAACGTTGAACAAACGGAAAAAGATTTGAAAAGGTTATTCCCAAAGGATACTTGGAATAAGCTTCATCTGCAAATTATTTTCTTTGGACGTGAGTATTGTCCTGCTCGAGGGCACAAAGAATCTGAGTGTCCCATTTGCTCTCAAATAACAAAGAAATAGTGTAATACCATTTACCTTTTATTTTTATTTGGTATTAAGGCAGTATGACAATTGTTAGAATACCAAAGCCATGTCATGAGTCTTGGTCAAAAATGTTCCCCACAGAGCAAGGAAAATTTTGTTTGTCTTGTGAGAAAGAGGTGGTAGATTTTTCAGATAAATCTGCTGAAGAAGTAGTTAATTTTTTCCAATCCAGAACTAATCCTGAAGAGAGGGTTTGTGGTAGGTTTAATGTCCAAGATTTAGAAGCACCTGTGCGCAAAGCTGGGTTTAATTATAAGTTTATTAATTGGGGATTAGGTGTTTTGGTGGGTTTCCTCCAATCTTGTGGTTGGGGAAAAAGCCAAACTACAGGAGAAATTATTGCTTCTGATAATTTTGTAAAAATTGATAGAACTCAGACAAATACCTCCAGTATATTAGGAAAAGTTGCACCAAAATTAAGAGATACAAGTAGTAAATATGTGGATACTCAAGTTATGGGAAATATAATTACGCCCCAACAAAAGTCAATTGATTCAGTGAATGTTGAGTCAGCAATTGAAAAAATAAAGGGTGAAGTAATGATGGGTGATGTGAAGGAAATAGATTGTAAGAAACGTGTTAATCATCTAACAGGATTAGTAGTACCAGACATAGAACAAAAAGTTATTATGGGTGATACTACTTTACCTATTAAAACAAATATTAAAAAATAGAATTAATCTCTATTTCTTGAAGTGTTACTTCTTCTTTTCTTTCTAGTATTTGGTCTGTTTTCAGATCTTCCTTCTGAATTATTTTTATCATTTCTAGAAGAGCCATGCGAATTTTTAGGTCTTCTTCTTTTATTTCTGGAAGATTTGTGCTCTCCTTCTTTTCTATCTCTGCCTTCTTTGTTGTTAGATTGGTGTCTAGAGTTTCTTTTTTGAGGAAGTTCAATTCTAAATTCATGTTCCATTTCCGTCAAAGAGTCTTCTCCAAAAGCTTTCCAAACTTCAAGAAGTTTTTTGTGTTCACCTGGGCTACAGAATGACATTGCCAAACCTTCTGTTCCCGCTCTACCCGTTCTTCCAATTCGGTGGGTGTAGGTCTCTGCATCTTCAGCCATATCAAAATTTAAAACATAATTTAAAGATTGAATATCTACTCCACGTGCAGCAACATCTGTAGCAACTAAAACCCTATCTCTACCTATTTTAAAACTATCTAAATTTCTTGTTCTTTCACGTTGAGATTTGTCTCCATGTATTGCACAGCAGTTGTGATTGTGTTGACGGAGAGTTTTAACGAGTTTATCGGCTCCTAATTTAGTTCTAGTAAATACGAGCAGTGAGTCCATTTCTGGATCTTCCAACATTTGAAGTAATAATTCTTCCTTATTTTTCTGAGCAATAGCAAAAAGCCACTGGTCGATTTTTGGTTTTTGAAGTTCAGTTGGAAGGATATCAATTTTCTCTGGTTGGTTAAGAATTTCTTCAGATAAAGTTCTAATCTCAGGAGAAGCTGTTGCCGAAAATAAAAGTGTTTGAATACTTTCTGTATCAAGCTTTTCACGAATTTTCTTGATGTCATCGATGAATCCCATATCCAACATTCTGTCGCACTCATCTAGTACAAAAGTATTAACACTGTGTAATTTTACGTGTCCCTGCTTCATGAGGTCTAAAAGTCTTCCCGGAGTGGCAATAACCACTTGGCAACCTCTTTTTAATCTGTCTACTTGACGCATCTGAGGTACACCACCATAAATAAGGTTGATTTTTATTTCAGTGTGAGCTGCATATTTTTTGAAGTTGTCTGCAATTTGATGAGCTAATTCTCTGGTTGGCGCTAAAATCAAAGTTTGAATTTGCTTTGGAGAGCTCCCTTCAAGCTTTTGAATAATTGGAATTGCAAACGCAGCAGTTTTACCGGTTCCTGTTGGAGCGGTAGCAAATAAGTCATTACCATTTAAAATGGTTGGAATTGCCATTGCCTGTATAGGCGTAGGCTGGCTGTAGCCCTGTGCTTCGACAGTGGCCAGCAATTGGGGTGTTAACCCCAGGCTTTGAAATGTTGTCATTCAATAATAATAAGGCAACGCTTTAAGCAGAAAATCTCGCGTTGGAATCCTTTTGATTCGAACTGTAATAGCTCCCACTCGCAAACAATTGCGCGGCAAAGTTAGAGTTAAATAATGACAATAACATGGTGAATCGTCTTTTTTATTTAGTAATTGACCTAATTCTCCGTTTTCTATGTTGTATTTTTGAAGTATGACCAAGCAGAATTTAGAGTTTAACAAGAATGAAGATGTAAATAAGCAATTATGGGATTTAGTTCAGTCTAAACTGAATAAAATTGCTAAAGGTGGAGGTGAAAAATCTGCTTCTAAACAAAAGGCAAAGGGTAAATTATTAGCCCGGGAAAGAATTGAATATTTGCGCGATACCGATAGCGAATGGATTGAAATAGGGGCTTTTGCTGGTTATGAGCAATATGAGGAGTACGGCGGATGCCCTGCTGGAGGCGTTGTTGCTGGAATAGGTTATGTTGCAGGTAAACAATGTGTTATTGTGGCAAATGATGCAACAGTTAAGGCGGGGGCTTGGTTTCCTGTAACAGGGAAGAAGAATTTAAGGGCGCAAGAAATTGCAATGGAGAATAGACTTCCAATTATCTATTTGGTAGATAGTGCAGGGGTGTTTCTTCCAATGCAAGATGAAATATTTGCAGACAAAGAACATTTTGGTAGGATGTTTAGAAATAACGCCAAGATGAGTGCAATGGGAATAACTCAAATTGCGGCAGTTATGGGAAGTTGTGTCGCAGGTGGAGCATACTTGCCAATAATGAGTGATGAAGCGCTTATTGTTGAAGGCAACGGAAGTATTTTTCTTGCAGGAAGTTATTTGGTGAAGGCAGCAATTGGCGAGTCTATAGATAATGAAACTTTGGGAGGTGCAACCACACAAACTGAAATTTCAGGTGTTATCGACGATAAATTCAAAGATGATCCTACATGTTTGGATCGTATCAAGTTTATTATGGATAAACTAGGTGATTTCGAAAAATCAGGAATTGATAGAAAAGAACCTAAATCACCTACTTTAAAACCCGATGAAATTTTTGGAATACTTCCTATGGATAGGGCAAAGCCATATAAAACTATTGAAATTATTAAGCGTTTAGTGGATTCTAGTGAATTTGAACAATACAAAGAGGATTATGGAAAAACCATTATTTGTGGTTACGCGCGAATTGATGGATATGCTGTTGGTGTAGTTGCCAATAATAGAGAAATTGTGAAAAATGCGAAAGGCGAAATGCAGTTTGGAGGTGTAATTTATTCGGATAGTGCAGATAAAGCGGCACGATTTATTATGAATTGCAATCAGAAGAAAATTCCATTAGTGTTTTTACAAGATGTTACTGGATTTATGGTTGGAAGTAGAAGTGAGCATGGTGGAATAATAAAGGATGGTGCTAAGATGGTAATGGCTATGAGTAATTGTACTGTGCCCAAGTTCACAGTAATAATGGGTAATAGTTATGGAGCAGGTAACTATGCAATGTGCGGTAAAGCGTATGACCCTAGATTAATTGTTGCTTGGCCTAGCGCAAAAATTGCAGTTATGGGTGGTGATCAGGCGGCAAATACCTTACTTCAAATTGAAAAATCTAGATTAAATAGCAAAGGCGAACCCATTTCTGAAGCAGAAGAAAAGGAATTACTGGATAGAATCAAAGGCAGATACGAAAATGGAACTAAACCCGAATTTGCAGCTTCTAGGCTTTGGGTAGATGCAATTATAAATCCTTTAGAAACAAGGAAGTGGATTTCTATGGGTATTGAGGCAGCTGATCATTCTCCCATTGAAAAATTTAATCCGGGTATACTACAAACTTAAGCTATTTAGTCCCGACTCATTAGAGTCTCGGCTTTATGGTAAACTGGGGTCCATATTAAACCAACCTTACTTTTTTAAAAATGCTGCTGTGTAAGTATTAATCCAATCATTGACTGTCATTTTTTTGAATAACTCTCCCAATAGGTTATAGGGTATATGCTCAACTTTTTTGAATCTAACGCAGCTTTTACCCATGTCTAATTTTGTGGGTGCAACTTTTTTATATTCTTCTTGAAACCATTGTAACAATTCTGGCTTTGCATATATACCCATATGATATAGAGCTATGAAGTTTTTTTGTGATGCTATATTAATGAAGGGTAGTGGGAGTTTAGGGTCACAATGATAACCCGCTGGAAATAATGAATGTGGAACTACATATCCCGGCATTGAATAATTGATTTGTGCTTCAAAGCCTTCAGGAAGGTTTTTCTCCATTAAGTCCAAGATCTTTTTAATTGCGTCTTTTCTATCTTGAGGAACTTTGTTAAGATAATCTTCAATAGTATTGCTTTCGTATTTCATTTTGGTAAATTTAAAGTATATGTCTGTTTGGTATACTTATATTATTGCTGATATACTGTTTTTAACACACTTGAAAATACTTCAACTCCATGGGCACCACTCAAGCTGAATTTTTCATTAAATAGAAAATACGGCACACCTCTTGCACCAATTTGTTGGTCAAGGAAAACAACAATTAGAATTGGCAATTGAAAAAGTGGGTTTTACCAAAGAAGTTGAAATTACATATCGAAGTTTTCAGTTAAATCCAGAAGCCAAATACCAAGAAGGACTTAACATGAACGATTAT
>Ga0222714_10000282_pt1 | contig 60959 bp, 80 predicted proteins | sample C33_3DmetaG_FD_165048 | JGI IMG/M metagenome (GOLD analysis project Ga0222714, IMG submission 165048) | Estuarine water microbial communities from San Francisco Bay, California, United States - C33_3D | ecosystem: Environmental > Aquatic > Marine > Unclassified | place: USA: California... | reverse complement strand
TGCTTTTTTTTCAATCTTATGATACAATTAAGAATTACTTTCACGAGTACTAAACTAAGGAAATAAGGGCATCCTGCGAGGTGCCTTTTCCTTTTAATACAGGAGATACGATGAAATTACAACAGGTGCTTAGGCATTTAGAAAATAAATATAAAAAATTGCCTAAATTTAATATTTGCGAAGACCAATTCTGTTCTTGTGATGCTGAAAGTCTATCATATGTACTGGAATACAAGTCTAGAGGAGCAGATTATCCCGATATTATGATAGAAGGGCTTAAATTACAGAAAAATCTGCGTAAAGCACAGCAAACAAATAGAGAATTTATCTATGTTAGTGAATTTAACGGAATAATTCGTTCTTGGAACCTATCTAAGCTGGTAAATAGTGGCGTAACTTTTAAATGGGAAGTCAAATGGTTGCCAGTAAACACAGAAATTACTGAAGATGACGAACATATGTGGAAAATTGTAGCTTATTTGCCAGTAGAATTAGCAGCTGAACATTAAATTTGCTTTTTTTAACAAGATATGATATAATAGGCGTATGGATAAAGAAAAAAGATTAGAACAACCAGCAAAGTCTAGTGACTTAACTGTGTTTGCTGATATGCAAATGTTTTTACTTGCATTACAACAAGCAGGTGTTAGTTACGAAAACCTTTACTGGTGTTGTCTTAACTATAAGAATAAGAAGTTGTACTCAACTTATTGCACTTGGCACTTCGCAGGTAGACCTTACGAGGGCGATGAGCGATGGGATGAATTTGCAAATTTAGATTTTTCTTTTATAGGCGACATAACATTCGATTTATGATATAATCAATTACACTTGTTAAAAGTGTTTGCTCATATGTGGTAGAAAGCCGGTGTTTCATCGGCTTTTTGCTTCTTTAAGCTTTTATGATATAGTAGTATAACAATAGTAGACAGGAGAATACAATGGATGAGAATAGTCCTTACGAAGAAGACCTAACACCAGTTCAAGCAGTGCTAGGCGAAATTAAAGAACCAAAAGATTTATCAGAACTTAAAACTTTAGAAGAGTTAGTTGAGTCCGGACAAATAGGAATTAACTGGAACGAATGGCTTGAGTGTGTTCAATGGTTAAGTGTTAGATACACAAGCGGCGATAATATACCGGCTAACTGGACTGATGTAGAAATATCTGCAATGTATCAAGACTTACAAGAATACTCTTACAAAGATGTGCAGACTGCAATTATTAAATTACATTCAGAAGGTAGAACTTGGGCACCTAACTCATCTCAGATTATTGGGATGCTAAACAAGTTAGGTTGCAATGTTGTTATCAGTCAAAGAAAACTTAAACAGTTTCAGAGCGGTCAAGCTACAGAATGTAAAGCTGGTGGAGAACACGAATGGTTTGAACTAGGTTGGCTTCATAATGAATATGGCGACCCTGAATTTATAGAGTCTTGCGGTAAAAGAATAAGTATTCAGACTGCAGCCTGCGGTGCCGAACGAGCAGTACCTTGTCCTGATTATCATTTATTTGCAAAACCTGAGCCTATGTGGGTTGAGAAGTTTGTAGAGACAGCACAAAAGATTGGTTTGCCTGACCATAAGATTGATTGGATTTTGTCTAATGCTAGACCTAACCTAATGACTTATGCACAGTATCTCAAGAAGTATAATCCTACTAGTAAGGAACCAGTAGTAGAAGGTGAGATTGTATGATAGCGAGATGTGATTTTTGCGGAAGCGAAGATATAGAAATAGAAACTTGGAACAATAACAGATTGTATTGTGCTCTTTGTGGAGAGAATACTATGTTTTCAGAAGAAGAAGTTGTTGTGTTTCAAGGAAAAGAAATATTAATGAAATTGGAGGAAGAATGAGCAAAGCTTATAAACAGGCTTTTATTGATAAGTACTATGAAAAATCAGCAGAACCTTTAGCAGACACTATGGGTTTTTACTGGGCTATGAGAGCTAGAGACTTTATACCAGTAATAGCAAAAACTTTTAAAAGTTATTTGTGGATGTTGCAAGAGCCTACTGAAAGTGGAGAATTTTTAAATTCTAAGAAAGACACTAGTGTAACTTGTTTTCAAGATTTTCAAGAGTGGTTAGATGTTTGTTCTACTAAGTCAACTCTTGTAATGTATGAAAAGTTTCAAGCAAATAGAAAAGTTGACCCAATGACTACGAAGCAAATATTTTTTATGAATGCAAAACTTCTCGGTGGAACTGAAAATTTTGATGCTTGGTCTGCAGAAAGAAAAAAAGCTTACATTAAAGATTCTCTTTGGAATTTTGAAGATGAGATGGAAGCTTTTGGAACTGCAGTAAAAGAATTTGCTGGGGTACTTTTACATAAATGTTTTTTTGAAAGGGATGAAGATGAACATAATCATCATATGGGTCTAGAACATATAGAACTGAATTGGGATTGGACAGTTCAAGAACTATGTGAACTAATCGATGACTTTGTAAAAGTTAACGAAGGTCTTCCAACTAGGAATGAAGAAGCAGGTCCTCATTCTGAAGAAAGTTTAGATATTATTACTGGAGCTATAGCTTCTGAAAATTTTTTGGACTTTGTAGTTGATTATATTTTAAAGTCTAAGTAAAATAAATTTACTGCGAATGGACACCGCAGTAACAGGAATAAGTCCAAAGAAAGTAGAGTCTTATAAGATAATACTGGAGGGGACAGACATAGTCTTTCATTACAGTTGCGGGACAGTGTTGGGGGTTCAAATCCCCCTTATTCCACGAAAAGGTAGAACGGAAATTATATAGCTAAAAGTTGTGTGTTGGTAAGTAATAAAGTTCTACCAAATTTTACGCTCTTCTTAGGAAAGTCCTAGGTCGTATAGATTATCAACTAGTTAACTTACACACAGCGTAAACGATGAGTAAATGAGAGGGTATAATTAAATAGTCGGCAGTAGTCTCGCAAGAGATTACAAATTGTCCGATACCCTCCCATCGTCGACTCTCTTCGGAGAGTCGTATCCAAAATAATTTTTAAATTGATTTGCATTATTTTTCATTATGTGGTATAATAGATTATTAACCAAACGAAAGGATTAAAATGAATACAACATTCATTTATGAAATTATAAAAATGACTAGAGGATTAGAAAAGCATCCTTATCACGATTTAGAAGTGGTAGGTGTTGATTCTATAGAATTAAATACTTATGGATTTAATAATCCTGTAGAAATATTTTCTGAATGGGCTAGCAAAGCTCAGAAGGAATATTCTAAATTACATAAAACAGATGCTAGAGATAGTTACTTCTTTAGGTATCCTGTTATTGCAACAACGGAGGAGGAATAATGGCTAGACCAAAATGTAGCGTTGGTTGGTGTACCAACGAAGGCAAAATGTATTATCGTGGCGATAGAGTCACTAAGCGTGGACAAGATAACCATAAAAAAGGTTACAATGTCGGTGCTGAACAATTTTACAAAAGCTATTACTGGGTTTGTAATATGCATCGCAATGATGGTACTTACGACAAAGCTTGGGATAAGTTTCAAGAGCAGAGTAGAATTGCTCGTGAAATTTATCGTGCAAACTGGGGAGATTATTAATCCCCAGTACTTGCTTTTATTTGCAATGTATGATATAATGGTAATATGATAAAGGAGACTATGATAACAATATATAAAATATGTTTAAATGTATTAGAAAAGCTAGATGCTAGAGATACATTTATAAAAAGACTAGGTTATAAAATTGCTAGAAAAGTTTTTGACAGAGCTTTCGTGTATATTTATAACGATAGTCCTTATAATTACAATAGGTGGTATTCAGATGATATTTAAATTTATTTGTAGGTTGTTTAGTGGTAAATACTGGTTTTCAGACAGTTATTTCCCATATTCTTTTTGGGTCATTATAAATGGCAAAAAAGAATACTACTCATTTAGATTTCAGTGGATGAAAAAACTTATGTGGTTTTGGGCTACCAAATCTAAAAAGATACAACGTGGTGGTAAATCTATAACTTACTCTAATAAAGTTTGGAGAGCTTGGAAGCTAAGACATAACATTCTTTATAGATTGCACTACAAGTGGGATAGACCTTACGGTATGGGTATTCACGCAGAGATACCTTACAGATGGACTATTAATCTTAAGTTTAAAGATAAGATTACTTACAAAAGAGAAGAAGCTGTTAACAATGCTGTAGGATGGTTTGTATGACATACGATAACGCAACGTGCGGTAGATGTGGAACTGCAGAGAACATTGTACATTCAGGTGTAGATGGTCTTTGGTTCGGTTTGTTAGATGAGCTACATAATGTTTGCTATGATTGTGGTAATAAGCATTTAGATAAATCTTTACAGGAAGATAAAATGGATATTAGACAAGTAGTAGCAAACTTTACAATAGCTGATGAAGTTAAATTAGAATTAGCTGATGATAAAGATTTGACAAATGAAGAAGCAGATGATATAATTGTAAAGTACATTGATGATAAATTAAAAGCTGAGGGTATAAAAGCTTTTAATATTCAAATGACTGTTAGAGCGAAAGTGATTGAAAAAAGTGAGTGAATCAGAATTTGCTGAAGGTTTTAAAGAATGGAACGACAAGCTCCAAAATACTGGAGAAGGTCTTAAAAGATTTGAAATACCTTTAGAAGGTAAAGTGACTGTTATAGCATTTGATATGCTAGATGCTATGAAAGGTTTAGAAACTAAATTGAGTGTAGTTCCTACGCATCAATATAATTTAAAGCCGCTGTTAGGACAAGTTAAAATAACCAACTTATCTAACGAAGAAGAGTAAAAATTTAGTCAGTAACAAACTGACTATTTTTGATGAAGTATAAATCGATTAAAAGGCGGTATTGTTATGTCTGAAATTTCAGAACTACAAAAAAAATTATATTACCAATGTGCTAAATGTGGTCTAGATATGGCTGCTAACAATCAAGGTGGTTTAGACCTTACTGTTAGTGGTGGTTATGGCGACTTCACTGATTCTTATCGTGAAGAAGTCCCTACATTTAGGTTGTGTCATAGACACGCTCATAAGTTCGCTAACTGGTTAAATAACCAAGAAGTTCTTGGTATGTACTGGGGTCATAGCCACGCAGGTTATGAACCGGGCTTTTGGTACGGTCATCCAAGCTGGGAACAGCAAACTTGGTTGTCTCATTTAGTTTTATTCTTTCATAGTTTTTGGAAGCTAGGTTGGAAGGAAGCTAAATTCTATTTAGTAGAAGGTATCCGTTCACACATTAATTGGTCTCGTGTCGATATTAACGACAGGGAATCTAAATTCTTGTGGGGAAGGTTTATTGCTAGACTTTTCTTCTTAGATAATCATAGTAAAGGTTTCTTTTACGGAACTTATCGTAAGTTAAAAGGTAAACTTTACGATTTTTCTAAAAAGTATTATCGTAGTCAAACTTCGTTGTATAACGAAATTTGGCATAAAGCTTTAAACGATGGCTTTTCTGAATCAGAAAAAGCATATCTTAAAGATTTAGGTCTTGCTCTTGCCGAAGCTGAAGCTTTAGAAAAAGCTGAAGCCGCTGCACAAGCTGAAGAAGAATAATATTCTTCTTGGTAGAAAGGCAAAAACCCCTCTTCGGAGGGGTTTTTTGTATAGTAGTTGTTAAATACAGGAGATTTGTACTAAGTACCAATATCCACAGTTAAGTATAGTACAATTAATAAATAATGGGAAGTCGAGACTATTTAGAGAGTAACGCCGAAGAGCAAAAACAAATTGTAGAAATAAAATTTCCCGATTTACATCCTGCACAACAAGAAGTTAAAGATTCTCCTGCACGTTGGAAAATACTATGTGCTGGTAGAAGATTTGGTAAATCAAGACTTGGTGTTCAGTTATGTATGCAAAAAGCTCTAGATGGCGGTCGTGTTTGGTGGGTAGCACCTACTTTTGCTATCGCTCGTGTTGGTTGGCGTGATGTTGTAGCCGCAGCTCAAAGTTTTCCTAAATCAGTAGGAGTTGAAGTAAAAGTCGGCGATATGACTGTAAATTTTCCTAATGGTGGTTCTATTGCTGTTAAATCTGCTGATAACCCTCAAAGATTAAGAGGTGAAGGTTTACATTTCTTGGTTATGGATGAAGCTGCATTCGTTAGAGAAGAAACTTGGACAGAAGTACTTCGACCTACCTTAACTGAAAATAAAGGTTCTGCATTATTTATATCTACCCCAATTGGAATGGATAATTGGTTTTATAAGCTATGGGAAAGAGCTTTAGTCGCAGATGATTGGGCTAGATTTCAATTTCCTACTACTGCAAATCCTATGATTGACCCAGCAGAAGTAGAATCAGCAAGACTAGACTTAGGAGAATTAGTATTTGCTCAAGAGTATCTTGCTGAATTTATTTCTGAAGGTGCTCAAATCTTCAAACCTACTTGGTTTAATTACTACAAAGAAGGCGTTGGAAAAGTTATAGCTGATGGAAAAACTTACGATTTGAATGATTTAGTTAAGTTTGCAACAGTTGACTTAGCCGTTTCTATGAGAGAATCAGCTGACTACACAGTTATTGGTGTGTTTGGACATCACATTGAAGATGACAAATTATTTATGTTGGATATGTTTAGAGACAGAATAGAAGCACCTGATATTATTCCACAAATTAAAAGAATGGTAGGAATACATAATCTCGAATGGGTTGGAATTGAGCGAGCTGGTTATCAGTTAGCACTAGTACAGTTTGCAAGGAGAGAAGGTCTGAAAATCAAAGAATTAAGAGCTGACAAAGACAAGCGTTCACGGGCACTACCTTTATCTGCTAAGATGGAGAGAGGACAAGTATACTTTCCTACAGACGTAGACTGGGTTGCAGACACAGAGCGTGAGCTTTTGACTTTCCCAGTAGGTGAGCACGACGACATCGTCGATGTTCTAGCGTATGCTTGTTTAAGTAGTGCTAGAAAGAGAAAATGGGAAGCTTATTAAATGGCTGAAAATAAAAGTTTTTATAGAAGAGCAGTAGAATACCTCCAAGCTCCACCACAAAGAGTGAATAATACTTCAGGTGTAAAAAGAGGTTCATTAGATAAGTACGAACAAGTACAAAATTCTGTTTGGGGTTACAATACACAATCTGGTTACTTTCCACAAAAATTAATTGATGAACTTGGAGATGGCTTAGGTAATTCTGCTGTAGTCGCTTGTTTGAATGTGTTGGCAACTTCCTTTGCTGAGCCAATGCTTAAAGTTTATAAAAAACAAGAAGGTGGAAAACTAGAACAAGATGCTCATCCACTTGAAGTCTTAATGCAAAGACCAAATGAATTTATTTCAGGCGGTGTTCTTTCTCACTATATTGTTACTTCCTTATCAGCACACGGAGATGCTTTTTTACTAAAAGTTAAAAATAACAAAAATCAAGTTGTCCAATTAATTCCATTGATGCCTTCCTATGTAAAAGTTAGAGGAAATGAAAAAGAATTAATTACACATTATGAATATCACGCTGTTCAAAGAAGAAATGATTTAAATCCTAACTTTATAGAGATACCTAGAGAAAATATGGTTCACATCCGTCAAGGTATGGACCCTGATGACCACAGAAGAGGTTTTTCGCCACTACGTTCTGTAATGAGAGAGCTAGCTGGTGACGAAGCAGCAGGACAATTCGCTGTTGCTTTGTTACACAATATGGCAGTTCCGGGAGTTATTTTATCTCCTAAAGACGACACTATGGGTGGACCAAGTAGAGAAGAAGCAGAAGCTATAGCACAGTCTTTTAAATCTAAATTTTCAGGAGCTAACAGAGGTGCTCCAATGATTATGACAGGTGCTATGGATATTCAAGTTGTATCGTTTACACCTGAGCAGTTAGACCTTAAAGGTTTAAGAAGATTGCCTGAAGAGAGAGTTTCTTCAGTTTTAGGTGTGCCCGCAATTCTCGCCGGACTCGGGGCTGGATTGGAAGCGGCAACCTACAACAACACTCGTGAATTAAGAGAGTTTTTTACGGAGCAAAAAATGATTCCTATGTGGTCTGCTGTAGCAGCTGAATTAACACATCAATTATTACATAGAGACTTTGTAAATAACGATTATGAATATTTTTGTGCTTATGACTTAGACCAAGTTAGAGCATTATCAGGTGACCGACAAGAGCAAGTTAAAACTATGAACTCAGGAGTTCAGGGTGGATTTGTAACAATAGGAGAAGCGAGAAGGGCATTAGGACTAGACACTGATGAATCACACGACGTATATTTACGACCATTGAATATGGTGGCTGTGCCAGAGGGTGAAACAGGAGTTGTGACCTTACCAAAGGAGCCTGACACCCCAGCACAACCATCAGATGTTTCTGATGATAATAATGATGAAGAACAACCAATGGAAATTACTATTGATGAAAACGGCAAAGCTACATTAAATAGCGATAGTTTTAAACCTGAAACTAACAGAAGTAAAAGAGTTGTTAGAAGAAAGAAAGAAGTTTCTATTGATTTAACAATGGAGTTTAAAGCTTCTGAAGGAGATTATCTCATAGATGATAAAGCACCAGCTATTTCAGCTCAAGTTAAAAAAGTTTTAGAAAAGAAAGTTAAAGACCACAATGCTTCTAATCCTAAATACAAAGCTAGTTATGGTATGTTAGCTACAGTATTTAAACGAGGTGTAGGTGCTTATCGTACAAATCCTTCATCAGTTAGAGGAAATGTTACAAGTGCTACTCAATGGGGTATTGCTAGAGTAAATGCATTCTTAAAAGGACTTAAAGGTTCTTTCCCTAGAAAACCATTTGACCAAGATTTATTACCAAGTGGTCATCCATTAAGTTCAAAAAAAGGTATGAAGTTAGCTAGTGTAAAAGTTGGACAAACAGTTAGTTGGTCAATTAATAAAGACCCTGACCCACCTTCAATAGTTCACGGTGTAGTTGTTTCTGTTAATTCAGAGAAAAAAGAAGCAACTATGAATGTTTGGGCAATTATGGAAGATGGTTCTCATAAAAAAACAGATAGAAACGTAACAATGCCTTTTAGTAAACTAAAAGCTATTAAAGACTGGCGTGATGAAACTAAAGCTGCAAAAGATAAAATTACGAACTTTCCTTCATCAGGAGATAATCAAAAGATTAGTTTAAGTAATTCTAAGTTTAAACAATTTCCTGACCACGCTTATGTTAAAGATTTGAAAGAAAATTATCCAAGAATATGGAGAAGAGCTGGTACCGGTGGTAACCCTCCAACTTCTTTTACTGGAAATGATGCTTTCAGAAATTGGGCAAAATATAAATCAGGAGACAGAAGCCCAGCAGTTCTTGCTTGGGTAAAAAGAAGAGAAAGCTTTATGGCTCGACACGAAGGTAACACTCGTCTTAACGGTATTATTGCTGTTATGAAATGGGGAGGCGTTACTAAGTCAGGTGTTAGTGCTATGAAAAAAATCGTCAATGAGCAAAAACAAAAAGAGCGAGATAGAGCAAAAAAAGCTAACGATATGATTAGCCCTGACAGTGACGATTTGACAGGTTAAAATAGTATATTATATAAGAAAGGTAATTTTTTTATAAGGCGAGTAATATGGATAAATTTAAAAAACAAATAGAATTTAAAACTGTAGACGACGAAAAAGGAAAAGTAGAAGCAGTTTTTTCAGTTTTCAACAATGTCGATACCGACGGTGATGTTGTTCTTCCGGGTTCAATAAAATCTGGATTCAAAGACAATCAAGTACCTATGGTGTTTGCTCACAAATGGGACCAACCAATTGGAAAAGGCGTTATACATTCAGATAACGAGAAAGCTACATTTAAAGGAAGTTTCTTTATGGAAACTGAGGCTGGTCGTGAAGCATACCTATTAGCAAAAGAAATGGGTGACCTACAAGAATGGTCATTTGGTTTTAGAATCAATGATTATGAGTCCGGTAAGTTTAAAAAAGACGGAACCGAAGATGAAATTGATGTAAGATACCTAAAAGATTTAGAAGTCTATGAAGTTTCACCAGTACTCGTGGGTGCAAACAGAGAGACTTATACACTAGCTATTAAATCAGGTGAAGATGCAATTTACGAAGCCTCAAATGTAGAAGAAAAAGCTGAAGTTCTTCCTGAAGTGTTTGACACAATTGAAGAAGCTGAAGCTAGAGCAAAAGAGTTAGGCTGTGAGGGACATCACAGTTACGAGCAAGACGGTAAAACTCTTTATATGCCTTGCAAATCACACGAAGATTTTGAAGAAGCTATGGGTAAAGAAGAGAATCAAGATAAAGATTCTAAATCTTCTGACCCAGAATGTGGATGCAATTGTGATTGTGGCTCTAAAGAAGAGTCAAAATCACAACACTGTTCTTATGGCGATGACGGGAAATGTGCCAAAGAAATGGATGATGAAAAAAGTTTAGAGATTTCTGAAAAAGAATCCAGCTTGCAGGGAGTTCGATTTTCAGACGAGGTGAAGGATGTGCTTGCTGCATTAGAGAGCCTCATCGTAAGAGCGAAAGCAATTTCAATCTTACGTGAAAAAGATGGAAGGACAATATCGGAGAATGCTAGTTCTGCTCTTAGAGCAGTACAAGAGGATTTGAATGATGCTTGGAATGAGATAGATTCAATCCTTAGCGGTGATTCACCAGAGGAAGAGCCAGAAGAAGATACTGAAGAAGTTCCAGTTGATGAAGCACCTGTTGAAGAAATTCAAGAGGAAGCAGAAATCGCTGAAGCTGAAGTTGAAGTTTCTGAGGAATCCGAAGTTGAAGTTATCGAAGAGGAAGAAGTAGAGGAAGTTGAAGAGGAAGAAGTCAATCTCGAAGAGGTAGACGCTGAATTTGAAGCTTTATTTGCTGACGCTCAAGAAAATATCGCTGAATCCTTAGTACTTGAACTAGACGACGAAGAAGTATAAGCAAAAAAATATCTATATTGGAGATAAAAAATAATGGCAAATTATAAAGAAGAAATTTCCAAGGTTAGAGCTCAGTTGAAAGAAGCTTTTGACTCTCAAGTAGATGGTAAATATACACCTGAAGCTAAAGAGAAAATCAAAGGTTTAAATACTGAATTAGCAGGACTTATCGATAGCCAAAACTTAGAGAATTCAAAGTCTAAGAATGAAAAAGCTATGGAACAAGAAGTCTATGCATCTGAAACATCACAAGCTGGACCAAAATCTGTTGGTCAAATGTTTGTTGAATCTGACGCCTACAAAGGCTACAGAGACAATGGTGTTAAAGGTGTAGATTCTGAAGTAGCTTTTAAAGCAACTTTAGGTGCTGGAACAACTGAACAATTTCCACCGGAAGTTCTAAGACAACCGGGAATCTTAGAGTACGCTCTTAGAGACCCAGACTCTGTCATTGGGCTTTTTGACCAAATTGATACAAACCAAAACTCATTTGCATATATGGAAGAAACAACCTTCACTAACGCTGCTGCAGAGCAAGCAGAAGAGGCAACAACTGCTGAAGCTACATTAGACTTCACAGAACAAACTGCACCAATTAGAAAAGTTGGTGTCTTCTTGCCTGTTACTGAAGAACTTCTTGCTGATGTATCTGGAATTCAAGGTTATGTCAATTCAAGATTAGCTGCAATGATGAAACTACGTTTGGACAGTCAATTACTTTCCGGAAACGGAACTGCACCAAACTTAGAAGGCGTATTAACAAAATCAGGAATCAATGCATTCGACTATACTGGCGGCCCTTATGGTGGCGAGTTAGGAAAAATTGGTCAAATCTATCAAGCAATCACTGAAATCAGAAAAGATGCTTTCGTAGAACCTGATGCAATTGTTATGCACCCATCAGACTGGTATGACATCGTTACATCCGTAACTGACATTACAACAAGTGGTTCTAAGAACCCATTGTTCGTAGTTGCAGGTGGATTCGGTGCTGATGCTGCTCCAAGAATTTGGGGACTCCCAGTCGTAGCTTCTACTGCAATTTCCGCAGGTACTGTACTTGTTGGTAAATTCGGTGGTGGCGAAGCTGCACACGTTGTAATGAGACAAGGTGTTGACTTAGCTGTATCTGACTCTCATAGTGACTTTTTCCTTAAAGGAAAATTAGCTATCAGAGCAACAATGAGACTTGGTCTTGTTGTTTACAGACAAGCTGCATTCTGTAAGATTACAAATATGTAATTAAGTTCATTTATGTGGGGTAGGTAACTGCCCCACATAGAACTAAAAAAATTTTTTTAAAAGGAATAAAATGGAATTTATAAAAGTAGAAACAGATATATGGCAACTAGCTGACGGCAGCCTTTATGAAGGTGATGTTTCAGGCGTTAATGGTCAAGCTTCTAAAATTGCAAAAAAAGGTCACGAGTATAGTTCTGAGTATTTAGCAAAATATGGTTGGGGTGTTAAAAAAGAAGAAGCTGCTCCTAAGAAAAAAGCTGTTAAAAAAGACGCTGTAGAAGATAAAGCTGTTAAATCTGAAGACATAGAAGACAAGTAGAGGTAGCCAATGGCACTTTCAACTGTTTCTGATGTTCAATCTGCCATTGGAATAGATGTTTCTTCAGCTGATGAAACTTCTATAACAAATATATTTATACCGGCAGCAGACGCAGCTATCAAAAATTATATTGGTTATGATTTAGAATACTCTGCTTCAATAACTGATACCTTTGATGGCAACAATGAAGAAGAACTATTTACTTCTGTTGCACCGATAGTAGCCATATCTTCTTTAACAGAAGATGAAGTTGCTTTAACAGAGGGTAATCAAGAACATTATGTAGCTTATAAAAAGCTAGGTAGATTAAGAAAAGTAAATAACAAAAGATGGTCTGATATAAGGTATCAAAACATCTCAGTTACTTATTCTGCTGGATATTCTGACTCCGAGTCAGGTGTAGAAGATGTTCCAAAAGATTTAAAACTTATTAGTGCTAGGGCTGCTGGTAGATTATTTGTTGCCGCTGCTGCACTATCATCTCAACAATCAACTGGAGAAGTTAGCACTCATAGTGCTGATAATTCAACAGATTCTCAATTTCAATTAGTTACAGAAGAATCAATTGGAGATTATAAAGCTAAATACGAGTCTGTAGTTGATTTAATGAATCAAGAAATACTAACAAAAGCCGATAAATCAATACTTTCTAAATACAAACGACAATACTTTACATCGGCTTCTATTCTCGACTAGAATATAACTATGGATGAGAATGAAATTAAATTTAATAAGGCACAACGCCAAGCGTATTTAAGGTCTATTGACTTAGATGCTTTAATTGAAGCAGTTTTAGAACAAATGAATTCTTTAAGAATGCAAAAAGTTAATTTAGTCAATGATATGGATGTTCTAGTTAACGATTATCTTAAGGTTTGTAAAAAACACCCAATTAAGTAATGGCTAGATACGACTACAAATGTTCCAAATGTGAACATATATTTGAAGTTCAACATTCTATTAATGAAGACCCAAAGGTAAAATGTGAAAAATGTAAAGCAATATCTATTAGACAAATTAGCGGTAGGGTTAATTTATATGGAACTGTTGGTATTGATTGGAATACTGACCCTAGCAAAGTTTCTCAATCTATGAGAGACAAAGCTAAGGCAGCATCCAAACGTAAAGTTCAATTTTAAGGATTAAAGTAACCTAAAATCCCGTAACCACAAGTTCCTGCTTCAATACCTGCAACTGTGCAGTCTTCAGGAATAATACTGTCATCGTGTTCATCGACTATTTCTCCGTTATACCAAAATATAACATCTGTAAATACTTCTCTGTGAACACAATTAGCAGGTGGTGTTGTTGGGTCTAAATCTTCACAGTAAATTTCTGTGTAGTTATCCCAATAGTAATTAGGCATAGAGCCAACATTGTTACCCCCACCTAAAATCATTAATGCTACAACAAAGTGAAACATTAGTATCCTTTCTCTCGTAATTTTGCTTGGTACTCAGGGTTACAGTTAGCACAAGTATCTATATCCCACATATCTTCTTCTGTCTGAAATGTTTCCATAAATCTTCCACCGCACATACCGCAGTCGAACCAAGACCACATTTCTTTTTTAGTCTTATATATCCTGTATAGGCTTCTTTCCATTTTCCCTCTCATCTAATTGTTGAATCTGTTCATCAGAAAGAAACCATTCAGGCGGAAAGCCTTCTCTTTTTTTCTCTCTTTCCCACTTCCAAAGTTCTAATTGATACATAGCTCTTTCAATAAATGTATCAAGTAGGTTATTTAACTTACTAAGCATTTTGCTCCTTTCTGTATTTGGAAATATATTTCCAGTCTTTTTCCCAACACCATTTACTAGAGTTCCAATCACGCCATTGTGAACGACCGTAAATATCTTGAGATAGTAAATATCCAAACATAATGTTGTAATATTCGCTGTGTTGAACTTTTACAAATTCCATATTATATAAATCAATTGGTGTATCTTTAGGATGTCCATCGTAAGGATAACCTCTATAAGTCATTACCCAAGTATCCCATCTAGGTAAGTCATACTCTTCTGCAATCCAATTCCAAGTCCAACTCACAAATTGAAATAAACCGGAGTCATTATTGCCTTCAGCAGTTCTTACTGCATCAGTATTACCTCTTGATTCACACCATATAACTTTTACTGCAGTAGATAGTTGCTTAGGGTCATCAAAGAAATATATTAAATGGTCAGCGTGTTCTCTTACATCACGAGATATAATAGAATCACACCATTTGTATTCTTCTAGATAATTTTGAGTTAGCAAAGCCTTTTGGGGTAAAGCTGTCGCTAGGAATATCAAACATTCAGCTATCATATAAACCTATCCTTTTCTTCATATAACTATTATATCATAGTTGATATGAATTTGCAAGGATTTTATATATTAATTGCTTCCTGTATTACTTTTTCTTCTGAAGAACCTGTTACCGAAGTGATATATTCGTTAACAAATTCACCGTATTTGTTCTGCATTTTCTTATAAATAGCTGCTTCGTAGCAGTTTGCTATAGTACTCCAGCTAACAATTACAGTTTTTTCGCCATATTTAAGCATTTTTTGATGCTCATCTGACGCAATTAACTCGGGTTTCAATTAAAAACCTCCTACTATTTGCTACTCTAATTATACTACATATTTCTGTATAGTGTGTAAAAAATAAAAAAAGTGATAAAATTTTGCATTATTTTACAATGTGTGGTAAAATGGGTATATGAATAATGATACATTTAAACCGACTTTGGAACAAGCCGAGTTTTTATTCAAGAAGTTTCCTAATAAGACACTTCGCCAATGGGCAGACGAATGGGATATGTCTCACGAAAATGTTCGTTTAATGAAGAAAAAACTAGGTCTTGCTACAAGAGGTAAAGTAGTGCCAACTGAGCAGGCAGACGAAATAATTGCTTACATTAAAGATGGTAAGGGAACTGTTAACACAGCTAGAACTTTTTCTAAATATAGTTTTGGTAAACAACGTTTTCTTAACTGGTTGGATGAAAATCCTGATTATAAAGCCAAAGTAGAAGAAGCTGAAGCTTTTGCTTATGATAAGAAACTTAATCCAACTCACAAAAGATGCATAGCTACTGGTGAATGGTTACCTATTTCTGAATTCTATAAAGACAGCCAAACATTAGATGGCTATTCTCGTAGAAGCAAGAAAGCTGTTAAAGCATCTGTGGCTAAATACTATTATGGTAGAAATAATACTGAACCATTAGTTGATAAAAAAACTTGTTCAGCATTACCTGAATTAGGTGAATTACCAGCAAAGTATTTTCACAGAAATAGAAGACTAGCTTCAGGATTACAACAGTATTCTATTGCTTTTCAAACACCATACTCTAAATTTTTAAATTCAGAGGATGAGTCTGAAAGAAGCAATGCTTACAACTTAGCTAAGCAAGAAGCTTTGGATTATTTTGCAAAAGAAGGATTTGTTCCTATAATATAATTGCAAAGGAAACCTTATCTTAAACCCCTCACCAAGTGAGGGGTTTTTTTATTGGTATAATTAATTTATGCCAAGAATACCAACATCCGTACTAAACGAATCAATAACGATTCAAAGACTATCAGGTTCTTCTGTAGATGACAGAGGACTATCAACTGCTACATTCTCAGATAATGAAACATCTGTTCAATGTAGAATCGTACACGAAAATGGAAATGAAACCGATTCAGAAGGTAGATTAGAAGTAAATGATATATTCCTAGTAACAGTTAGACCTGAAATTGATATAACTACCCAAGATAGAATTGTTTGGGATAGCCAATACTACGATGTAAAAATTATTAAAAATATTAAAGATAGATTTGGTAATATTTTTTACAAAGAAATTGAAATGCATAAAGGTTTCTAATGAGTAGAAGAAGTGTATTAAAAACTAATAGGTCTTTAAGGACATTAAGAAGAATTAAATCAGACCCAAAACGATTTAAGTTTGGGAAAATATCAAGTATGCAAGATTTAAGGTCGTTCTTTTATGAGTACTCATTATTTATTGGTGATATTCAATCTCTTCCGGGAATGCCAAACTTAAGTACTTTAGGAACTCTAAGACACTATGGTCTTGTTGGCGGAAGAATTATGGGTGACGTTAACTCTATTATGGGTACTTTTAAAAAATTAACAACTGGAAGTTATGATGTTGAAGGTGCTGGTGAGCGTATAGTAAGACGTGCTGGTGGTAGATTAACTGGTAAAGTCCTTCAAGCAGTTCCGGGAAGCAATATGTTTTCTCGTGCAGCTCGTTCAGTAATTGGTGCTAATACTCAAAAAGCTTTCGATAAGCAAATGAAAAAATGGTTTAGAAGTAATGTTCCTGACAAACCTGTTGTCCACGTTGTTGGTGGATTTGATGCACAAGCGGTAGCCGATAGTGTTGAAGATGCTATTGCTATGGTAACAGAAGAAGTTGCTAGACAGACTTATCCTTTCGTACCTGTAAGAACTGGAACACTAAGAGGAACATTAAGAACAGAATTCGGTAGAAATAAAGCAAAAGGTGGTTCTATGCCTGCAGGTAAAGTTATTATAGGAAATCATTTGACTAAAGACTATACAGCTATTATTGAGTTTGGTTCAGGAAAATTGTTTAACCAAGGAGCAAAACACTTAGATAGATATTTTCCAATTCCTGAATCTATAAAAGCTTTAAAATCTTCCTCAAGAAATAGAGCTGCTGTTAACAGCAAGAATGGTAAAGGGGCTATGTTAAGAAGAGGTGCTAGAAATGCAATGGCTAGATACAACCAAGGAACAGCTACTAACATTAAAGTTACTACCCCTAATCTTGAATTAGAAGCAAAAAAATTAAGGAGTTAAAATGGCACAAAATTTACCTGATGGAGAAATATTAGCAAGAACTTGGGCTTTAAGTAAAAGCAGTATTACTGATGTCATTGGAGAAAGAGTAGCAACTAGATTACCTTCAGGAGCTACTATGCCTTTTGTAGTTATACAAATGCTAGGTGGAGGTCCACTAGGTGGTGAATCTTTAATTTATGAAGCACAACTTGTAGTTGATTTTTATGCTGGTAAGTATGCAACAAATAGCACAAAAGGTCATCCTGATTATGCAGCTGCTTTTCAAATTGGAAATATTTTTGTTAGAGAAGCTTTTGACCACGCACCTACAAAACTAACAAGTACTGGTGGAGAAGTCGGAATGGTACACGGATTCGATTCTATATCAGGTCTAGGAAGAGTAGATGAAACCGAGCTCGGTTTAGCACGCTATACTTGTGATATGGTAATGATTTATGGAGCAATATCGTGAAATATATAAAGGTTAACCCTTATATAAGGGTGTTTGACGCAATACGAGATGAAAAGCTCGATATTATCTTTGACCAAAAAGAATGGGTTGAAGTTAAAGATTCTGACTGGAAAAGACTCTCTGAGTCTGAAACTAAACAAGGTAATGTAATATTACCAACTTTTGTTGAAAAGTCAGATGGTATGGGGGAAATTAAGAATTTTACTGCTGCTGAAAAAGTAGAAGAAAATTCTAGCGATGATGAGTGGTATGAGGAACCTGCTGACGCAGAAGTAGAAGAGGAATAACGAAAAGTTATTCATAGAATAAGTAGGTAAGTAATGGCACAAAGCATAAGCGAAGTAATTTTAGGAACTGGTAACTTATACACTGCTTTGGAATCTGATGTTAATGGTTCATCACCAAATGCAACATTTCCAGCAGACCCAAGTGAAGCTCCTAGTTCAAGTTACTGGACTAATATAGGATACTCAGAGGGTGGATTCTCTCTAGAGTATGACAAAACTTTTGAAGACATTATGGTTGCAGAGGAAATTGACCCTATTAAGACCATAAAGACAGCTCAAGAGGTAAGAATTACAGGTGAATTAGCACAGGCATCATTAGCAAACTTAAAACTTGCTATGGCTGGTGGAACTGAGACAAGTTCAACTCCTTCAGCAGGATATACCCAATTAACTCCTCCATCAACAGACTCTTTCTTAGAGTATGCGTTGATTTTAAGAGTTAATGCACCGGGTGCATCTGAAGGTGGAACTCAGAAAGTTAGAGACATTTATGCTCCTAGAGCAGTAAACGTTGGAGCTTTCTCAATGGTTCACGCTAAGGCACCACAAAAAGTAACAATCACTGTTGAATACAAATTGTTAAAACCAAATAGTGATGCTCCGTTCAGTAACTTGTTTAAAGTTATAGACGAAGTTTAAAACCTGTAGGAGGGTAAATGGCAAATTTTAAAGACTTTGATGAAGCCATCAAAGAAGATAATGCGACAAAATTTACTTTCAAGGTAGCTGGAGAGACTTTCGAGAGTCCAGCCCAGCTACCAGCGAAAGTAGTACTAATGCAATTAAAAATGCAAAACGAGCAAGGCGGCATAGACCAAAAAGATATTGGTGAATGGCTAAGGTCGATTATTGGAGAAGATACCTTCGATAAGCTTTTGGAACTAAACATATCTTGGAGCACTCTAGAAAAACTTTTAGGGTGGCTTTTAGTGCAATATGGAATAGTTAAATCAGAAGACGAAATAAACGCTGATGCTGAAGGGGGAGAGGAAGAAGCCCCAAAATAAACATCACAATTGATGATATTTTGGAAAGATGGGCTGCCGTTGAAGCGGACTTTCAACGGTTTTACGGACTTCATCCCTTCGACTTATCGTGGAGAAGGTTCAGAACTTTAATATTCAGTCTTGTATCATCAGAATCTGCATTCTATGCACCTTACTTGAAAGAATATGTTGAGGAAGCTAAAGAAAGAGTGGATAGTAGAAGAGACAATCCAAATAGGATAAAAGTCAATCTTGATACAGCTCTAGATGAACTTGGTGGAATTAAAGAAAATATATCATTTAATAATGAAGGATAAGCAGTGGCACAACAAATAGGTTCTTTAGAAGTAGGAATAGAAGGTAATACCTCTGGTTTAAATAATTCTATTGGTGCTGTCCAAATGAAAGCTACAAATGCTTTCAAGAAAATTGGTTCTGTAGCTAATGGTATGATAACTGGTGCTCTAGTTGCAGGAGTGGCTGCTGTAGCTGTAGGTTTAGCTGCAGGTGTAAAAGCAGCTATTGACTTTGAAGCAGCATTCGCCGGTGTTAGAAAAACATTAAGTGGTTCAGATGCAGAATTAAAAGCTGTATCAGATGAATTAATCAATATGGCAAGGTTCTTGCCTCAAACAGCAGCTGAGCTAGCAGCTATCGCTCAAGTCGGTGGTCAATTAGGTATTGCTGCTAAAGATATTGCTCAATTCACAGAAGTTATTGCAAAATTAGGTGGGGCAACAGACTTAGCAGGTGAGCAAGGTGCCACATCAATGGCTAGGTTTATGAAAGTTATTGGTGAATCTGTAGGACAAACTGGAGTATATGCAAACATATTGGTTGCTTTAGGTAACAATATGGCAACTACTGAATCTGAAATAATAAACTTAGCTCTTAACTTTGGTGCATTAGGAAAGCAAGTAGGATTAAGCGGTCCTGAAATATTAGCCTTTTCTGCAGCTATGAGGGAAATGGGTCAGCCAGCCGCAGCTGGTGCTACAGCTCTTAATAAATTATTTACTCAATTAAATAGAGCTATGTTAGGAGAAGGTGGATTAGCTGAGTTTGCTGATATAGCTGGAATGTCTATGTTTGAGTTCCAAGCACTTATGGAAACAAGTATGGCTGCTGCAGCAGAAGCAGTTCTTAATGGTCTTAATGCTATGGGTGAAGCACAAAAAGACCAAATATCAGCATTAGATAGTGTTGGTTTAGCTAGAGACAGAGTTTCTCGTGCCTTAATATCAATGGCAACAAATGAAGAAGGTCTAGCTAAAGCAAGACGTATTGCTAACGAAGAATTATTTAGACAAGCTGCTTTAAATGAAGAGTTTAAAAAGAAACAAGATACAGTAGCTGGTCAGATGGATATTTTAAAATCAAAAGTAAATTCATTTGCAATACGAATGGGTGAAGCTTTACTTCCAGCAATTAAAGCAGTTGTTAAATTTATAGGAAGATTTTTTGATGGTTTATATTACTTAGTAAATGCTTTCAAAAATACAAGTGCACAAGCTGAAAAATTTCAGAAAAAAGTTATGGGTAGTGCTTTTGTATTAATGATTATAAAAGTTGTTACTTGGATTGCAAAACTAGTTAAAAACCTTAAGGGAATGGGTGATGAGATAGCAAAAGTTACTACAAAATTTGGTAAATTTGGTAAATTCTTGGGTAAATTTACTAAATTCTTTACTGGAGCAGCAGCTGGAGCAGCTTTATTTGTTTATGAAGTTGCTAAGTTCGGTGACTTACAAGCAATAATAGATAACTTTTCACAAAGCGTAGATAAATTAACAGTTAGTTTTACTTTCTTAAAACAAAATGGTATAGGTGGATTAGACCAACTTACTACTGATGTACTTCAAGCGATGGTTGATGGTATGGAAGATGACAACCCATTAAAAGCAGTTTTGAAAGAAATGTTAGAAGGCGGAAAATTAGATGCTGATGTAGCTAAAGATTTAGCTTCAACAGGTTCAGCAATATCCGAGGAATTATTAACTTCTATACAAGATGGATTTGGTGTTGGTGCAGCCGGCGGTGATATGAAATTAGATTTTCGTTGGCTTGAAAGTATAAAAAAAGCACTTGCTGAAGAAGGATTAGGAGATAGTCAACTTTTTAAAGATATACAAGCTTTACAGGATGCAATAAGAGGTGATGCAGATAAAGAAACTTTAAATAATTTAGCACAACAAGTTATTGCAAAATTAGCTATAGTCGAAGCAGGAAAAGATTCCTTAACCGTTGAAGAAAGTTTAAGAAAACTTATTACGGATAATGTAGTAGCATTATCTACAGCTTCAGGTAAGTCAGTAGATGACATTAAAAAAATAATATCGACAGAGCAGGGTCTCAAAACATTTGTTCAAGAATTTGGTATGGCTATAGAAGGTGTACCAGCACTTTATGATATTTTATTCCCACCTGAAAAAGACCCAGTTCAAGAAGCTTTACAGCAATTAAAAGAAGATGCTTCAGCATTCAAACAGATGGTTGCTGATATATTTGCTCCAACTGAACTGCAATTCAAGTTAGATTTTGCTGAAATGGATTTGGCAGATGCTCATAAAGACCACGCTGACCTCCATAAAGAACTTGGTGATTTACACGAAGAAGATGCTAAGTTACAACAGGATTTAATAGATATACAGCAACAAGAGTTATTGACTCACGAAGAAATACTGAAAATTCAAGAGCTTGAATTAGAAAATCAAGAATTAAAGATTAAGCACGCTCAAGAAGCTGCTATGACATTTGAAGAGCAAGTAGATTATCAAGATAAAATTAATGAAGCTTTAGAAATAGAACAAAGATTAAGAGATGGTTTAGCTCTTTCTGCAAATGACCAATTACGTAGAGAGAAACTTAGAAAAGATAGAAGAAGAGTTGAGTTAGCAGCACAACAGGGTTCTTTGGAATTTGCTGATTTAGAACTTAAAGCTATTGATGAAAATATTAAAGCTATAGAAGATAAAGCTGTTACTCAAACTGATGCTACTTTGGCTAGAAGAGAAGCACAGGAGATTCTAGATAGAGCTGAGGAGAGAAGGCTTAAGGAAAAAGAAAAGATTGCTGATAATATTGCTAAAATCCAAGAGATTAATTTAGAATCTGTTGCTCGCCGTAATGAAGAGATTATTGAAATTGAAAAGCGTCGTGCTGATATTGAAGAACGACTAAAAGAGATTCCTAGAGAGATTAAAGAAGCTCATTGGGATATTCACAAAGCTCAAAAAGCTGTTTACGATGCTACAGCTGATATTCAAATAGGTTTTATGGACTTGAGAGCTGTTGGTGAAGAAGAGATGAAAGAACTAGCAAAGGCTATTGGTATGCCATATGAGATGTTAGATGGTCTTATGACTCTATTAAACCACGCAAGAGTTGAATCAGGACCAATTTTTGATGAAATTATTACCAGAGCTACAGATACAAAACATACATTTGCTCAAGACCCATTCACTGGTGGACCATCAGTTTCAGATGTTCAAAGAAAAAATTATGGTTTCTTACAACAGGGAACAGGAATTGTAGATTTCCTAAGACACGGCGGTGGTGGATTCAAGACTGGAAATAAATTTATTGCTGGTGAATATGGTCCTGAATTAATAAAAACATTCCCGGGTGGTGGAATGGTTACTCCATTAGGTACTGGTGGTGGCACTACAATGCAAAATACTATAAATCTAAATATTACTGGATTACCAACTGACCCTATAGCTGCTAGAAGGATAGCACAAAATATTCAAAGAGAACTTGTTAAACTAGAAAGAGAAGGTAGAAGCGGTGTCGTCAGGTAGTTACAGAGCTTATCACATAGCAACACACGATAATGATTATGTCGATAATATGATTCCTTGTAAAGAAGAAAGTTGCTCTTATTATTTTTATGATATTGATGGGAAATATAGATATTGCGAAACTTGTCGTAGTAAGGATATGTGCTAATGGCTAACACAATAACAATTGGAAGAATGACTTTTACGTCTCCACAAACTATAACTATCGCTCCTATGCCTGATAACTCTAGAAACTCTGTTGAAAGAACAATATCTATAGGTGGTAAATTTGCAGTTGATTCCATATCTGCTGCAAAAGTACTAAGAGATGAACTTGTATCAATGGGAAACTCAAGCTTAGTCTATCCCTTTACTTGGGAAGGAGATGAATTAATAGAAGGTTTTGCTAAATTATCAGGAGTTAGTGTTGATTCCTCAAAATTATCTTCAGGACTTTTTAGCTATAGTGTTACTTTAGATGTTAAAGGAAGAGTATCAGAAGTTATATTTGAATCTAACCTTACTGGTTCTTTATTAACTAATTCACACAGTATTACATCTACTACTTATTCTCCTTGGCACGCATTACCAGTTAATGCATACAATTATTTTCACGAAGAAGCTCCTGTAGATGGTACAAGAGCTAGTTCAGAAGGAAATATAGCTTTTTACTATGATACAAACTTAAGAAGCAAGGCTGCTCAATGGATTGTTAACCCAGCAGATTTTTATAAAGGTGCTTGCAGAATAAGTATCGATAACACAACAATGACTGGGTATTTAACAAAAAACGCTCCAACAGGGGTGACGATTTCAAATGGTATAATAAGAATAACATCAGGTTCAACTACTGATGAATCAAGATTTACTGTAGAGTTTTACGATAATGGCGTTTGGGGTAGTGAAAGGGAAATATCTTTCAACTCAGGTGCTTCAAAATCAGAATGGAATTTATGGAAAACTGTTCAAATTATAAGAAACGAGCCTCACGAATGTGTTGTGCGTTTCACTACTTATTCTGACAGTAATGGAGATGGGCGACTCGTTGTAGATGTTACGCTAAGACGAGGAGCTCATCACATAAACTTGGTCGCCAACCAAGGACCTACTTCTGATAGAGCAGCAAACTCTAGAATAAATTTGCAAGTGACAAGTAATCACGATACTTTCACAGACGATACTGGGTATATGATAGAAGATAGTGCTGATAGCGATGGACAAAAATTTATTGTGGGAAGCCCACAAGGATACACTGCTGATGTAACTGATGGAGAAGACTTGATATATATAACAAATAATCAATTTAAAACATTCGTAGGTTATGTTTACAATGCTGTTAGTCCAAATACAATTGATAGTGCAGATGCTGTTAGAGACCAGTATTTAGAAGGTACATACGAGAATGTAAGATTAGTGAGGGCTTAAGTGGCAGTAACAGAAAAGTTAATGGGTGCTGGTACCTTCTCAATAAATTTTAGTCAAGAATATACACCAACAGCAATAATTGAATCAATAAAAGAATGGGGTCATATTGTTATTACTCCACAATCAGTTGATATAAACAGTCTTTCTGATTCCGATATATTAAGTTCCGCTAGATATACAGGAATAATTTTAAATAGAACTTTAGAAGAAGGAATTGTATCTATTAATGGTCAAGGTCTTGAACTGTATATGGGAGATGGTTCAGGAAAAGGAATGGTCATTGCTGAGTCTAATAATATTGGAAAAGTTAGAATATTTGATGGTGTTACTTTAGCAGAAGCTTTATTCAACTCAGTTACAAGCACTGGAAAACCTTATGGAATTATGAGGGATGAAACAGGTGCTTTGCAAGCTATTCAACAAGGTTCTATATATCAACCAACAGATACTGAAGGTGAAAATGTACTTTATTCAGGTCAGCATTTCGTTGAAACTGCTTTATCGGCTTTAAAGTTTATATGTGAAATTGTAAATGCAGAATACAGAGTAAACCCTAATGGAACATTAGATGCAGGTCCAGCAGCTAACTTATTTGTTGGTGTTGGAAGTAACGAACCAACTTCTGTAGTAGTTAAAACTGCTTATGGTGAAGACCCTGAATATCAAGGTGTAACACCACAAGGTTTAAGAAGTGAATTTGATGCTACTGACTGGGTTTCAAGAGTTGACTTTACTGGAGAAGTTGGATATTTTGATATTGCAACAGATGTTGCAGGTGAAGCTAACTTATCATCTAATCCTTATAAAGATTTACACGGGAATGCACTTAAACGTGTTGGCTTAGTACAAGAACCTGATGTACCTGAAGAACATTTGAACTCAAGAGCTCAAGCGATGCTTAATGAATTATCTAGAGTTAAAAAAATACTTAATCTTGATTTAACACAGTATGAAGTATCGGGAGATATGAAAGTTGGAGATTATGTATATGCTTTTGACCCTGATGTAGGATTCGTTGACACAGATGCTGATGCCGCTGCAGAAAGCAGAGATAAATACGAAGTAACCTTTAGAGGTCAAACTATAACACCAGCAAAGGTAAGAATTATAGGTTTAACTTTCCCAATTATTGATGGAATGGGTGTTTACTTCAGAGACAAAGATGGAAACTATACAGACTTAACTCAATATATAAACTATGAAAGTGGTTCTACTCAAGTTGAATTAGGAGATTCAATTAGAAGCTTGAAAGATGATTTAAGATTCAGTGAATTTTCATTATCTAGAGAAGTAGCGGGTGCTTTTTCTATACCAGATTTACCAAGCACACCAACTTTACAATCTGGAACATATTTAGATTCAACTGGAGAATCTAAAGGATTTATAAGAATCACAGTAAGCAAGCCAACTAATATAGATGGTTCACAAATTACAGATGGTGAATCATACAAAGTAAGATATAAAAAATTAACAGATAACGAATACTCTTATATGAGCTTTCCTTTTACAGGCGTAAGTTCAGAAACCTTGTTATTACAAGATTTAACTGTTGGTGCAACTTATCAAATAGGTGTTGCAGTAGTAGATAAATCAGGTTTCAAGAAAATGTCAGCTTATGATGGCACAGGAGAAAATTTATATACAGATAGCTCAAGTATTAATCCTAGTTATACAACAAATGCAAGAATAGAAATTGAAAAAGATGGACAAGCACCATCACAGCCTAAACAAGCAACTATAGCTACTGGACCATTAAGAGTTCAAATTACACATTATTTAGGAAAAGCAGGAACTGATAGCGGCGGTAATGCTTATGGAGATTTCACTTTAGAAGGTGACTTAGACCACTTAGATATTCACGCTGTGACTCAAGATGGTAATACCGAAACATTTACTGTTGCAAGTAGCAATAAAATTGGTGAAGTAAAAGTTAACTCAGGAAACTTATTACAAGAAATACCTGTAGTCGCCAACTTAGAACTTCCTGACTCAGAGGATTATTACTTTAGAATTGTTGCTGTTGATAAATCCGGAAACGCATCTGACCCATCAGCAGGTCAAGCAGGAAATGCAACGCTTATGGAACAAGCCTATATTGGCGATGCTGCTATTACTACAGCAAAAATTGGAGAAGCTGCTATTACAGATGCAAAGATAGCTACTGCAACTATTACTTCAGCAAAAATAAGTGACGTATCAGCAGACAAACTAACTTCCGGAACAATTACAGGTGGAGAGATTACCGTTGGTGGTGTTTCTAATACTGCAGGATACATTCAGTCTTACAACTATGTAGCCGACACTTCAGGTTGGAGTATTTTTTCAGATGGAACTGCAGAGTTTCAAGATGTTAAGATTCGTGGTGAATTAAACGCATCAGATATTGTAACCGGAACTTTGGATGCTTCTAACTTAACTGTTACAAATCTAAACGCAGATAGTATTACTGCAGGAACCTTAGATGTAGATAGACTACCTACTATTACAACTTCACAAATAAACTTTGATGCTGGAGATATTGGTGGTGCTGATAGTTCAAACATTGTTGCTACTATAAATACTTCATCAGAAGGACTTACTATTAATGCAGCTAAGTTGAATTTATCAGGTGTATTGTCTGTTACAAATCCAAGTATTACTTCCGGAAATATTGGTGGAATAACTATTAGTAGTGACTATATTCAATCAGATAATTATGGAACTTCTAGTGGTGCTGATGGATTTAGAATACAGTCAGATGGAAATGCATTCTTTAAGGATGTAACAATAAGTGGAGTATTGAACGGTGTAACTGCTAACCAACCAGTAACACTAGACCTACCTAGTGGTGGTAAAATCAGAACTGCTTCTTCGGGAGCTAGAGTTGAATTACATCAAGCTGGTAGTTTCCCTTCTGTAAATTTTTACAGCAGTGGTGGAACAACAACTTCATTATATGATGACAACTCAGCATCTTTTGTTATTAGCACAACCAGAGAAATAACTTTATCTGGTACTGGTGGAATACATTTAGCTGATAATACTTTACACATAGGCAGTAAACAAGGTAGTTTTTCATCTGCCATATATATTGATGGGGATATAGGTGGTTCTACAGATGTACTAAGAAGTTCAGGCACTTACGCTTACTGGGGTTCTCCACCAGCTACTGCTGGTGTTACTGCTTTAGCTGGACAAGGAACTATAAGCGTAGGACCGGGAAATACTGGTTCTTTAATTATTAGTAATAATCATAGTCACGATGCACATAATCACTCTGGAACTGTTTTTACAAGCGATAATCATCATAACAACAATAGTTTTATTAACAGTTCTGATGTAACAAATAACAGTACTGTTCAAACTGGTTATAACCACGCAAACTCTGCTCACGTTGCTAATAATACAATCAATTATGCTATACAAGTGCACGCAATGGATGCTAGTGCACACCATAGTGCAAATACTGTTCCTCAACACGATAACAATGAACACAGCGAAGATTATACACCTTTAAGTTCTTACAATAATCACTTGAATAACTTACACTTTTCAGACGCAAGATTAAAAAATGATGTAACAGATACAAGTTTTGGTTTAGATTTCGTTAATAGATTAAGACCAGTAGATTACACTTGGGACCAATTATATTTAGACACTTATTATGGTGATGGTCATTTCGATGGATTAAAAGCTTTATTAACCAATCAGCAAACTGGTTTTCTTGCACAGGAAGTTAAAACTGCTGTTTATGAAACAAACGGAAGCAATATTGATTTTGGTGGATTTATAGAAGTAGAGTTAACAGACGAAGATAGAGCTGTTAAAGAAGCTACTGGAACAACAGATGATATACACAAATTGGATTACCAACAATTTATACCACCACTTGTAAAAGCTGTACAAGAACTTTCAGCTAAAATAGATGTATTAGAAGCAAGAATAGATGAGTTAGAAGGAGCGTAATGGCTATAGAAGATTTTAAATTTTCTGGAAAAGAAAAAACTATACAACAAGAACTTATAGAACTTATGTCTCTTATTGAATTTTTAGAAGATAAATATATAGAAGAAACAGCAAAAGAAGAGCCTATTACAGAAATAGTATCTCAACTAGAAACAGAGATTATTTCAAAAAGACAAGAGTATGAAAATTTAGGTGGAACATATGACACATAATAATCTTTTTTATAATCCCGATGAAGAACAAGAATTAAATGACAAGATTTCTTTTAGTATGGACAAAATAAGAAATATGGAGGAATTATTATCTGTTGCTATATCTGAAAATGTTGAACAAGAAACAATTGATGGAATTCAAGCTAATATAGATGCGGAAATAATAATATATAATGCTTTAATTGCAGAAAGAGATGAAACACCTTGAAATTTTCTTTGGGGGGTAAACAATTTATAGAATTTAAAACTGATGTAAAAGGTTTACAAGATATAGCACCTATACAAAAATCATCATCTTTTATACCTAGATGGTTTAAAGATATAAAAGATTACATTGAAATACCTGCTGTACACGAAAGAAACAAAAGACACTATTTTGGTAAAAAAGGTTCAACTGCTAAACAACATACTGCTGGAACAGTAAAAAGATGTCCAGCGATAATAGACTTACTTACTGAAGGTTTTATTATTCCAATGTGGACAGATTTTTTAATACAAAGAGACTTAGAAGTACTTGAATGGGACAATAGAAGTTTTGCTTATGGTATTGAATTTCATAGTAAAGAACAAATAAAAGGTTGGAATTTAAAAAAAACAGATTTTCCAGAAGCAGTAAAGTTTGTAAATCCTTGGAGAATATACACACCACCGGGTTATTCAGTATTATTTATGGCTCCTATATACCAATTTGAAAATAGATTTACAGTACTTCCGGGAATAGTTGAAACTGACTCATATCATCATATTAATTTTCCTTCTATTTGGCACACGACTAAGGATGCTATAATAGAAAGAGGTACACCGTTTATTCAAGTGATTCCATTCAAAAGAGAAAACTGGGATATTGATGTATCACAGATGACAGAAACTGACATAGAGAACGATGCTAGGGAAAAAGTAGAGCTTAATACTAAGTTCAAAAATAGTTATAGAAATATCGTAAGGCGTTTAAATGGCAGACATAATAAACGAAGGTGATTCCAAGTTAGAGGTAGTTGATTCCTCTATAGATTCTCTTGCTAAAATTATTGCCGAAATTAATGGCGTAGAAAGAATAAATCAGTCTTCAACTTTATTAACATTCACTAATCCTGACAACCAAATGGAAACAGGTGATGAAACCGATGACCAAAATGGTGCTGCCTCTACTTTTAATGGTTTTCAAGTTGATGATGGAGTTATAAAAGTAGTATCAGGAGATGGTTCTACAATTCCACAATCAAATCTTTATATTGATGGTAAATCAATTATCTCAGATAAAACTCTTGCTATTGGTACTACTGGTCAAAAAGAATTACATTTTGGAACCAATGGAACTAAATGGGTAAAGATAACTGAAGGTGGTTTCCTAGACTTTGCTAAGATGACCATAAATGGTTCTCAAGGAACTGCAGGTCAATATATTAAAAATGCAGGAAATGGAACTATTGAATGGGCTACTTTAGACAGTAGAAACGCCTTTGGTTCAATAAGTGTAGGCGGAAGCACTATAAGTGCTGGTTCTGTAGCTGATACATTAACAATTACTGCTGGAGATAATGTAGTTCTAAGTGTTGACGGAAGTGAATTAACGATAAATGCAACTCAACCTAATGTTTTTAAAACAATTCAAGTTTCAGGTCAAAATGATATAGTAGGGGATTCAACCACAGATACATTGACATTTGTAGCTGGTAGTGGAATAACAATAACTACTGATTCTGCTTCAGATACGATAACAATCGCTAATTCAAGCTCAGGTGGTGGAACTACTGAAGATGTATTTAAAACAATATCTGTTTCAGGTCAACAAGATATTGTTGCTGATAGTTCAACTGATACTTTAACGCTTATTGCAGGTCGTGGTATAGAAATAACAACAGTAGATACTGATGATTCTATAACATTTAAAGAAACTAAAAGTAGATTATTATCACCTCTTGGGTATTTAACTTATACCATAGATGGTGGTTCAACTACAGAATTACCACTAAAAAACTTTTTTATAAATACCACAACAAGTATTGGGGTAAATGGAGGTGGTTCTCAAGTAGGTATGACCACACGAGCTTTACGTCTGCTAGAATCAGATGGTAGTACTTATAAGTTTATGATTATGCCAGCTACAAGTGATGGGGAATCTCTTGTATTTACATTCACTGAATCAGATGGCACTACTCAGACTAAGAATATAACAATGGCTGCGTAAAGGGAATAAATGGCACAAAAAAATCCAATAAGAGGTGATTTTAACGAATCTAGTGAACTAGTTGGTTTAGCCGAATTTCAAGCTTCTGACTTTATTGGTATAGAAGATGGTGGTACTGGTGCTATTACAGCTTCAGGTGCTAGAACTAATTTAGGTCTAGAAATTGGAACAGATGTCCAATCTTGGGATGCACAATTAGATGATATTGCAGGTTTAACACCTAGCGATGGTTATTTTATTGTTGGTGATGGTTCTAATTTTGTTACAGAATCAGGAAATACAGCTAGAGCATCTTTAGGTTTAAGCACTTCTGACTCTCCAACATTTAATAATTTAACAGTATCAGGTAACTTAACTGTTTCAGGTACTCAAACCATATTAGAAACTGAAACTTTAACAGTAGATGATAATACTATTGTCCTTAATTCAAATGCTACAGGTTCAGCTTCTGAAGACGCAGGTATAGAAATAGAAAGAGGAGACGATACAAATGTCACTCTTATTTGGGATGAGTCAAATGATAGATGGACTGTAGGCTCAGAATCGTTTGTTGCTGCAACATTTATTGGTAATCTTACCGGTAATGTTACAGGAACAGTATCAGATATAAGTAATTTTGATACTGATGATTTATCAGAGGGCTCTACTAATTTATACTACACCGACACAAGGGTTGGAACTTACCTGACAACAAACAGTTATGCTACTGAAAGCTATGTAGATAGTGCAGTAGCTTCTGAAAATGAATTAAGTGAGATGAACGATGTTACTCTTACTAGCCCTGCTAATGGTGACTTTTTAAGATACAATGGTTCTGTATGGATTAATGACCCTGTCAATTTATCAACAGATACTATTGGTGATTATGTACAAAGTATTACTGGTGGAACAGGAATATCTATTGATGTTACTTCTGGTGAAGGACAAACACCTACATTAGCAATTGACTTTACAGAATTTGATACTGGAAGTATAACAGAAGGAAGTAACTTATATTTTACAGAAGAAAGAGTTGACGATAGAGTTGCTGCATTATTAGTAGATTCAGTAACTTCTGGAATAGACATTAGTTATGATGACGTAAACAATCAATTAACAATTAGTTCTGACCTTTCTGAAATAGTCGAAGCATTACAAGATAACGTACAAGGATTATTTAGTGGTGGTACTGGAATAACAACAAACTATGATGATGGTTCTAATACATTAAGTTTATCAATAGATTTTACTGAATTTACTTCTGATGACATAGTAGAAGGTTCTACAAATTTATTTGTTACTGATGAAAGAATAGACGATAGAATTAATGCTTTACTTGTTGATAGCACAACATCTGGTATTGATATATCTTATGATGATGTAGCAAATTCATTAACACTTAGTGTAGATTTATCAGAAATTGTTGAAGCACTCCAAGACAATGTAGAAGGTTTATTCTCTGGTGGAACAGGTATCACAACAAGTTATGATGACGCAGCAAATACCCTTTCTCTTTCAATTGATTTTACAGAATTTGATACAGACAATGTAGTAGAAGGAACAACAAACTTATTCTTTACTACAGCTAGAGTTGATAGTCATTTAAGTGGTGGAACAGGAATTAGCTACACTACTGGTGCAATAGCAATTGACTTTAGTGAGTTTGATACTGGAAGCATTACAGAAGGAAGCAACTTATATTACACAGATACTAGAGCAGATGGAAGAATTGCAGCAGCTAGTATTGGAGATTTATCAGATGTAACTCTAACTTCTACAGCTACAGGTGACATACTTAGATACAATGGTTCAGTTTTCGTAAATGAACCACTCAACTTAGGTACTGATACTGAAGGTGACTATGTAGCAAGTCTTGTAGCAGGAACAGGTATAACTCTAACTAATAATAGTGGAGAAACTTCAACACCTACTGTTGCAGTAGATATGACTGCTTTTGATACAGATGATTTATCTGAGGGCAGTACAAATCTTTACTATACCGATACAAGAGTAGGTAGCTACTTAACAACTAATAGTTATGCTACACAAACTTATGTAGATAACGCTGTAGCAAGTGAAAACGAATTAAGTGAAATGAATGATGTCACATTGACATCAGCTACTACTGGAGATTTTTTACAATACAATGGAAGCGTTTGGGTTAACATTGCACCTGATACTGATGACATTGCTGAGGGTACTAATCTTTACTTTACAACTTCTAGAGTAGATACAGAGATAGATAGTTATGTTACTGGAGGAACTGGCGTAACAGTATCTTCCGGTCAAATAAGTATTGGTCAAGCAGTATCAACAACTTCTAACGTAACATTTGCAGATGTAACTGTTAATGGAGATTTAACATCAGGTGGTCAAGTTCTTATAGGAACAAATACTATTACATTGAACTATGATGTTCAAAGCACAGATAACACACTTGATATTGATATAGAGTTTTGGAGAGGTAATTTAGCCCATAAACACTTTAGTTGGGATGAACAAAATGATAGATTTACTGTTAACGGAGAAGATTTTGTAGCTGGTACTGTGATAGCAGCTTTAACTGGTAATGTTACTGGTAACGTTGCTGGTAATGTTACTGGAGACTTAACAGGAGATGTTACTGGAGATGTAACAGGTAACCTAACAGGTAATGTTACTGGAAATGTAACTGGTAACGTTACAGGAAATGTTGTTGGAAATGTAACAGGAGATGTTACTGGTACGGTTTCTAGTTTATCTAATCACGATACAGATGATTTAACTGAAGGCGTAACTAATCTTTACTACACAGACACTAGAGCAAGGGCTGCTATAAATTATAATGACGCAGGTGGAGACGGCTCATTAACATATGACAACTCAACTGGAGTTATAACTTACACTGGACCATCAGCTTCAGAAGTTAGAGCACATTTTACTGCCGGTACAGGTGTTGCAATATCTTCAGGTGAAATATCTATAGGACAAGCTGTAGCTACTACTGATAATGTAACATTTGCAACTGTAGAAACTTCTGGAAATGTAACTGTTGGTGGTAACTTAACCGTATCAGGTACAACTACAACAATAAATACTGAGACATTAGTAGTTGATGACAACATTATTATCCTTAATAGCAACGCAACTGGAAGCCCAACTGAAAATGCAGGTTTTGAAATTGAAAGAGGAGATTCTGCTAATAAATCTTTCTTATGGAATGAAACAGATGACAAGTGGACATTAGGTTCAGATACATTAGTTGCAGGAACTGTTGAAGCAAATCTAACAGGTAATGTAACAGGAACTGTTTCTTCCTTATCAAATCACGACACAGACGACTTAACTGAAGGTACTACAAACTTATACTACACAGATGCAAGAGTAGATGCTTATCATACAGGTGGAACTGGAATTAGCTATGCTTCAGGAACAATAGCTGTTGATTTTACAGAATTTGATACCGATAGTATCACAGAAGGTTCTTCAAATGTTTATTACACTACTGCACGTGCTAGAAGTGCTGTCTCAGGTGGAACAGGATTAGATTACAATAGCTCAACAGGTGTATTTGATATTGATAGCACAGTAGCTACATTATCAGGAACTCAAACTCTTACCAATAAAACAATAAACTTTGAAGATAATACTGCAATAGTTGAGTTTGCAGTAACAGTAGCTGATGTTAGTGGTAATAAATATCATTTAGATGGTGAAACAGCTGCAAGTATTCAGCTTGTTCCGGGAATTACATATAGATTTGACCAGAGTGATAGCACAAACTCTGGGCATCCATTAGTATTTTCAACAACTCAGGATGGAACTCACAACTCAGGTTCTGCTTATACAACAGGCGTAACTACAAATGGAACTCCGGGTTCTTCAGGAGCATATACACAAATAGTTGTCAATGCTGCAACTGCTGATACTTTATACTATTATTGTTCTTCTCACTCAGGAATGGGTGGAAGTTCTGTTGTTTCAGTAGCAGGTTCTAGTTTAACTGCAAGCACAACTGATAACTTAACAGAAGGCAGTTCTAACCTTTACTTTACAGACGCAAGGGCTAGAAGTGCAATATCTGTTACTGATAGTGGTGGAGATGGTTCTCTATCCTATAACTCAAGCACAGGCGTAATTACTTATACAGGTCCTAGTGCAAGTGAAGTTCAAGCACATTTTTCAGCAGGTACAGGTGTAACTTATTCAGCAGGACAATTTAGTATTGGACAATCAGTTGGAACTACAGATAGTGTAACATTCAGTACTGTTACAGCAAACTTAACTGGAAATGTGACAGGAAACGTAACTGGAAATGTAACTGGAACTGTATCATCATTATCAAACCACGATACTGGAGATTTAACTGAAGGTAGTAACCTTTATTATACAGATACAAGAGCAAGAGGTTCAATAAGTGTTACTGATGCAGGTGGAGACGGAAGTCTAAGTTACAACAATACAACAGGTGTTATTACTTATACTGGACCAAGTGCAGCAGAGGTTAGAGCTCACTTCACAGCAGGAACTGGTGTTTCTATTACTTCCGGTGAAGTTGCAATTGGTCAGTCTGTTGGAACTACAGATAACGTAACATTTAACGATTTAACAGTTTCAGGAAACTTAACAGTTAGTGGAACAACAACCACAGTTAATACTGAAACTATAAACCTTGCAGATAACATAATTGTCTTTAATTCAAATGCAACAGGAAGTGCTTCTGAAAATGCAGGAATTGAAATAGAGCGTGGAGATGACGCTAATAAAACTTTAATTTGGGATGAAACCAATGATAGATGGACAGTAGGAAGTGAAACTTTTGTAGCTTCTACATTTATTGGAAACCTAACAGGAAACGTAACAGGAAATGTTACCGGACAAGTTTCTGATATTTCTAATCACGACGCTGCTGACTTGTCTTATGACCCATCAGATTCAGAAAACCTTACTGCAACAACTGTTAAAGGTGCTTTAGATGAATTAGATTTAGCAAAAGTAAATAAGAGTGCTTTAGGAACTACATTAATTTTCTATCCTACTGATACTGCTGACCCATCAATTAGTGGTTACTACAGAATGGTTACTTCTATATCTGATACTGATTACGACACAACTGCTGTCAATATATCAACAGGTTCTATTACTGCTAACGACCAACAAGTAGGTGCAGTTATTGGTGATGCAGGAATATTTCAAGGAAATCCGGGTTATATCGAACTTCACGTAACAGGTTCAATAAGAAATGTATCCGGTGGTAGTGCTGGTTTCTATTTTAAGGTATATCATAGAAATTCAAGTGGCACAGAAACTCTTATGGGAACTTCTAATGCTACACCTAATGTAACAAACACTTCATATCAAGAATTTCACGCAGACGCAATATTAACTACTCCACAAGAATTTACTGCAACAGATAGAGTTGTATTTAAATGGTTTGCAGCGAATTTATCAGGTTCTGCAACTTATGATTTTCAATACGGTGGCACTTCTCCTGTAAGAGCTACTTTCCCTGTTCAGACAGCATTAATACTTCACGACCAAGAAGCTGATGATGTACAAACAAACACTACTGCTTTTAATGGAATATTAAGCACTTCTGAAACTACTGTTCAAGCAGCACTTGATGTTATTGATGACATTACAACTACTGATGTTCCAGAAGGTACAAATCTTTATTACACAACAGCTAGAGCTAATACAGACTTTGATACTAAGTTAGCTGCTGCTGACACTGATGATATATCAGAAGGTACTACAAACCTATATTTTACTAATGCTAGAGCAGACGCAAGAATTGCAGCTGCAAACATAGAAGATTTAAACAATATAGGATTTACTGCACCGGGTGCATCTGATGATGCAAAAGTTATTAGTTGGGATAATACAGCAGGTAGCTTTGCTTTATCATCACTATCAGGATTATCAGGTTCCGGTGAAGTAAACACAGCTTCTAATATTGGTACTGCTGGTGTAGGTGTCTTTGATGGAAAAGTTGGAGAAGACTTACAATTTAAAAATATTAATGCTGGTTCTGCAAAGATTACAATTACAGATGATACTGGTAATAATGAAATAGATATAGATTTTGGAACAGTATCAATTGACGACTTATCAGATGTTGATACCACTTCTACTGCTCCTACATCAGGACAAGCTCTTAAATGGTCAGGTTCTGCTTGGATTCCGGGAGATGCTAGTTCTCAAGTAGCTAACTTAACAGATGTTACCCTAACATCCTTAGCAAGTGGTGACTTGCTTAAATACAATGGAACTGCTTGGGTAAACACAACATTAGATACTGACGAAGTAGCAGAAGGTTCAACTAATCTTTACTATACATCTGCTAGAGCAAACTCAGATTTTGATACAAAAATAGCAGCTGCTGATACTGACGACCTTAGTGAAGGTCTAACAAATGTTTATTACACCGATACTAGAGCTAGAGGTGCAATTAGCGTAACAGATTCAGGTGGAGATGGTTCATTAGCTTACAACTCTACAACCGGTGTAATAACTTACACAGGTCCAAGTGCTTCTGAAGTTAGAGCTCACTTTACTGCAGGAACAGGTGTAGCTATATCATCAGGAGAAGTAAGTATAGGTCAGGCAGTCGCTACAACTTCTGATGTAAACTTTGCAACTGTTACAACAACAGGAAATGTAACTGTAGGTGGAAACTTAACTGTTTCCGGAACAACTACAACTATCAATACAGAAACAATCAACTTAGCTGATAATACAATCGTTCTTAATTCCAATGCTACTGGTTCAGCCAGTGAAAATGGTGGTATTGAAATTGAGAGAGGTGATGATACTAATAAAACACTTCTTTGGGATGAAACTAATGATAAGTGGACTGTTGGTTCAGAAACATTTGTCGCTGCAACTTTTGAAGGAAATTTAACTGGAAATGTTACAGGTAACTTAAGTGGTAATGCTAGCAATATAGACGCTACAGCAATAACAGATTTAACAGAAGATAGTTCTCCTGCTGAAGGCGACTTCTTAATAACTTATGATGTAAGTGCTAGTGCTTTGAAGAAAGTTCAAAAATCAAATATAGCAGCAGCAGTTAGCTTTAGTGTAAATGATGAAATGCCTCTAACACTTGCAGACGCAAGTTCAGACCCAATACAATTTACAAATGTTGGTACATCAGCTACAGACATAGACTTAGTTCTTGCTGATGGTACTAGCGACCCAATAAATATTGTCGGAACTTCTAATTCTGCAACTTCATTTAGAGATAATGACAATGATACAAAGATTAACCTAGAAGAAACTGCTGATGAAGATACTATACATATGTATACAGCAGGTACAGAAAGAGTTACTATCGACTCTTCTGCGATTGCAATGGCTTTACCAGTACAATTACCAAGCTACACAACTACAGAAAGAGACGCATTATCCCCTTCTGCTGGTTGGTTGATACTAAATACAACAACAGGAAAGTTAAACTTTTATACAGGTTCAGCTTGGGAAGCAATAACGAGCTCATAATGGAAGTATTTGTAACATTTTTGGCAGGTTTCGGTATAGGTTGGGTTAGTGTATGGTTTATTTTTTGTATGAAAGAAATTAAAGAAATAGAGGAGAATAATAATGTTAATTAAAGTTGCTATAATTAAAGTGATAAATAATCTAAAGGAATTACGATGGCAGTAAGACAACATCTTATTCGTGTAGCAACCACAGCTGGTGGTGATAGTAATGGTTTAGCTGAATTTGCAGCTGGTTCTGCAGATGGTGGACCATTAATTCCAGCATATACAACAACTGAAAGAAATGCGATAACTAGCCCTTCTGCCGGTATGGTTATATATAACAGCTCAGATAGCCGACTTCAAGTGTATACAGGCTCTAGCTGGCAAGTTTTAGAACAAGGTGACGTTACTGGTGTTACTACTGGTGCTACTTCAGGTTTATCCGGTGGTGCTGATAGTGGTGCTGTTGATTTATCTGTAGATGCTACAGCACTTACAGATGGTTCATCAATTGATGTTGATGAAGACAACGACTTAGTAATGTTATATGATAATTCCGCTGGTGCTATGGTAAAAGTGAAAGCTCATCAGCTTCACACAACCGAAGCAATACAGTGGATGGGATTATAGGAGAAAAATATGGCGGTATATACAGCAGCAGAACTTGCAGAAGTAACTGCACTTACAACATCTGAAACACAAATTTTCAGTAATTCTAATAAGTGCATTATTAAGCAAATATTGTTAGCGAACTATACAGCAACTGATAGAACAGTAGAAATAAAAGTTATTCCTTCAGGGGATACAACTGGTGACCAACACATTATTTTTGGTGACACAACTGTTCCAGCAAACACAACCACAGTTATTGATGTAGCTATGGTTATACCTGCTAATGCTTCAGTAGCTGCATTATGTTCAGCAGCAGATTCTGTGAATATACACGTATCAGGCGTAGAGGTTAGCTAGTGGCTGAAATAACGATACCGGAACCCCTGTTATTAGAAAGACTAGGGGGCGATGAGGTTTATGGTTATGGACAAGATGGTAATGTAACCATAACAGCAGATACTTCTCTTTCTAGAGATATGTATTATAACGACCTTACAATCAACTCTAATTGCACTTTAGATAGCAATGGCTATCGTATTTTTGTGCGAGGGACATTAACATTTACTGATTCAACTTCAAAAATAGGTAGATTTTCAAATAAAACAACAGCAGGAACTCTCAAAGGTGGTTTTGCTAAGGGTGTAGACGCAACAGATACTCTTGGTGGAGCTTCAGGTGAGCAAGGTGGAACTCACGGTTCAGGTAATGAATTTTTTAAAGGTGATAACGAAATGTTTAACCTTACAGTTGCTTTATTAGGAAAGAAATTTGACCCATCAGATGGAACTACTAAATTTATTGGTGGTGGTTCAGGTGGGGCTGATGGTTCTGTTACAGCAGAACCGGGAGTAGGTGCTGATGGTGCAGATTCCAATTGGTCAGATTATCAAGTAGTAGGTGCAGCGGGTGGTAAAGGTGCTACAGGAAATTCAGCTACACCGGGAACAGGTGCTGTTGGTGGTGGAGTAGTTTTAGTTGTAGCAAAAACAATTTCAGGTGATGGAACAATAAGAGCTGACGGAGATAACTCTACAGCAAATACACCGGGAACAGCAGGAGCTCCTGCTCCTGATGCTTCTACACCGGGAAATACTAATCCTACAACTAGCGGAACAAACCCAACTAACTACGGAACTAACCCAACTAACTACGGAACTAACCCAACAAACTATGGTGCTAATCCGGGAAACCCTTATTCTTATCCGGGAAGCCAATATTCTTATTCAGGAAGCAACCCTCATACACATTATCATTGGCATCCATCCCCGCCAATTAACAATGTAGCACAAGGTTTTTATCATTATCATTATGCACACTCACATCCATATACTAACTATGGAACTAATGCAACTAATTATGGAAGCAATAACCCAAGCCCATACTCATATCCGGGAAGTGGTTATTCATATCCGGGAAGTGGTTACTCATATCCGGGAAACAACTATTCATATCCCGGAAATACTAACCCAACTGTTTATCACACAGGTGGAGCAGGTGGTTCTGCCGGAACAGCTTCAGATGGTTACAATGCAGGTGGAGGAACAGTAGTTTTAATATCAGGAACAAAGCCACTACCATCAGGTTTAACTTTGGCTGCGGCTGCAGGAACAGGTGGTTCAGGTTCTGCTAGTGCAGGCTCGGTAATTACAGTGTATAATATAAATGCAGACGATACTGACCCATCAGCTTAGGAGATAATATGCCAATAATTAAATACGGAAATGCAGGAAATCCTACTGATTACGAACAATTTGATGTTATCCCAGATTCAATATACGGTTCTGGTATGGATGGAAATGTAACTATCTCTGCTAACACAACTCTTACAAGGGATATGTTTTACAACAACCTTACGGTCAATGCTGGTTACACACTAGATACAGCAGGTTATAAAGTTTTTGTAAGAAATACACTTGTTATGGCACCAACATCTGCAAACCAAGCAGATACTATTATCGGTAGAGTTGGAGGTGTTTCTACTGCAGGAACATTAGCTGCAGGTGGAATTGGGAATATAACAGATTCTTTAGGTGGTAATGGAAATGGATACACAGCAACAGAGCCAACTGAAGGAGATGAGTATTTTAATCATCCTGATATTGCAGTATCTGCAATCATTCAACACGGTGGCTCTACTACAGCAACAGCATTAAATGGTGGAGCTGGAGATTCAGTAAATTATGGTGGAGGAGTTGTAGTTTTATGTGCAAGAAAAATGCAAGGATATGGAACAATAGAAGCTAGCGGTGAAACAACCACTGGTGGTGGGGTTATATTTATAGTTTCACAGGATATACCGTTAACAGGTATCTTAACTGATGTTACTGGATATGCGAGTGGGACAGTAAAGACATTTAAGGTGTAACAATGGCTACACCTAGTTATATAAGAGTCTACTTAGACAGATTCGGTTCAGATACAGAAAATTACGAAGTTCATTATTATTTAGGTATTTACAAACCTGATTTAAGTAATCCTTTATTTCCTGATATAGAAACAGATGTTGTAATTGCTAATTACCCAAGAAAAAAAATTGCTTTTAATAAAGACAAATATGTTGATATTGCAATGAATCAATCAGATGTTGTAAGTTTTTCTATCAAAAGGAAAGATGGTTATTATATTTATAACGATGAATTAGAAGGAACTGAAGGATTAAAAACAGGACCATTAGACCCTTTCAAATATGAATCAGGATATATTTGGACTATTGATACAAATGTAAACCCTCAAGGAACTTATTACATAAAAGAAGGTAAGCCTTATGTTTACAAAGATAATACTTTTAATACAATTCTAGCTTTTGGTGTATCAGCTATACCATCTGAAGGTGATTTAGATGCTGATGAAACAGAAGAAGAAAAAACTACTGCTGATAAATACCGAATATTTTACACTTTTAAAGACTACTTTGATGTGACTAAACCTGAAGAAGCATATTTCAACTTATGGGAAGATGGTGATGAACCATCAGAGTTTGAGATGCTATACTTGAGGGGTAAGTCTTTTAATGATATAGGAGAAGAAAATATGCAATTATCATTGAGTGCGGAAGCATTACAAGCCCAAAAAGATGATGCTAAGAATATGCTAGAAAGTGGCATAGCTAATAGTTTATTTAAAATGGGTGAATCTATTGCTGATTTTGATGAAGATGCATTCTTAGCTGATGTCGATGGTTATAAAGCTGGAAAAGATGCTTCTTTTCATCAAACTATTGACTATATGAAAGTATGTATTGATAATCTTAAAGCTTTAGAATAGTTTTAAACTTGGAGGGTTTATGCGTAAAATATTTTATGTTCCTGCTAATAAGGACATAGAAGAATATAGAAGTCAATGGGACAAAATCGTAACTGAAGTTGTTCACGGTGTTTCTGAAAATATAAAAAATTATATTGATAACGAAGACGTAGGTCAATTAGTTTATATACCTGAATACAGAGTATTAGATACACCTAGAAACATTTCTAACGCTACTTATTTTCAAATTATCTACTTTGATGATTTTGAATCTATAAAAGAAGAAAAACCTGAAGTAATTTGTGAAATTTGGAAAAAAAATTTAGATAACCCATCTGAAGCCGAAGTAAAGCATACACAATATCCATTACACTTTGTTGTAGGTAAAAGAAATTGGGTTTCTGACCACTTAAAACTACCTATTGGATGGTTTGATTTCGTTATAAAAGTTGATGGTGTAGAAGTTGAATCTTCTGAATGTGCTGTCTATGAATACAATTTAGAAGAAGAATGAAACAAAATCTTTGGAGAAAAGTTCAACCTAAAGAAATCGTCACAGGAGTTTGGTCTTGGGAAAATTGTATTGATGTCCCTGAAGGCATATTGCCTATTATGAATTCTGAAGTAGACTTGTGGGCTAAAACTAAGCAAAAAAAAGATAGTCAAGGTTATGGAACTAATAATGGACCAATTAGATTTGACCCTGAATATGATTTTCATAGAGAAGAATCTTTAGCATATTTTAAGCAAGTTCAAAGAAACGCTTTAGACAAAGCTGCAGATTATATGATGATATATCCTGATGTAGAGTTAGAAGTCAATTGGATGGAAACTTGGCAGTATATATCTTATAGACCACCAAAACATATGGATTACCATAGTGATAATCATTCAGTAAGAGACCCAAAAACTAATAAACATCATTTAGCTCCTTACCTAAGAAGATTTACTATACTAACATATATGAACGATAATTTTATTGGTGGAGCTTTAAGTTTCAGGTACTTTCCTGAAGTTGCACCATATAAACCGCCTGCAGGAAGTGTTGTTATAATGCCCAGTGCTTATATATGGTCACACGCTACGACACCTTTATTAAATGGTAGAAAAACAGCATTTTTAGTTTCTATGAGTAGCCATTATGACGAAGCAGGAGAGCAAAATGGGACACCTATAGAAGATTTAAAAAGGAGAGAATTAAGATGATAAAGACGATGGGTTGTGTAGAAATTTATGATGACTTCCTTTCAGTGGAAAAAGCGAACTTAATAATTGAAACAACTGAAAAAATTGATAAAGACCAAGATGTTTCAATGGGTTATGTTTCTGCAAAAGTAGGTAAAGGTCACGAAGGTGGCAATATTAGAAGTAATAAAACATTTGAATTAAGTTCATATGTTTATACCGATGAAATGAGTAGGGAATACAGAGAAGCTGTTAAATCAGGAAAAGATATTTACTATCAAGAACTAAGACAAATAAATGACTTGATTTCACAAAAATTACAAAGTTATGTAAATGAATATACCAAAAAATATGAATTTCCAATTATGTTTGATGAGGGATATACAATGTTAAGATACCAAGGTGGTCAAGAGTATCAATCACATTGTGATTATGCTCCACATATTCCTAGATATTTATCAGCATTAATCCTTTTAAATCCTGCTGATTACGAAGGTGGTGGAACATACTTTGAACATTTTGATGAAATTGTAAAACCTGAAAAACCTTCATTAGTTTTATTTCCAAGCAACTATGCGTATGCTCATAGAGCTATGCCGGTTATTCAAGGAAGTAAATATGCAATTGTAACTTGGCTAGGTCATAGATTAGATTTTGATGGTATGCCTCCAATGTATATGGGTAATTAATATGGAAGCTGTAAAGATTTTAGATTTATTTAAAGGTAATCAATTAGAAGAAATTAAATATTGGTTAGATAACGAATCTCCTTTTGTTGACCCTGATAATTGGAATATAAATGTAAATCACTATGAAAAAAAATGTTCTGAATTAGATACTTTACATATATCAACAACAGATAAAGCAAGAGAAATATTTGCAGTTCATAACTTACTACCGACATTCTCAAGAATAATGTGGTATGACAAATCTCCTGAAGGTGAAGAACACATTGACACAGGAGCAACAGAATTTACAGTATTATATAATTACTACTCTGAAGACCCTGTAATTTTTTATTATGATAGTGTTGAGATACAGTTAGAAAATGAAGAAGCTATTGCTTATTGTGGAAAAAATAGAATCCACAATAGAAATAAATCAGATGGCGTATCTATTTGTTTGGGTTTTAATTATGCAACTCCAAGCAATCCCCACTTTGTTTTAGCAGAGTATAATGGTAATAGGTTTCAATATAAATCAAATAGAGATAAGGTAGATGTAGATTGGCTATTGTAAGTAAAACATTCAGATGTGGACCAACACTTCAGTATGATGATTCAGACTGGTATGAATCAAGAGTTGAGGAATTAGGTCATATAAATCCATCATTAGAATTTTGGCTAAAAGAAAATGCTTCTAATTTTTCTACAGCCATAGTAATAGGTGCAGGATTTGGTTTATCTTCTAAACAGCTTATTGATGCAGGTGCAGAAGTAACTTCTTTAGAGCCTACTAATTCTAGATTTGCATTGTTAGAGACTAACATACCTGATGGTAATAATATCAATAAAGCTGCTGGAAGTTTAGCCGGACAACAAATACTATATTCAAATGAAAATAATAAATCAGGAGCAAGAGTAGGTAAAGAAATTGGTTTGCAAACTCAAATAGTAGATGTAATTACTATTGATAGTTTAAATATTAATCCTGATTTAATATTGATTTATGCAAACGGAAATGAATTAGATGTATTAGATGGTGCAAGTGCTACTCTTGCAAGCAACCCAAATTGTAAAGTAGTTTTAAAATGGGTTCCTGATTTATTAGATGATGTAGATGAAGCTGTAACTAAATTACAAACTTATAATAAATCTATAAAAATAATTCACTGGGAAGAAGATGATTCTATTAGTTATAAAGAGCAATTAACAGGAGTATTGCCTAACGATAACTTGAAAGCGGTTGTATCAGCGGACCTACTATTGGAGTAATATGAAAAAACGATGGTGGGAACGAAAAAAATACAGCAGAATTCTAGAAGAAAAAACACATATTCTTGGAGAAGAAAACGAAATACTTTTTCTAGTTAAGCCTGAACACGCTCATTATAATGATTTAGCACCTGTTCGACCTGCAAAAGATTTTATGCCTGCTTGGTATAAAAATCTACAGCGTGAATGGACTGAGATGCGTGATGGTCAACACGAACACGGCTATGACGAAACTTGGAATGGTGTTCCTTATAAAGATAACTCAATTAAAAAATGTCCTACTGTAAAAGACATAATGTTTAGTGGATACATTATTCCCCTGTGGCTAGATTTAAAAATAAATTTTACAGTAGAAACAGGATTTGATTGGTATAACAAACACGCTTTTGAAGAAACTATTACTTATCACAGTCCTAATTCAATAGGAGCAATGCCTATTAATGAAGGGTCTTTTTCTTCCGCAATGAAGTTTACGAACCCTTGGGATATTGTTACTCCTCCGGGATGGTCAGTATTAATTACTACTCCTTGGTATCACAGACATTGGGAGATAGAAATAATGCCTAGTATCGTAGAAACAGATAGTTACCATCAAATGAATATTCCCTTTTTATATCACGGTCAAGGAGAAAGAACTTTTAGACAAGGTATGCCTTTGATTCAGGTAATACCTTTTAAAAGAAGTGGATTTGATACTCTTAAAGGTTATCAGTCAAGAATGATGGATAATTTAGAAAGAGTTTATTATGATAAGACAAGGGCTGCTGAAAGAACCAAGCAAAATGGTTGGTATAGATGGCTTACCCAACAGAATAGAAAAATATGGAAAAGAGATGGAATTATAGATGAATAAATGTCCTGTGCCTAAACACGGCTACAAAATACCTAAGCTAACAGATATATGGTCTAAAAAATTAAGCACTATAAATAAGGATATGCCTACTGTTGCTTTTACTTTACCTCGTAAAAATTTAGAATGGGGTCAATTAGAAAATAAAGAAACTCAGAGTGAACACCCGCCAATAAACTTTAATACACCAAGTAAATTTATCAAGGCACCTAATGGTTGTGTATCTACACAGTTTATGCGTAATAGAATGTATGAATGCTATTTTCCTTGGTCATATGTAAAAGTAAAGATGTCTAAGAATAAATTTGCTGATGAAGTAAATAGATTTGATGGTTGGGATATGACAGCAAACTTTTATGGGAATGTTAAACACCACGGACCATTTAGAGATATTATTTTAGAAGAAAAAGAAGCTTGGGGAGATAGAGAGCGTCCTGTATTACAAATAACAATGCCAATTATGTTATTTACTGATGACCCTGAAGTCTGGATGGATGTAATACCTAGTGATAGAAATGCAGGTAAGAACCTTCCAATATCTACAATTCCGGGATTTATGCCTATATACGGATGGTCTAGAGGATTATCTTGGGCTTTTGAATGGACAGATATGAACAATTTAGAACTAAATCTAAACCACGATGTAGTTATGTTTAATTTATTATTTAGCAAACCTGTAAAGCTTGAGTATGTTGAATGGAATGAAACATTGAGTAAGCAATGGAATCAGATAGTAGGTTCTAGTGTTAATAGAAGGGATACAAATATGTTATATCCTTTAGCACTAGAAAGAAGACCTAAAAATGTATTAAAGAAAGATAAATGGTGGAAGCGTTAATTTTAAAAGATGTTTACCCAAAAAATATTTTTGATAGATTAATTACAGTTGCAAAAAGACAGGTTAATCATTTAACATACAATGATTCTTTTGGAAGATATGGAGTAACTTATGGTAATAAAGAAAAAAATGAAGGACTTCATAGCCAATGGTTATCTAACTTTATTAATGTTTTAACACCTTTAGCTAAAGAAGTATTTAATTCTTCAACTTTAGAACCTTCATACTCTATGTTTGCTGAATATAGAAAAGTAGGAGATACAATTCCTAATTTACCTCATCATAAAGATAATAACGCTTGCACATACACAATAGATGTATGCCTTTATCAAGATACACCTTGGGCTATATGGATAGAAGGAAAAGAATATTATTTAGAGCCTAACCAAGCAATTGTAATTTATGGAGAAGACCAAGAACACTGGAGAGAAGAATTTCCTGACCCTGAAAATAATGTAGTAGGAATGATGTTTAATCATTATGTTGAACCTGACCATTGGTGGAATAAAAATGTTTAGCATAAAGGGAAACAATATAACTTTTAAAACACAGCAACCTGCATTGGTTGAACTAGAACCTGTGATACCTGCTGCTCAGGCTATACCTGAGTGGTTTCAAAATCTACATATGGATTTACCAAGACCTGAACATAAACCTTTTCCTATCATAGGCAACATTTTAAAATCTTGGAATTCACATACAATTAAAAAATGTCCTGCTGTTGTAGATTACTTTGCAGAAGGATACATAATTCCTATGTGGGCAGACATATTAGTTCAAAGATATGGTCAAGAATTTCATTTTGAAACAAATGGGATACAAGATGGCATAGGAAGCGTAATAGAATTTCACGATGAAGCACAATTTAAGACATATCCATTTAAAAGAAATGATTATAGAAGAGCAGTAAAGTTTACTAGCCCTTGGTTCTTTTATACTCCACCGGGTTGGTCTACATTATTTATACAACCACAGTTACATCCACAAGAAAACTTTACATTATTTCCGGGAATTGTAGAAACAGATAGCTTTCATCAAGTTAACTTTCCAAGTATTTGGCACAGTGAAGGAGACAGAATACTTAAAAGAGGCTATCCTTTTATGCACTGTATTCCTTTTAAGAGAAGTAAAACTAAATTAATTGTTGAAGAATTTGGTCCAATGGATTACAGAAATAATAATATGGAATCCTATAACCTTAGAAGTAAAATGACTGCAGGATACAGAGAAATCACACGACGTAATAGAAAGCTACAATAGACATATGAAAGTATGGATTGACCAAGATTTATGCACAGGAGATGGTTTATGTGCCGAGATATGTCCTGAAGTATTTGTAATGAAAAATGATGGTCTTGCTTATGTTCAAGACTATGAAAGAGTCTATAGTGCTATTGACGGAAACCCTCAAGGTGCTGATGGTAAAGCCATTGTTCCTATAAACAAAATAGAGCTTGTCAAAGAAGCTGCTGAAGAGTGTCCCGGAGAGTGTATATTTATCGAGCTATAATAATAGTATGGTAAATAATTACAATTTAGAATGGGAACTGCTCAAAAAAAGCAAAGTAACTAATCGTGCACCATCTTCCATCACTTCTGATATAAAAAATCATATAGATGATTTAGAGAATTGCCAATGTGGATGTAAGATTGTAAACACCTATTACAACAAAGAAACAAAAAAATAAAAAAATACTTTGAAATGACATAAAATGTCATTTCACTCTGCTATAATTATCTTGTCGAATAATAGGAGAATAATGGCAGAACAGCAAAAAATTGAAGTTGAAGACTTAGTCAAAGCTTTTAATAATCAAGTTAGTGAAATTGCTAAACTCAAGAAGATGATAGACAAGATGGCTATGAATGAAGCTAGACATACTGTCGAAATCGCTGAAAGAGATGTAGTTATTGATAACTTAAAAGCTCTACTTCAACAATCTAGTGTTCATACACACGAAGATTTAAGTGTTTCTGAGGAAGAATAGTGCTAGATAAAATCGACGAACTATTTGAATCAGTTCACAGAGAACGCTCTCAAAAGCTAAAAGTAGATAAAATTCTTAATACTTTAGCTAACGGAGATGACATAGAACAACAGGCAGCAGTAAAATTAGAATCACACTTAAAGAACCCAATGTACCCCGATGAAACTATCGTCATAGTGTTTAAAAAATTGGATTTCACGGTTTCTTTATCAGCAGTGAGAAACTGGAGAATCCAAAATAATGTCAAAACAGCAGGATAAAAACCGAAAAGAAAAAGAATTAAAGTTCAAGGATGCTTTAGATTTTCCTGAAGTTGAACAAGCTAAAATAGATGATTTCCCTGTACCCCCTAAAGGTTATGAAGATTATTTTGAGTTTGATGAAAAGAGTGGAACTGGAACTTTAGCACAAAATAAAAAAGAATCTGAAGGTTCACCAGCAAAAAACTGGGACCAATGGCTTTTAGACAATGGAATTGACCCAAATTATTTTTGTGTTTTAGATGACACAATGAAATTTAGAACTTGGACAGGTGCCGGTGGAGAAAAGATGGTTCATTGGTCTTGTACTATAGTAAGAAAAAGTAGACAACTTTTAGATGAAAAAGGTATTAAAGAATTAGTTGATAGAGCTAAAAAAGCTAAATTCAAAGCACCTAAAGTTTCTAAAGGTGATGCTAGCTTCGTAGTTCTTTTTTCAGACTGGCAGGTCGGAAAAAATGAAGGAGGCGGAACTAAATCTTTAATCAATAGAATTGAAGTAGGTGTTGCAGAAACAATACAAAGATTCAAAAATCTTCAAACTATTGGATATAATTTTGATGAAATAATTATAGGATGCCTCGGGGACATCGTCGAAGGGTGTTCAGGCTTTTACGATATGCAAGAATTCTCAGTCGAGCTCGATGACCGTGCTCAAAAAACTGTCGCTAGAAATCTTATGTTTACAGCTATAGATGCTTTTGCACAATTAGGCGTAAAAGTAACTGTTGTAAGTGTTCCCGGAAATCACGGAGAGAACAGAAGAGGCGGAAAAGCGTACACAAGCTTTATGGATAATAAAGATTTAGAAGTCGCAGACATATTAGAATTTTCAATGAAACAAAATCCTGAATCTTATAGTCACGTAAAGTACATACATCCAAAAAATAAAGATGATGCTACTTCTGTTGTTTATAAGTCTCACGGAAAAATATTAGGATTTGTTCACGGTCACCAATTTCGTTCCGGGGGCGGTTCTTTTGTTCCAGCTAAAGCACAAGCTTGGCATAAAAATCAAAAGTATGGTGGATATAGTATCGGTTATGCAGATATTTTAAACTTTGGTCACTTCCATCACTTTACTTTTGTAGAAGACCCAATGCAATTAATTGGAGCACCTGCACTTGATGGTGGTTCTAAATGGATAGAACAAACACACGGTAAGCTAACTAGACCGGGTATGTTAAGCTATACAGTTGATAAATACGGTGTTGGTAATATCTTTAAAGCTCAGAAAAAATCAAAAAAAGAGTTATAGAATAAGTACAGTATCTTAAAATATATATAGTAATATATATATTATGGGATATTATTATTTATTAGATAACGAAAATCCATATGCCAAGATAAGAGAGAATAACAAAAGAGGAAACTACTATCCTTCAAGAAGTAGAGATATACAAGGAATAGTGGTTCATACTGCTGAAGGCGGTACTGAAGCTGAGCTTATAGCTAAGTATCTATCTACAACTAATAGAACAGCATCTGCTCACTGTGTAATTGATAACAAAAGTATTGTAAATCTACTTCCTGATGACTTTACAGCTTTTCACGTTAGAGGACACAACAGTAAATCTTTAGGTTTAGAAATAGCTTATTATGCTTCTCAATGGGGTAACAATAAAGAATACGAAAATGAAGTAATTGCTATGAGTGCTAAATGGGCTGCAGAAAAAGTAAAAGTATATGACATACCTGTAAGAAGATTAACCATTGATGAATGGTTAAAGGGTCAGAAAGGATTTATATCACACGCTGAATTAGACCCTACAAGAAGAAGTGACCCCGGAATGAATTTTCCTTGGGAGCAATTTTTTACTTTAATTAAAGGCAAAGCCTTTAGAAAAGCTAAGCGACAAGCACCAAATTGGAATGGTAGAATATTTGTAGTGAGTGCACCATACGTAAAGGGAGATGACGTAGCTCAGTGGCAAGATGCTGCTGGTGGATTAACTGCAGATGGAGTTTATGGCAGAAAATCAGAAACAAGGTGTAAAGAAATTCAAAAAATAGCTGGATTAATTCCTGATGGCATAGTTGGTCCACAGACTTGGTATGCAACATTTGGATTACCAGAGATAGAGGAATAATGCAATTAGAAGTATTAAGAATCAGTTCTCAAGAAGATTCTACAAATGGAATTTTATTTGATATAACTGATGGCGTAAGAAAATTCTTATGCTACACAATAGAAGACGAATTTCGTGCTACTAAAGTAATGCACGAAACCCGAATTCCTGAAGGAACATATAACTTAACTCTAAGGTCAGAAGGTGGTTTCCACTCAAAGTATCTTAGTAAGTATGGTGCTGATTGGCACAAAGGTATGATTTGGGTAAAAAATGTTCCGGGATTCGAGTTCATACTTTGGCATACCGGGAACACGGATGAGTCGACCTCGGGGTGTCTCATTTTGGGCTCAAGTCAAAATGAAAATATAACTAAAAAAGACGGGTTCGTCGGAGCGTCTGTTGAGGCGTATAAACGAGTTTATCCAATTGTGCGAGATGCAATTTTATTGGATGAAGATGTCACAGTCACATATGTTGATTATGACTACAGAGAAGGTGGGAGATTTCTGTTACCATTACCTAGAATAGTTAGTGGTGGCGGGTCAGTAAAGAAGATACTTTAGGAGGTATTAAATGCCTGATTATTGGAGAACAGCACTTATTAGAGCAGCTAGAACAGCAGCTCAGACATTTGTAGCTGTACTAATGGCAAATCAAGCAGGAATGTTTGAAGCTGATGTTGTAATGGCTGCTTCTGTAGCCGGAGCATCTGCTCTAGTTTCTGCTATACAAAATGCGTTGGAAGACGCACCATTTCCATTTATGTCTAAAATTCCTAAAGGATAGTCAAGATATAATCGGTTATAATAGATAGAGATGGTCGGGGAAACCCGACCTTTTCTATTTAGGAGACAAAATGGTACAGAAAGTAATGAGCGGTGGTCAGCTCTATTTAAATATCATCAAAAGAATTATTGCAGTATTTGTTGCTCAAGCATTGTCAATATTAGGTGCAGGTTCTTTGGTCGGTATAGATGTCTACCAGTCTGCTTTATTAGCTGGAATTATGGGGGTTGCTCACGTTGTTGAGATGTTAGCAAGAAAATACATAGATGATGGAAAATTAACGCTTGATGAGGTAAACGAAGTATTTAACGCAGTTCCTACTAGAAAGTAGGATATGTTTAAAAAAATAAACACGGCTTTACGCCTATTAATTGTAGGTTTGCTTATTTATCCTATGCCTCTTGTGGGTGCAACAGAAGTAACTGTTAATGAAGGCTTTGCAGATAGCACTTACGAAGCAGGTTTAACTGTTAGTGGTGGAACTATTTATTGTGATGAACAAAATCAATATGGAACTACAGGTTGTTCTTTATTGTTAAGTAATGGAACTTATACTTTTACATTTTCTAGTGATATTTATGTTTACGAAGTTGGATTTATTGTTGGTGCTGTAAATAATGCTTATTCAGTTAAATATTATTATTCTGATGGAACAGATGAAACTATTAATAAGTCTGGTCAAGACATTAGTAACTTTTCAACTATGTATGATGATTTTTATAAATCATTTACTGATTACAACAATTCAAATGAAATCAGTTCAGAAATATATATAACAAAGTTTGATGTTGTTATATCTGATGCTTCTTTATTTGACACTTTATATTGGCAATATGATGACGCAGACGCTACAGGAAGTTTTGGTACCACTACGACTACGACTTCTACAACGACTACGACTACTACAATTCCTAGAACTATAGGAACACCTACAAATGCTTCTGTTAAATTTGACACAGTAAATAATAATGATGGTTTTTTAGTTTCTTGGTCAGCACCAACAGATGGTGGCTATAGTCCAGAACGATACGCAATATTTTTTGGCGAAGGGGAATGTTGTCAATGGGGAGTAGCCACAGGAAATGTAGGAGACGCAAATGCTTTAAATACTTACTACTTCTTTTCAATGAATTACTTAACTGCTATATTTGGTAGTCAATATGGAGATTTTTATTGGAAAGTAAGGTCAGACAATGATACAGAAGCATTATATTCTGGTTGGTCTGCAACAGTTCATATGAACTCTACTGCACCTACAACGACTACTACAACGACTACTACTACTACTACTACTACTACGACTTTACCTCCTCCAGCACCAGAACCAGAACCAGAGCCAGAAAAGATTGTAGTTATTATGGATGATGGTACTAAAGCAGAATATACAGAAGCTCAAATAGCTGATGGTACTTCCGATAGAGATAAAGAGCGTAACGCTAACGAAGATAAGTGGGGTTGTTATGTAACTAATGCTGCTTTAGAGCGTGGCGATTGTGAAGCATATAACAAAGCTCTATATGAATCTACCACGACTACCACTATTCCTGATAAAATAGAAGAAGAGATTAAAGATGAAGAAATTATTGATACTAAGCCTGATATTGTTGACGAAGAAATTGTCGAAGATGGACTTGAACAGATTGAGACCGACCCACTTCCTAGTGAGGAGGGAGATAAAGAGATACAATCAGAGGAACCCGTAGATGAAAAAGATGAAGTTAAGATTACAACTACTACAACAGTTCCTAAAATTACTACTACTACAACCGAACCGATTAAAGAAGATTTTGTTGATGAAAATATCGTTGAGGAAGAGATTTTGGATATTGAAGTTGTTATTAGCGAAGAACTTACAGAAGAAGAAGTCGAAGTCTTAGTTAAAGAAACTGAAGCTAAGGTTAAAGAAGTTGTTGTTATTGAAATTGTTGAAGATGAACCTATTGAGGAATTTGAAGCTAAAGTAGAACAAGCTGTTAAAGAACTTCCTAAAGAAAAGAAAGTCGAAGTTGTTAAAGAGGTAGCTAAAGTATCTGTACAAAATCTAGCTACTGCTGATAATACTACTAAGGCAGTAGTTAAAGCTGTTGTTAAAGAAGTAACTAAAACAGAAACTGTAGCTCAATTATCTGAAGAAGAAAAGAAAGATGTTGGTAAGGTTTTAGGTTTCCAAGATGAAACTGCTGCTGATGATGTTGAGATAATTGCAGTACAAGCCGAAAAAGAACCTGCTATAGCCGAAGCTGTTGCTGAATATGTAGATAGAGCTATAGAAAATAAAGATGTAGAAAACTATACCCTTGCTGATGTTGTTACAGAAGTCCAAATAGAAGCGTTTATAGCGGACCCAATAGGTGCTATAATGGATATAGATTTAGGTAACGTTGACTTTTCGACACTTGGTGATGATATGACATCTGACCAACGTCAAAAAGCAAAAGAAGTTGTAGTCCCTGTGATTATTGCTTCCCAAATAATTGCACAAGCAGGTGCATTGATTAGGAGACCATTTTGAAAAAGTTAAGCAAAATGGTGGGGGGAGACATATTTATATGGCTATGGGATGTTATTAAAGAATCCATAGCTCAAATATTTACTCTATTAGGATTTTTTATTGCTTGGTTTACATTAACCGGCACAGCACAAGATATAGTAGGCATTGCAATAGTTATATCAACTATTGTTTGGCTAGTAACAATTAGATTGAGAGATTAAATGAAAAGTTTATTAAAAGATAGAACTGTAATGGTTATGACAAGTGGATTATTGTTTCTACTTGCTGTAATTGTAGTTGGAGATTTTTATATATCACTAAGAGAAGGTAAGGGACCTGATGATAGTGTTATAGAACTACTACAAATGTCTATAACAGGTATGGTGGGCATTATCGCAGGTTATATTTCTGGAGAAAAGAAAAAAGACTGCGACAAGGATTGCTGTAAGGTATAATAATATTATGTGTAGTAAATATATAAATGATAAAGGTACAATGGTTCAAATATGTAATCACCCAAATGGTTCAGAATTTTGTGATGAGTGGAAAGAAATCTAATGTCTAATTCAGATTATAGTAACGGTTTATCACAGAAAGAATTAATAATAATGGTTTTAGAGGGACAGGATAAAATTAACGAGCGTATCGACCAGCTCCACGAAAAGGTCAACACAAAAATGTCTAGACAGGAGTTTAGCGGCTACTTTGTGGCAATCTCAGCCTTAGTAGTCCTTGTCAATCAATTAATGTAGTCAATTACCCAAGGGGGTGTTCAATGACGGAAATTATATTAGCCTTAGCAGTATCAATCATATCTATGGGTATGTTTGTATTTATAGGTTTTCAAATAAATAAGTTTTTAAAGTTTTTTATACCAATAATGAAGGAGATTTTAGATGAGCGAAAACAAAACTAAGAAACACAGAAGGCGTATTAGTCGTTGTGTTGAGTGTAAAGAGCCACTCAAACATATAGCTAATAACCAATGGATGTGCGACCAATCCCCAACTGTGTGCGTAATGTCTACAAAAGTAATATGGTTAAGTAATCCTACTGAAGAAGAGGAATGATATGGTTTTCAATATTGGGATTGCTCTTTTTTTATTATGTTGTTTTTATTATATGGCGAAAGAGTTGAAAAATTGAACCCTGATTGTCCTGTATGTAATTCTTTATTATTAGAAATAAAAGCAGGACTTTATTGCTATAATGAATCTTGTCCGCAATATAAGCAAAAAGTAGTTGCTTGTTGCGAGGGAGGATTTTGTTAGAATCAATATTTATAAAAGTACCATCTTTAGACGACAACGAATTAGTTCCTACACTACTAGACGCAATAGAAAAAGCAAATAACCCATACAGATTACACTTTGGCGTATCACTTATGTGGTCAGATGAAAAATATCCTAAAGATTTAATTAAATTTGTTAGAAGCGTTAAGTGGATGACGTCAAATTTTAAGATAGTAACACAAAAATATAACAAAAATATGCTTGGTGTTGGTAAACAGCGAAAAATTGTTGGCGATATGTACAATGGAGAAGATTATATACTTCAAATTGACTCTCATACTTGGTTTACTGAGGACTGGGACACTAAGTTAGTAGATTTACACAAAGAATGTCACTATCCTAATGCAATTTTGACTGCTTATGCTGGTAGATACCAGTATATTGACGGCAAAAGAACCCCAATTGAAGGTGGTTTGCTTAGGTATCCTTGGATACATAAGGGAGAAAGACAGTATTGTGGCTTTACTGATAACTGGGAAGACCTTCCATATGAAGGAGAAGCTAAATATGTGCCTGTAAAGTTCTGTGCAAACTTTGCTTTTGGAGCAAAAGAGTGGGGAATCAAAACAGGTTTAGCTGCAGATTCAGTATTTTTTAGCGAAGAACCATTACAAACAGAGTATTTAAAGATTAATGGATTTAATTTAGTCTTTCCTAATATAGATTATCCACTTATATGTCATTTATATCACCAACATATGACAGAGCAAAGCGAAAGAAAAGCTTTTACAGATTATTTAACTGATGATGAAGCTGATTATTTAATGAATATTCAAGATAAAGAAGTTTACGAAAACCATATGGCTAGGATAGAACACTTTAAACATATCACTTAAAATACAGAGCCACCCATTTAGGTGGCTCCTGTAAGGAGTATTCGTTACTATGACTACTCCGTAGTGATTACAATACCAATATATCACAATGCTAGAATTATTATATGTTTTACTACAAAATAGAGTTATTAAAGATAGTAGATGGGGATACAATAGATGTTAGAATTGATTTGGGTTTTAATGTGTGGCATAAATGTCGTGTTCGACTTATGGGCATTAACGCTCCTGAATCTAGAACCTCAGATAAGTCAGAGAAAGTCAAAGGGTTGGCTGCGAAAGCTTGGCTAACTAATGTATTGGAATCTTTTCAAGATGATATAGAAATGCAATCACACGGTGAAGGTAAATACGGTAGAGTTCTTGGAACTTTGTTTATCAACGGTATGAATGTAAATGAGCTAATGGTCAAAGAGGGACACGCTGTTTATTACGATGGCGGTAAGCGTTAAAAATCGGGGTGGCGTACTAGTTTAAGGTATTGCCTCAGCATTTCTGCACTCTAGCTTTGTCGGCTAGAAGGCTCATTTTCCTTGCCCACTATGTCCGTCTATGACGGGGAACTTATCTGATGTGATGATAATAATAAGCAACACACCCCCTTGCAGTTACTAAGCAAATAAATATCACTAAGTAACCACTTGTAGTTTCTCTCTACCCAGTATAGCTACCGAGGAAAATGTTATACCCCACGAAAGGAGGCACACCACCCCAAATATTAAAATAAGTCGTCTTCTCTTTCTGCAATTAACATTTGAGCCATAGTTATTCTTCTACTACCTAGTTTAGCAATTTCTTTAATCATTTCAATAAAAACATTAAGTTGACCAGTTCTAAACTTATAAATAGGATGTTTTGTTTTTCCAATATCTATACCGCTTTCAAATTTTTTGCAGTACATTTCTATTTCTTTAGCTCTTGCATAGTAAGCAACAGATAATTCATATAAAGAAAAAACACCATTTTTTACTGGTTGTTCTTTTCTACCAAACAATGTATCCATATAGTCTTCTAGTTCTACTTCAAACCTTCTAACCATTTCCATAGAATTGCCGTGATGTTCAATTCCATCAAAGGCAACTTCTAGTAGCTTGTGATTTTCTCTAGCTAACATTTTATTTCTCCTTTTCTACGTCGATAATGTATGAGTATAGCAAATTGATATATTGATTTCTTTTTTCTACAGGAATCCAAGAATTAATAATCACTGCTACAAACATTAATAATTTATTAATTTTTCTATGTGCCGCTTCTTCAGGCATTGTCTCTCCAGTCTTTATATAATCTGTCTAACTTTTCTATTGCTCTTTTGTTAAACTTTATATTATAGTCAATCATACTGAGAGTATTTTGCCACACTATAGCTAAAGCATCGTTCTTTGGCATACCAGCTAAAAGTATTTCTCTTTTAAATACATTAGCTTCTTCAATAGCTGATTTATATTCCTCTATTGCATCCAGCACTTCAAATATGTTATTGTATTCATCCATAATAAAAATTGTAGAGAGTGTTCAACGAAAGGTAAGAACTAGACATAATTAGAAAATATGACAGTCTAAAAAAACCCTGTTGCAGATTCTCTCTGCACTCTATTCTCTCTACAGTATCTATCTTACCACAAACGTTAAATGATGGAAGTAACAGTATGCATACAGTAAGCGTCAACAGGGGTTGTAATATCTAGTACTACATACTCACTTCTGCACACTGTTAGCCTCCAATTCATAATCTTTAATAACTAGTCCATTTTCTAATTTACCAATTGTTACTGGTTTTCTATAAACAGACTTAACATACTTACCGAAAAGCAAACCTTTACCATTAATACCATAATGAGCAAAGTGTCCTCTTCTAGTATGTTGTGCTAGCTCTCTAGGATTAAGCTTACGCTCGGTTCCATCAGCTTCTACTACATATAAAGATGGTTTAACTTTTAAAGTCTTAATAGTTACAGTAGGACCATCATCATTAGTGTTCTGACCCATTGCTGAACGCTTAATTCTTTTACGCTCGTGTCGGTCTATTGGTGTATCTTCTTTAACAAAGACATCTCCATTATCTCCATTTAGCCATTGAGTAACTCTAAATAACCCACCTATAACTGCGTGAGTAATAATAGAAGTACTTAAGTATAAATGAACAGCTTCAGCTTCTGCATTATTCTTAGTACGTTTCCATTCTTCTATATACTCGTAACCTTTAACTGTATCTTCTATGCCTTCAAAACAAGCTTCAGAAGTGCTAAACATTTTATGGGAACCAACGCTCATACTTGTTTGATTTGAAACATATTGATTATCATAAATATTTATTTCATCATCAGCTTGTCTAACATCGTGATAACTAACCATTGAGTATGGTCTTCCATAATTGTCTAAACAAATTTGCACATTGTTAATCCAAGTAATTGCTCCATTAGCATTGCATCTAGAGTCATCACAACAAAATCTTCTACCAAATATATCTACAAATTGTACATACTTAGGTTTAACATCATCTGCTATATAGGGCATAGAAGGCATATCTAATACGAAACCTTTATAATCAATTTCATTATTATCATAATTAGGATGATTTAATAATTCTCTAGGCGGTACATTTTTAAATGCAGGGTCATTTGCTAAATTATCTTTAACAACCCACCATCTATGTTGGTCATTTTCAATAGGTTCATCTAAATCAAATTGACGAACAATAACTGATATATCTTTAAATTTAGGTACACCACTATCTTCTCTAGTTTCATCATTGATTAATAGTTTGATTACCTCATCTAACTTTTCATCAGCATCTAGCATATAAAAGTTATCAGCGTATGGTTGTGTTAAGAAAATGTTATTTTCATTGTATAGCTCTGAACATAGTTCAAGTAATTCATATACAGTATTTTCACCAGCACCTTGTGCGATAACCCTTTCTTTAAGATTTTCCATTTCCATTTCAAATACTTCTGTAGCATTGAACATATAAGGAACTTTCCCAAGCTTAAGATTTTGAGCAATTTGTGAATCAGTGTACTTAATACTCTCTTCTACATTTCTAAGCATATTTTCTGTACTATCAACCCAAGCCTCAAGTGTGGTGTTGTTCTTTTTAAGATGTTCTTTAAATTCAGGTTTATCTTTTAAAGTATCAATATATGCAAAAAGCATACTGTGTGCTTTAGGAAACCAAAAGTTTCCATATGTAGTAACGGCTATTTTTCTACTTAATAGCTCTGATAGGTTTAACATAGCTTTATCCTTTTTTCGTGTAATTTAATTATACTATAGTTTGCTGAAAAAGTCAAGAACCTAAAAAGGTGCTTGACTTTCATTTTCATCAGCTACTTCTTTTCTAGTCTTTTTAACAACTTTGAAATCGCCGTTGCTAAAGTCAAAGACAGTAGAGCCTACTTCATCTCCACCTTCATTGTATAACTTAAAAAGTAGTGAGTTAATGGTATACATCAATTCTCCTACTTCTTCTAGCCAGTCGTGATACATTTCATTTTGCATTTCAGCATTATGAGAATAGCGGCTATAGTTACCAGTCTCATTTTCTTTACGCATAATAAGTGTATTTTCACTTTGCCAGTGCTTGATGAGTGCTTCATAATCTTGTAAGTCTCTATACATAGAATGTAAGTTATCTTTACTTAGACTAGATTTATCTAATAAGTCCGATGGACTATTGTATTTCAATATGCTCATTGATTCTCCTAATTTATCGAATATTTTATTGTATCATATAACCTTTAAAAAAGCAAATCAGTATATAGTATTTCTTGGTGGTCTAATAATTTCGCTTGGTGCATATTCTTTTCTCCTAAGAACTTCAAAATTATTTATACTATCTTTAGCCCATACTCTTAAGTAATTAGATATTGGAATATCTACAGCTGCTTTTTTAGCTATGGTCTGCATAATATCAAAAGACATCTTGCTTAAGTCTTGAATGCTCCTATGCCTATGCACTCTAGTTCCCATATTGACTTGAGCAAACTTCCTATGTCCAAAAGTTTCTTTATTGTGTATATCAATTAAGTGTGATACTTCTACGCTATAGCCTGTCGGGTATTCAATAGCTTCTAGAACTTCTCTTCTTGCGGCATATTCGCCTGCAAGTGGCTGATAGAATTCTTGTAGCTTAGGAAAGAACATTGCAAGCATAGGTCTAGCTACAAGCTCTGTAACTCTTCCCATATCTCCTCTATCGTAGAATGCTTTAACATACTGAACTTCATCATTGATTATTAGTGGACCAACTAGCCCACGAATAAATCTATCATCAAAATTTTCAATATCTGCATCAATATAAACTACAAGATTAGATTTAGTTACAAATAATCCTTTCCAAAGGTTTTCGCCTTTCCCAGAAGCTTTAGGTAAATCTGGTTCTATATCTTTTGCATAGAAAAATGGAACGCCGCAACTTTCTACTTCTTGTTTAGTGTTATCAGTTGAACCGCTATCAATAACTACTGCTTCATCTATCCAACTAGGAAGACTTTGTAAAATTTTGGCTATAGTTTTATCCTCGTTTAAAGTTGGTATAATTACTGAGACTGTGTTTGTAGATTTATGGCTCAGAATATAATCAGTTGGAAAATCTTCTTCAGCGTAAGTGAAGGGTT
>Ga0222714_10000280_pt1 | contig 61111 bp, 53 predicted proteins | sample C33_3DmetaG_FD_165048 | JGI IMG/M metagenome (GOLD analysis project Ga0222714, IMG submission 165048) | Estuarine water microbial communities from San Francisco Bay, California, United States - C33_3D | ecosystem: Environmental > Aquatic > Marine > Unclassified | place: USA: California... | reverse complement strand
GCCCAAGCAGATCATGGAGGCGTGGGAGCTGATCGAGGCCGCCGGCTTCGCCTCGCGCAACCTCGACCTCATCTTCGCCATCCCCGGCCAGGATGAGAAGCGCTGGACCGACGACCTCGCGCGGGCGATGGAACTCAACCCCGACCACCTCTCGACCTACTGCCTGACCTTCGAAGAGGACACCGCGATGTTCGTGAAGCTCTCGCAGGGCAAGGTGAAGATCGACCGCGAGCTGGAAGCCTTCCTCTACCGTCGCACCTGGGAGACGCTCGAAGCAGGCGGCTACGCGCAATACGAGACCTCCAACTTCGCCCGCCCCGGCCATGCCTGCCGGCACAACCTCATCACCTGGGAGATGGGCTCCTGGATCGGTTACGGCCCTTCGGCTTCTTCGCAGTGGGGTCACGTGCGCTGGACGAATCCGGCGAACCTCGACCAGTGGATCAAAGGCATCGAAGCAGGCCAGCCCGTGCGCGAGCAGGCGAAGGCGCTCAGCGCGCGTGACCTGCTGTGTGACGCCTTGGTCTTCGGCCTGCGCCTGAACGAAGGCGTCGACCTCTTCGCGCTCGCCGAGCGCTTCGAGACCCCCGTGCCGCAGGGCGTGCGCGACCTCTTCGCCGACCTCGTCGAGGAGAACCTCATGGAACTGGCCGGCACCCGCTTCCGCCTGAACGGCGAGGGCCGCCTCCGGGCCGACGCCGTGGGCGTGGCCGTGCTGGAGAAATTCGACTGATGGACTACGCCCTCGGAGCCGCCTTCTTCTATGCGTGGTCCGTGACCTGCGCGCGGCGCAGCTCGGCCCACCACGGACCCGACCTCGCGAACCTCGGGCGACTGCTCGTCGCGCTCGTCATCGTCGGGCTCTTCGTGGCGTTCAGCGGACGCCATCCCTTCAGCGCCGGCTGGGGCTGGCTCCTCCTCGGCGGCGTACTCGGCCTCGGCGTCGGCGACATCGCCCTCTTCCATGCGCTTCCGCGCATCGGCGTCGGCCTCACGATGCTGCTCACGCAGTGCCTCGCCGCGCCGATCGCGCTCTTCCTCGAATACGAGATCCTCGACCTCTCGCCCAACGGACCGCAGCTCTTCGCCGCCTTGGTCATCCTCGCAGGCGTCGCCGTGGCGCTCGGCGCGCCGGCGGAAGGCGACCCCGCCGACCGCCGTACGGGCGTCTGGCTGGGCCTGCTCTCCGCCTTCGGCCAGGCCTGCGGCGCCGTCGGCACGCCCATGGCGGTCGACGCCTGCGCCCGCGCGGGCGAGACCATTCCCGACGGCTTCGCCCAAGGGTTCGTGCGCCTGCTCGGCGGCGTGCCGATCGTCCTGCTCTTCGTCCTCTGGTCGGCCCGCAAGGACGGCCTCCTGGCGCGCATCACCCGTCCCTACGCCTGGCGCACCGCGCCGGTCTGGATGCTGATGAACGGCCTCGCCGGTCCCGCCTTGGGCGTGGCGTGCTATCAGTGGGCGCTCACCAAGCACGACGCCGCGCTGGTGCTGAGCGTCGTGGCGCTGACGCCTCTGATCGGCCTGATCATGCAGTGGGGTGTCGAAGGCGAGCGTCCGTCCTGGCGCCTCTGGGTCGGCGGCGCGGTCGCCATCGTCGGCGTCGTGCTCCTGCGTCAGCTCTGAGCCGTGCCTGCGTCGGCCTGGCGCTCGCGCTCGTCGATGACGGCGGCGACCGCCAGATCGCAGCCCACGTTCAGGGTGGATCGCGCCATGTCGAGGACGCGGTCCACGCCGAGCACGATGCCGATGCCTTCGGGCGGGATGCCGAACGTGACGAGCAGTCCGGCGATGAGCGGCAAGGAGCCGCCCGGAATGCCCGCGACGGCGACCGCGCTGAGGACGGACAGACAGAGCAAGGTCAGCTGCTGGCCGACGGAGAGGTCCACGCCGAAGACCTGGGCGACGAAGAGCACCACGCAGCCTTCGTAAAGGGCCGTGCCGCTCATGTTCATCGTCGTGCCGAGAGGCAGCACGAAGCCCGCGACGCTCGGCTTGAGGCCGAGGGTGTTCTGCGAGCACTCCAAAGCCGCCGGGAGGGTCGCGTTGCTCGAACTGGTGGAGAAAGCGGTCACGAGCACGCCGCGGATGTCGCGGAAGAAAGCCAGCGGACTGCGGCCGGTCCATAGACGCAGCCACAAGGACATCGTCCCGAAGAGATGGAGCAGCATGACCGCCAGGCAGCCGAGGGCGAAGACCCCGAGGGCGACCAGGATATCCAGGCCTACCTTCACCACGACGCCGTAGATCATCAGCGGCACGGCATAAGGCGCGAGCTTCAGCGCAAGCCGGACGATGCCGGTCATCAGCTCGGAGACGAGGTCGAGCGCCGACAGGAGCTGCTGACGCCTGGCTTCGGCGAGCTGCGTACCGACCACGCCCACGAGCAAGGCGAAGACGATGAGCGGCAGGACTTCGCCGATGGTGCCGTTGGTATGACCGACGACGGCCCCGAAAAGGTTCTTAGGCATGAACATCTCCACGATGCCGGACAGCGAGAGGGACGGCTGCGCCGCGGCGGTGGTCACGTGCTTCTGCGCGGCGCCGCCGAACTCCTGCATCAGCATCGTCTTCGCGCCTGCGTCGAGATGATCGCCCGGCCGGAGCACGTTCATCATCAGCAGGCCGAGCCCCACGGCGACGGCCATGTTGAGGAAGAAGAGCGCGAACGTCCGGCCGGCGAGAGGCCCGAGACGGTCGAGGCGCCCGAGCTGCGCGACGCCGGCGGCGAGCGAGGCGAAGACCAGCGGGATGACCACGAAGAACAGGAGCCGAAGGAAGACCTGGCCCAGCGGATCGAAGACGTCCGTCGAGACCTTGCGCATGAACGCGAGCGACGCGGGCGAGGCTTGCCCCAAGGCCAAGGTGGCGAGACCGGCGACGACCCCGAAGAGGAGCCCCCAGAGGATACGGTTGGCGAGCGGTCGGTCGGTGGCGGCCATGGGCGGGGATGGGACGGTTTTAGGAGCGACCTCGGCGGGCTTCCACTTTAATCAGGCCATAACCCATGAACGCCCTGCCCCTCCTGCTCGCCTTCAGCCTCCGGCTCGGCGCCGCCGAAGTCATCCCGCCGACGCCGAAGCAGACCATGCCCGTCCCTTCGGCCGAGGAAGCCCTGGGTTGGAAGAGCCTCTTCGACGGCCAGACGCTCAAAGGCTGGACGGGCGACCCGAAGTATTGGCGCTGCGAAGGTGGCGCGATCGTCGGCGAGATCACCCCGGAGACCATCGTGAAGCGCAACACCTTCATCATCTGGGAAGGCAGCCTGCCCGGCGACTTCGAGCTCAAGGCGGAGTATCGCATCTCGGACCGCGGCAACAGCGGCATCAACTACCATAGCGCGGACGTCGCCGGGCTGACCTTCGCCCTGACCGGTCCGCAGGCCGACATCGACGGCCAGAACAAGCACACCGGCCAGAACTACGAAGAACGCGGCCGCACCTTCAACGCCCTGCGCGGCCAGATCACCCGCATCCGTCCGGGCCGCAAAGCCGAAGTCGTGGGCTCGGTCGGCGACCCGAAGGAACTCGCGACGTTCATCCGCGACGGCGACTGGAACGAATACCATCTCATCGTGCGCGGCGGCACGCAGGTGCACCTCCTCAACGGCCACGTCATGAGCGTGGTCATCGATGACGACGCGGCCGCCCGCCACCCCGAAGGCAAGCTCGGCGTCCAGGTGCACGTCGGCCCGCCGATGAAGGTCGAATACCGCAACCTGCGGGTCAGGCAGCCCTGAGACCGGCCAGGATCGCCTCCCAGAGGGCGATGCGCGACTCGATCGCGGCGACGGAAGCGGCGGCCGCCTCGTCCCACTTACGATCGTCGTCGCCGCAGAGAAGTTCGACCATGCGGAGCGAGATCGCGCCGTGGTGGCCGCCGTCGACTTCGATGTGGCGCTCGAGGTAGTAGCGGAAGGTGTCGAGCTTGCCCGGATGTTCGCGGCTGAGACGCGTGACGAGTTCCGTGAACATGTCCGGGATCAGGTCCTCGCGTCCGAACGTGAAGGCCGCGGCGACCTCGTGGGAGCTGCCGTCGGCAGCCAAGGCGAAGGTCGCGCCGGAGAAGGCGGCGGCACCGGCAGGCACGCCGGCGGAAACCAGGGCCGCGGCGGTCGAGCCGCCCGCGCGCACGGAGGCGAGCGCCTTCTCGACCGCGGAAGTGTCGGCGCCCGCTTCGCGCATCGCGCGGAGATAAAGGTCGAAGTGGGAGATGCGCGTGCCCTGCGGGTCGACGTCGGACTCCTCGCCGCAGACGATCTCGTTGATCAGGAAGCGGACTTCCGCGTCGCCGACCGGCACCCAAGGAACCGTCACGCAGGTCAGGTCACGCTGCAGACGCTTGAGCAAAGACATGAAGTCCCAGACCGCGAAGACGTGCGACCCCATGAAAACACGCACGTCGTGGAGCGAGGCCATGCGCGCGTAGAGCGGATGCGCGAGCAGGCGGGTGCGAGCCGGAGCGATGCGAGAGCGGATGGCTTCGAGGCGGGACATGAACAGGAGGGTAAGGGTGAAGGGAGGAAGGCAAGCGGGAGGAGCAGATGACTGAGTCGATGGCAGAGGACTGCATCGATGATAGAAACCGCCCGCAGCCCCCTGGGGGAATGCCTTCTTTGCCACGAGTGAACCAGGCGTCTAACCTTGGCCATGGAATCTTCTGCAGAGGGCCCGCCTTACCGGCAGCTTAAGGCATGGGCGGAGTCCAGGGACCTGGCGGTGTTGATTTACAAACTTTGCGTGAGACGAACCAAAACGATCGATCGCGGATTGGCCGACCAGATACGCCGGGCCGCCATTTCCATCCCCTCGAATGTCGCCGAAGGTAACGGCAGGGGCACGAATCGGGACTCGCTGAGATTCCTCTATATCGCCCGCGGCTCGCTCTGCGAACTCGAGTCACAGATAGACGTCTGCCTGCGTGCAGGCCTGATTGAAACCGGGGAAAGCCGAAACATCACCGACCAAATGGCCTTGGTCGGAAGGCTGATCGGCGGATTGATATCCTATCGAAAATCCCGTCCCGACTAAACCCCATCAGTCATCGACGCAGCCATCTGTCATCTGCCATCAACTCAGTCCTCCACGCTTGATCTGCCTCAACGCCTCATACGTCGCGATCCCGCAGGCGGTCGAAAGGTTGAGCGAGCGGGTCTTGTCGTTGAAATGGGGGACCTTCACCTCGCGGTCGCGCCCGAACCACTCGTGGACTTCCGGCGCGGCGCCGCAGCTCTCGCTGCCGAAGACCAGGCCGTCGCCTTCTTCGAAGCGGACGTCCCAGAGGCCGTTGCTCGTCTTGGTGGTGAAGAGCCAGAGGCGCTCCGGCCGGCCCGGCGACGCCAGGAAAGCTTCCCAATCGGCGTGATGACGGACGTCGAGCTCGTGCCAATAGTCCATCCCCGCGCGGCGGAGCTTGGCGTCGTCGATCTTGAAGCCCAGCGGATGGACGAGGTGCAGCACGCAGCCCGTCACCGCGCACATGCGGCCGATGTTGCCGGTGTTCGGCGGGATCTCCGGGCGGAGCAGGACGAGGTGGAGCGGCGGCTTCACTTCCGTCGGCTCATCGCGCGCGAGATCTCGCGCTTGGCTTCGCGCTCCTTGATGTCCTGGCGCTTGTCGTGCATCTTCTTGCCCTTGCCCACGGCGAGCAGGCACTTCGCCAAGCCGTGCTTGAAATAGATCTTCAACGGCACGATCGCATGGCCGCCGGACTGGACCTCGGCGACGATCTTCTCGATCTCGGCCTGCTTCAGGAGCAGCTGCCGCGTGCGGTAGGAAGCGTGGTTATTGAGGTTGCCGAAGTCATACTCCGCGATGTGCGCGTGGTAGAGCATCACGCCCTTCGGGGTGACCTTGATGAACGCGTCGGCGATGTTGGCGCGGCCGGCGCGCAGGGACTTCACCTCGGTGCCGCGCAGGACGATCCCGGCCTCGTAGGTCGGGCCGATGAAATAGTCGCGCCCGGCCTTCGGGTTGTTGACCTCGGGAAGAGACTGTTCGCGGCGGGCGGCCATCGGGAAACGAAAAGGCTACGCGCCGGGAGACCGGCTGTTCGGGGAATCCGCCTTAGGCAGGCAGACGGTCCTCGGGACGGAACTCCCAGGAGATGCGGCCTTCGATGACCTCGCGCAAGGCGATGTCCTCGGGGGAAAGCTTTTCGAACACGTCGCCCAGGGTGTGGTTATACTTCGGGGGCTGGACGGAGTAGTCGGCCGTGCTGCGGAGCTGCTTCACGCGCTTCGAGACCACGTTGATGAGAATGTTCGCATCAGGGATGATCTTACGGGCTTCCTGGAGGTAATCTTCGCGCATGGTGGGTTTTCCGACTAAGGAACCACTGAACCTAGGGTAGCACCCCCCTCTGGCAAGCGATTTTTGGGACCCAAAAATGCCTTTGCCCTAAGAAAACAGAGGGATAGCGTGCTTTCAGATGTCCAACCAGGAGCCTTACGGCCAGTCGATGAAATCCAAAGGCGGTCTATCCCGCCTGTTCAACGCCCTAGGTTACACTTGGGATGGCCTCAAAGCCGCGGCCACCCACGAGGAGGCCTTCAAGCAGGAGCTCATGGTCGTCGTCCCCCTTTCGGTCGTCGCCTGGTTCGTCCCGGTCAGCCTGCCCGAGAAAGCCCTGCTCTTTTCGTCCCTGCAGCTGATCCTGATCGTCGAGCTCATCAACTCGGCCATCGAGGCCAACACCGACCATATCTCGCTCGAGCGGCACCCGCTGGCCAAACGGGCCAAGGACATGGGCAGCGCCGCGGTCTTCCTGACCATCGTCATCGCCCTGTCCGTCTGGGCCACGGTGCTCTGGCAGAGGTTCGCCTAAACCACCCCGCCCTGCTCCGGGCACAAAAAACCCGCCGGTTCACGGCGGGTTTTTGCTGGGGTCGCGAGACCGAGGCTTAGGCCTTGGTGACGAGACCGGCCTTGAGGGCCTTGACCGAGACCCACTGGCGCTTCACCGAGCCGTTAGGCTGGAGGACGCGGATGCGCTGGACGTTCGGCTTGAACGTGCGCTTGGTCTGCTTCACGAGCTGGAAGCCGATACCGCCGCTCTTCTTGGACTGACCGCGGTGAATGATTCGGCGGCCCTTGACGGGGCGCTTGCCGGTGACGCTGCAGATACGGGACATAGTGTTCGGGCTCCTTTTGGAAAGTCGGAGCAAAGGAGTGCCGGGGCCGTTGGCAAGCGGTAATTACCCCTTAAGTCCGCTTCAAAGCGCGGTCGAGGCCCTGCAGGCCCGCCGAAAGGGCGTCCGGAGGGGTCAAAAGGCTCAAAACCACGCTCGGGGTCGTGGTCGGCATGCCATAGAAGTAGCCGGGATGGGCCCAGACACCCTCGCTGAGGGCGTTCATCAGGAACCGATCTTCATGGACGCCGGGGGGCAAGGTGAGGATGGCCGTCCAGCCGGCCGGACGTGGGAGCACCGCGCAGCCGACGCCGGTCGAAGCGGCCCAGGCGCGCAAGGTCGCCTCACCCTGGGCGACGCGGGTGCGGACAAGGGCGCGGAGCGGCTCGGCCCGGCGAAGGAGATCCGGCAAGGCGAGCTGAGCCGGGGTGTTCACCGAAAGGAAGGCGTCGGCGATATGCTCGAGACGGCGGCAGGCCTCGAGCGTCGAGGCGGCCGGACCGGCGACGACGATCCAGCCGAGCTTGAGCTGGGGCGCGAGCGCGACCTTGGAGAGGCCGCTGAGGACGAACGTCATCACGTTGGCTTCGCCGGCCCAGGTGCCCGGCGAGGCGACGCCTTCGGCGGGATAATCGAGGAAGACTTCATCGCACACGATCGCAATTCCGTGCTTGAGCGCGAAGCCGCGCAGTACGTCGCGGTCGCGACGGCCGACGAACGCGCCGGTCGGATTGGAAGGATTGATGCAGAGCACCGCGCGCGTCTGACGGCTCACCCTGAGCGTGGTCGCGTCGATGACCCACTCGCCGGCGAGCTGGACGAGCTGATACGGACGCAAGGTCACGCCTTCGAGGGCGGCGATGACTTCGAGCAACGGATAGGCCGGCTCGGGCACGAGGACTTCATCGCCCGGATCGCAGAGCAGCTTGAAGATCCAGGAATAAGCCTCGCTCGTGCTCGCGGTCAGGAAGAGCTGATCGACGGGCACGCGCGCGCCGCGGGCGGAATAGTAATCCGAGATCGCCGTGCGGGCCGAGGCCATGCCCATCGGGTTGGGATCCTGACGCTGTACGCCGTCGCGGCGCAGCAGCGGACCGAGGTCGGCGGCCGACCACGCGAAGCCCGCGTTGGCCGGATTGGAATCGGACAGGTCGAGCACCGGCTGACCGGCCGCGAGTCGCTTCGCCTTGGCCTTGCTCAAGGCGTTGGTCTCCGCGGCAAAAGCAAGGCGTGCGCTGAACATGGGCGAGAGAGTCGGTAACAACACGGGACAAGCGAGGCAAAAGGCGGCCACCAGCAGGCCTACGGCTTAATTACGGATTGAAGTCGGTTTCTCCGCCTTCAAGGGTAGGCACATGTCCCAGCAAGTCCTGAAGCCTCGCGTCCGCGGGTTCATCTGCATCACCTCCCACCCCGACGGCTGCGCCGCGGCGGTCCGCGAGCAGATCGCCTACGTGAAGTCCCGCAAGCCCATCCAGGGCGGTCCGAAATCGGTCTTGGTGATCGGCGCCTCCACGGGTTACGGCCTCTCCTCCCGCATCTCCGCCGCCTTCGGCTCCGGCGCCGCGACGCTCGGCGTGTTCTTCGAACGCAACGGTGAAGGCGACAAGCCGGGTTCGCCCGGCTGGTATAACACCGCCGGCTTCCATGCCGAAGCGAAGAAGGCCGGCCTCAAGGCCGTCTCGATCAACGGCGACGCCTTCTCGGCCGAGCTCAAGGCCCAGGTCATCGAAGCGATCAAGTCCAAGATGCCCGGCGGCAAGGTCGACCTCGTCGTCTACTCCCTCGCCTCCCCTCGCCGCACCGCACCCGATGGCGTGACCTATAAGTCCGTCCTCAAGCCGACCGGTGCGCCTTTCCACGCCAAGAACCTCGACACCGACAAGAAGGTCGTGAACGAGGTCACCCTCGAGACCGCGTCCGCCGATGACATCGCGCAGACGGTCAAGGTCATGGGCGGCGAAGACTGGGAACTCTGGATGAACGCCCTCGACGGCGCCGGCGTCCTCCAGGAAGGCTGCCAGACCGTCGCCTACTCGTACATCGGACCGCAGGTCACCTGGCCGATCTACAAGGACGGCACCATCGGCAAGGCCAAGGAAGACCTCGAGCGCGCCGGCCGCAAGATCGACGACCTGATGAAGCTGCACCGCGGCCGGGCCTTCGTGTCCGTGAACAAGGCCGTCGTCACGCAGGCCAGCTCGGCCATCCCGGTCGTCCCCCTCTACGTGTCCCTGCTCTTCAAGATCATGAAGGCCAAGGGTACGCACGAAGGCTGCATCGAGCAGATCCAGCGTCTCTTCGAGAAGCAGATGTATAACGGCAACGCCCTCGACTTCGACGAGAATGGCCGCGTCCGCATCGACGACTGGGAGATGGCGCCCGACGTCCAGAAGGCCGTCTTCGACGCCTGGCCCCAGGTCACGACCGAGACCTTCGACGCCCACGCCGACTTCGCCGGCTACCAGTCCGACTTCATGAAGAACTTCGGCTTCGGCCTCGCCGGCATCGACTACGAAGCCCCGACCGAAGTCGAACGCCCCATCGAGGACGCCTAAGTGGCCAAGGTCTTCTCCATCGCGAACCAGAAGGGCGGCGTCGGCAAGACGACCACCACGGTGAACCTCGGCGCCGGCCTCGCGCGCCTCGGCGTCCCGACCCTCATCGTCGACCTCGACGCCCAGGCCAACGCGACCAGCGCGCTCGGCATCGAGAAGACCGAAGGGAAGTCCCTCTACAAGGTCCTGCATGGCGAAGCCAAGGCCGCCGACATGATCGTCGCGACGTCCACCGAGAAACTCGACCTGATCCCGTCCGAAGTCGACCTCGCCGCCGTCGAATCCGAACTCGCGCAGGCCGAGAACTACCTCGGACGCCTCCGCGAGGCCCTCGCGCCCGTCGTCGCCTCCGGCAAATACCAGGCCATCCTCATCGATTGTCCGCCGGCCCTCGGCATGCTCTCGATGAACGCGCTCGGCGCGTCCGACCACCTCATCGTCACCCTGCAGACCGAATACCTCGCGATGGAAGGCCTCGGCCAGATCCTCGGCGTGGTCGACCAGCTCAAGGCGGCCGGCGCGAGCGACAAGCTCACCGTCGGCGCGATCGTGATGACGATGTATGACGTGCGCACGAAGCTCTCCCGACAGGTCGTCGAGGAAGTGAAGACCCACTTCCCCGCCCTGGTCATGGATGCGATGATCCCGCGCACGATCCGCCTGTCGGAGTGCCCGAGCCACGGACAGACGATCTTCCAGTATGACGTCCATTCCCCGGGCGCCCTCGCTTACGACACGCTTGCCAAGGAATTCGCCAAGCGCTTCGCGCTGAAGTGAGCGGCGCCGGACAGCCGCGCGTCCGCCTTGTGCGGAGTTTCGAGGAACTGCGGACCACGTGCTTCGCGGACGGCGTCAACGCCCTCTGCTGGGAACGCACGCTGCCGGGCGATTACGCCGAGGTCATCGCCAAGCTCGGCCCCGGCGAAGGCATCGTCGCCCTCGAAGACGAACACATCCGCGCCCTGGAACTAAGTCCGGCCGGCAGGGTCGCGGCCGAGTCGATGCTCGCGGACCAGCAGCGCCTACGCGATCACGACCTGGCCCCCTCGCTCAACTGCGTCTACGACTGCGTACGCGGACCGGACGCCGGCACGGTGCCGACGGACGTGACCTCGTTCCACGTCGACAGCGCCCCCGTCGAGGTCGACACCTGGCTCTGCACCTATCACGGCGCCTGCAGCGAAGGCCTCCGCAACGAAGACGCCCTCCTGAAGGTCGAGATTCCGGAGATCCGCGCGGCCCTGCTCAAGGAATACGGCGGCCCGGATGATGCCGGCTTCGCGGAGTTCCTGCACGAGCACAGCTACGACTCCCATTACGCGCCCAAGCCCGGCGCGAAGCCCTACCCTTTCGGCACGTTCGCTCTATGGCGTATCGCGACGCGCTGGCCGGGCAGCCCCGTACCGCCCTGCGTCCATCGCGCCCCGGAGAACCGCCCCGGCTCACCGCGGTTGCTGCTGATCAGCTGAGTTACTTAAGCAGCGTCAGCTTGGACGGATAGCGACGGTCGGCGTTCCATTCACCGAGGTAGATGTCGCCGGCGGAATCCACGAAGAGGTCATGGCCGTGCTTGAAGATCGGCTGGGCCTGGCTGAGCGGCTGGAGCTTGCCGTCGGCATACTTCGGCTCATTGCCTCCCGGCGCGCTGAGGACTTTCTTGGTGGCACGGTCCAGCACGAGCAGGAAGCCGGACTGCGGGAGCCGCTTGCCCTTGGCGTCCTTGCTCCAGCAGACGGCGGTGTAGATCTTGTCGCCACGGAAGAACAACTGGCCGGCGAAAGCGCCCGGCAGATCGAGCGTGTCGACATGCTTGCCGTCCAAGGTGAACGCCTTGACCTGGTTCTGGCTGCGCGAGGGCACCCAGACGAGCGGACCACGCGGGTCGGCGGCGTCGATCGAGATGCCGTGGGCGTTGCTGAGATTGGCGGCGTCCTTCGTCGGGCCGCCCCACTTCTTGAGCAGCTTCCCTTCGAAGGAGAATTCGTAGATGAGGTTGGAGCCGTAGCCGTCGGCGACGAGCAGCGTGCCCGCCGGCGTCCAGGCGACGTCGCACGGCATGAACTTGCCGTCGCTGAGGCCGAGCTCCTTCGGCGTCGGGAACTTGCGCACGACCTTGCCGTCGGTCGTCAGCAACGTGATGCGCCCTTCGACGGCGGAAGGGTTCCAACCCTCGGCGGCCATGTGCCAGCCCGAGTCGACATGGACGAGATACTCGACGCCTCCTTGTTCGAAGATCTCCAGGCCATGGCCGCCGCCGAGCCCCGCGCTGATCGAGCGGACATACCGACCGTCCTTCTCGAAGACGAGGAAGTCGTTCTTCGGATGGTCGGTGACGAGGTAGATGCGGCCGGCCTTGTCTTCGGCGAGAGCGTGGGAATTCACCACCGGGGCGACGGACGGATCGGCCTTGGCCCAGGTCAGGTCGAGGGCGTAGCGAGCCGCGCCATGGCCGAGGACGACGGGCTGCTCCTTGGCGATGAGCGAGGTGAGGCAGAACAAGGCGAGCAGGCGCATGGGGATGGAATACGACTAGCCCGAGGCCGGAGCCAGGCAAGCCCTCCGACCGCGCCTCTTGTGGCTTCTTCTTAGTCCCTTGCCACGGGACCGCCTCGGGCTTGGATGTGTCCATGCGCCGCAAACTCGAACGGCTCCGCCCCTACCTCTTCGGAGCCGGCCTCGCCGTCGTACTCACCCTCGACCTCGCCAACCAGTGGGAAGTGCCGGTCGCACAGCTGCCCGGGGAGTTCTTCGACCGCTACTTCTCGGGCCTCGACCCGTGGTCCGAACCCTCCGAAATCCTTAGGCTCGCCGAAGCGGGCAACAAACAGGCGCAATACGTCTACGCGTTACGCCACACGGCCTATGCTCCGGTGGAGCTCCAGCTCAAGGAAGACAAGCCTTTGGCGTTCCGCTGGACACAGGAAGCGGCGAAGAAAGGCCACTCGCGGGCCATGGCCGTGCTGGCGCTTTACCTCCTCCGCGGCACCGGCACCGCCAAGGACAGTGTCGCGGCCCGGACCTGGGCGGAGCAAGCCATCGCCAAAGGACAACCGATGGGCTACCGTGTCCTCGGCGACCTCTGCCTCGAAGAAGCCGACGCGGCGCAGAAGGCTGCGGGAGGTTCGATGGACAAGACCGCCTATGCGGCCTACGAGCGTACGCTTCGGCAGGCTTACGCATACTATCGACGCGGAGCCGATGCCGGCGACCGCGTCTCTTTACGCAAGCTAGCCGAGGGCCACGACAAAGGCGTGCCCGGCATCCCCCGAGACTACGACCTTGGAACCGAGTTACTCCGCCGGGCGGCGATGCGCCGCGACCTCGAATCGATAGAAAATCTCTCCGCTCGGCTGGAAGAAGGCCACAAATCTCCGCGCGACATGGCCGAGGCTTACGCTTGGCGCCTGGTGCTGGCCCAGCTGACCGGCAAGCAGGAGCACACCGATAAGCTCGGCCTCATGGAACAGCTCATGCGCCTGGAGGAAGTCCGCACCGGGCAGAAGGCCGCCGCTCAGATTCTCGCGGAACTACCCTCGGAGGCATCCGACGCTCTTTCGCGCCTCCATACCGTCCGCTGACCATGACTCCCGCCCAGCTGAAAGCCTCGGCCGCGACCGACACGCAACCGCCGCGCGGCCTATCGCCTGAGGCGCGATCGCTCTGGTTCATCAAGAAGGGCGAATGGGACAAGGCGCACGACATCGCGCAGGACATCCACACTCCGTCCGGCTCTTGGCTTCACGCCCTGCTCCACCTCATCGAAGGCGATCTCGGCAACGCCCGCTATTGGTTCGCCGAGGCCGGCCGCCCGGCGAAGAAACCGGCGCAGATCGACGAACTCTGGGAAGAAATCGCCCAAGCGGTCCTGAAGTAAGGGGTTGGGTTTGACGCACCTGTCCTTCCCGCCTCGATAGCGGCATGTCCGCTCAGCCACGCCGTGCCCTGACCGGCGTGCCTTCGCACGCCTGGGCCGCCTGCGCCTGTTCGGAAGGCGCCCGGCGAGGCGTGATCGTCTTCCTGGCCTCGAACCTGGGCGCGGCCGAGACCTTCGCCGAAGAGACCGCCCAGCTGCTCACCTTGCTCAACGACGCCAAGCCCGTCGCCCGCACGCTGACGGAAGCGGACGCCGCCGTGCCGGCCTTCGAGGCCGACTGCGACCTCCTCGGCGTGCTCTCGCTCCTGCGTCACGGCGGCCATGACGCGAAGCGGCCCCTCCTCATCGCCTGCACGCCCGGCGCGCTGACCCGCCGCTCGCCCGCGCCGGAAGCCACGGCCAAGGCGGAGATCGTCGTCCGCAAGGGCGAGAAGCTCGCCCTGCGTGATTTCGCGAAGCGCCTCGCCGAGGACTTCGGCTACGCCCACGAAGCGCTTTGCGAACAGCCCGGCGAATACGCGCTCCGCGGCGGCATCCTCGACGTCTACCCGCTCAACGCGCAGATGCCGGTGCGCATCGACCTCTTCGGCGACGTCGTCGAATCCCTGCGCCCTTTCGATCCCGCCACGCAACGCAGCGAAGGCGAGGTCGACGGCTTGGTCATCTGCGCCCCGCGCGACGATTCCGGCTCGGCGCCCGAAGCCCCCTTCTTCCGTCACCTGCCGGCCGACGCGCTCGTCGTCTCCGTCGACCGCTGCCATGAGGACGTCCTCTGCGCGGAACTCCATGCCGCGGCGGTCGACGAACTCGTGCTGGAGGAAACCGACGACGCCCCGGCCGGCTACGCCGCGCAGGCGCTCGAATCCGCGCCCGCCGAGTCCTTGCTCATCGGTTCGGCGACCGACAGCGCCGAAACCCGGCCCGCCCTCCTGAAAGCCGCGGCTTCGCTCGCCAAGGACGGGCGCCCTTGCCTGCTCGCGGGCGACACCGACGGATCAGTCGACCGGCTCAACGCCGACGTCGCCTGCGCCAAGATCCGCGGCTTCGCCCCGCGCGTCATCCCAGGACGTTTCGGCGGCGGCGTGATCGTCGCACCGGGCAAGCTGCCCGGCCTCCTCAACGACGGCCTGATCCTGCTCACCGAGCGCGAGCTCTTCGGACGACGCAAACGGCCCCTCGCCGTCCTGCCGCGCCGCCGTACCGCCATCCGCGCCGCCGTCGGCCGCGCCCTCGACTTCGGCGAACTCGCCGATGGCGACGCCTTGGTGCACGCGACGCAGGGCGTCTGCCTCTTCCGCGGCATCAAGGCCCACGAGCACGACGGACGCACCGAGGATTTCATCGGCCTCGAGTTCGCCGAGAAGTCGATGCTGCACCTCCCCGTGCGGGAGTCGCACCTGCTCACGCGTTACATCGGCATCGGCCGCGCGCACCCCAAGCTTTCCAAGCTCGGCGGAGGCGGCTGGGAGAAGTCGCGCAAGGCCGCCGAAAAGGCCACCGCCGACCTGGCCGCGCAGCTGCTGGCGATGCAGGCCGCCCGCTCGACCAAACCGGGCATCACCCATCCCAAGGACGCGGACAACGCCTGGATGGGCGAGTTCGAGCGCTCCTTCCCGCACCGCGAGACGCCGGATCAGACGCGCGCGATCCTCGACGTGAAGGCCGACATGGAACGCCCTGCGCCCATGGACCGGCTCGTCAGCGGCGACGTCGGCTTCGGCAAGACCGAGGTCGCGCTGCGCGCCGCGTTCAAGTGCGTGCTCGGCGGACGACAGGTGGCGATCCTCGCGCCCACGACCGTCCTCGCGCAGCAGCACTTCGAAAGCTTCAAGGAGCGCCTCGCGCGCTGGCCGGTCTCCGTCGAGCTCCTCAGCGGCTACCGCACCGCGAAGCAGAAGGCCGACGTCCGGGCGCGCGCCGCGGCGGGCACCGTCGACGTCGTCGTCGGCACGCACGCCCTGCTCTCCGACGGCACGAGCTTCGGCAAGCTCGGCCTCGTGATCATCGACGAGGAGCATCGCTTCGGCGTGCGCCATAAGGAACGCCTCAAGCAGCTGCGGACCGAGGTGGACGTCCTCGCCATGAGCGCGACGCCCATCCCGCGGACGCTCTACCTGGCGCTCGTCGGCGCCCGCGACCTCAGCGTCATCGAGACCCCGCCGCGCGAACGCCTGCCGATCCGGACCATCGTGCGCAGCTACGACGAGAAGCTCGTGCGCGACGCCGTGAAGGCCGAGCTCGCCCGCGGCGGCCAGGTCTTCTACCTGCACAACCGCGTCGAGACCATCCAAGCCGTCGCGGAACGCCTCGCCGCGCTCGTGCCCAAGGCGCGCATCATCGTGGGGCACGGCCAGATGCCGGCGGGCCAGCTCGAGGAGGTCATGTCCGCCTTCGTCGCCGGCGAATACGACGTGCTCGTCTGCACGACCATCATCGAGACCGGTCTGGATATCCCGAACTGCAACACCCTCATCATCGAGGGCGCCGACCGCTTCGGCCTCGCGCAGCTCTACCAGCTGCGCGGGCGCGTGGGCCGCTTCAACCGCCAGGCCTACGCCTACCTCTTCCTGCACCGGCATGCCGCGCTGGTCGGCACGGCGCACCGACGCCTGTCGGCCATCCGCCAATACAACCAGCTCGGCGCCGGCTTCCGCATCGCCATGCGCGACCTCGAGCTGCGCGGCGCGGGCAACATCCTCGGCGCGGCCCAGAGCGGCCACGTCGCGACCGTCGGCTTCGACCTCTACTGCCAGCTCCTGCGCCGGAGCGTCGCCAAGCTCCGCGGCGACAAGGGCGCGGTCGTCGAACGCTGCGAGGTACGGTTGGACTTCATCGACCACACCCAGGCCGCGCTCGGGACCGAACAGGCGAACAGCAGCGAAGGCGACGTGCCCCTGCTGACCGCCACCCTGCCCTCGGATTGGATTCCCGAGACCCGCCTGCGCATCGAAGCCTTCCGGCGCATCGCCCTGGCCTTGGACGCCGCCGAGGTGGCCGAACTCCGCACCTCGCTCAGGGACCGTTACGGCAAACTGCCCCCGGAAGCCGACGCGCTGCTCAGCCTCGCGGAGATCCGCTGCCTGGCGGAGGATAAATGTGTCGTTTCCGTGACGACCGACGGCGACGTGATCCGCTGCCTTTCGGCGGCCGGCGGCCGCGCGCCCGAGCCCATTCTGGTCGGCAACCGGTTTCCCCGCTTGACCGTGCGAGACCCCCTGCGGAAACTGAAGGAAATCCGCGGCTTCCTCTCGAGATTACCCGCACCCGAAGTACGATGAAATCCTCCCTCCTCTGCAGCCTGCTCCTCCTGACCGCGGCCGTCGCGCCCGCCCAGCTCAAGCAGCCCTCCTTGGAAGAGGCCGCCGCCAAGCGCTGGTCCCAGATCAACGCGGACCGCATCGCCGCCGACGCCGACGGCCAGGGCATCACGCTTTCCGACGTCCGCCGGCAGATCGACCCCATCGTCGGGCAGCTTCGCGCCGCGGCCCGCACCGACCGGGAGTTCGAACAGGCCCTGCAGCAGGCGGCCCAGGAGACGCTGAAGTCGATGGCCGAAAGGCAGATCGTCATCGCCGAGTTCCGCGCCAGCAGCGCCAACCTTCCGGCCTCGTACATCGACGCCGACATCGAAGAGACCATCCGGCGCGACCACGGCGGCGACCGTAACCGCTTCGTCGCCGCGCTGCGGGCCGCCGGCACCACGCCGCTCGCCTACCGCAAGACCATCGAGGACCGCATCATCTTCGAATACATGGTCGGCCAGATCCGCCGGGCCGCCTGGGACGTCAATCCCGGCAAGATCCAGGAATACTACGACAAGAACAAGGCCGACTTCGTGCGCAAGGAACAGGTGAAGCTCCGCCAGATCACCATCACCCAGGGCGCCGCCGAGAAGCCGGAGGAGACCGCCGCGCGCGCCCAAGCCTGGGCCGAGGCGCTGCGCCAGCCCGCCAAGATCGCCGAGCTCATGGCCCGCTACAAGGTCGGCGGCAAGCCCCTCAACGGCCCGGCGACCTTCGCCGACGTGGCCGAGCGCATCAGCGCGGACGACTTCGCCCGCAAAGGCGGTGACGCCGGCTGGCGCAACGTCGAAGACCTCAACCAGACCGTCGTCGAAGCCGTCCGCAAGCTGAAGCACGGCGAAGTCTCGGCCCCTCTGAAGTTCGAGGTCGGCGCCGCGCCGCTCTACGTGATCGTCAGTCCCGAAGCCTCCCGCCCGCAGGGCTACGCTCCGGTCAACGATCCCGAGGTGATGTCCGAGATCGAGACCAAGGTCCGCTCGATCGGCATGAAGGCGGCGATCCAGCGCTGGCTGGACGAACTCCGCGCCAAGCATTACGTCCAGCTGCGCTGAGATGGACGCCGCCCGCCGCGAACCCGCCGCCGTGAACGGCCGGGCTCCCGCCGCCTACGCCTGCCGGGCGTTCCCGCGACGCTGCGCGGGCGTGCTGCTGCATCCGACGGCCCTGCCCGGCGAAGGACCCGTCGGCTCGCTCGGCGCCGAAGCGCGGCGCTTCGTCGACATCCTCGCCGCCGCCGGCTTCGGCTGGTGGCAGGTCTGCCCGCTCGGCCCCACCGGCTACGGCGATTCGCCCTACCAGGCCCTCTCCGTCTTCGCCGGCAACCCTTACCTGCTCGACCTCGCCGACCTCGGCGCGCGCAAGCTGCTCACGCCCGAAGAGATCGCCGCGTTGCGGCGCGGGAGCGACGGACGCACCGACTACGGCCGGCTCTGGAACCAGCTGCGCCCTGCCCTGCAGCTCGCCGCCCGGCGCGGCGCGAAGACGCTGAAGCAGAACGCCGCCTTCCGCCGCTTCCGCGAGGAGCAGGCCGGCTGGCTCGGCGCCTGGTGCCGCTTCTCCGCGCTGCGCGAGGCCAACGGTTTCGCGGCCCCGGACCGATGGGACATCGACGAAGCCCCCGCCGAAGCCGTCGCCGAGGCCGAGGTGCTGCAGTTCCTTTTCGCCGAGCAATGGAAGTCGCTCCGCGCTTACGCGCACGGCAAGGGCGTGCGCTTCTTCGGGGACGAACCCATCTACGTCTCCGCCGACGGCTGCGACGCGAAGACCCGCCCCGAACTCTTCCAGCTCGACGCGCAGGGCCGGCCGACGGCCGTGGCCGGCGTACCGCCGGATTACTTCGCGGCGGACGGCCAGCTCTGGGGCAATCCGCTGTATGACTGGGACCGCCACGCGGCCGACGGCTTCGCCTGGTGGAAGGCGCGGGTCCATCACGACCTCGAGCTCTTCGACGCGATCCGCATCGACCACTTCCGCGGCATCCATGACTACTGGAGCGTACCCGCGGGAGCGCCGAACGCCCGCGAAGGCAAGTGGTGCGAGGGACCCGGCCTCGCCTTCACCGGCGCGCTGGCCGGCCTGCCGCTGGTCGCCGAGGACCTCGGCCTGCTCTCGCCCGGCGTCGACGTGCTCCGCCGGGCCTCCGGGCTGCCCGGCATGTCGGTGCTGCAGTTCGGTTTCGGCGGCCCGCCCGAGGGCAACCCGCATTTCCCGGCGAACATCACCGCGGACCGCGTCGTCTATACCGGCACGCACGACAACGACACCGTCGTCGGCTGGTATGCGCAGGCGTCGGCCGAGGAACGCGCGCGCGTCGAGGCCGTCTTCGGCGCGATGACCGCCCCGCACGTCACGCTCGCCGAAGCCGCGCTGGCTTCGCCCGGCGTGGCCGCCTTCCTCCCCGTGCAGGACCTGCTCGGGCTCGGGGCCGAGGCGCGCTTCAACACGCCCGGCAACCCGCAGGGCAACTGGGGCTGGCGCATGAGCGACCTGCAGCTGACCACGCTCGCGGCGTCGGCCGGAGCGTGGAAGCAGCGGCTGAAGGCCGCGGACCGGCTCAGCGCGTAAGACGGCGGTATTTCGGACGGCGCGGCGTGTCCGACTCGAGGCCGAGGCGCTTGCGCCGGTCCTCGAGGTAGTCGCCGTAGTTGCCTTCGTGCCAGAACACCGTGCTGTCGTCCTCGAAAGCGAGGATGTGCGTGGCCACGCGGTCGAGGAACCAGCGGTCATGCGTCACGATCACCGCGCAGCCCGCGAAGCCCTCGAGGGCGTCCTCGAGCGCGCGGATGGTGTTCACGTCGAGGTCGTTGGTCGGCTCGTCGAGCAGGAGCACGTTGGCGCCGGACTTGATGAGGCGCGCGAGGTGGATGCGGTTGCGTTCGCCGCCCGACATCACGCCGACCTTGCGCTGCTGGACGTCGCCGGTGAAGCCGAAGCGGGCCGCGTAGGCGCGGGCCGGCACCATGATCTTGCCGAGATGGACCATCTCCTGGCCGTCGGAGATCGCGGACCACAGCGGCGCGTCGGCCTGGAGCGAATCGCGGGACTGGTCGACGTAGGCGATCTTGACCGTGTCGCCGACCGTGAGCGCGCCCTTGTCGGGCTTCTCCTGGCCCGTGATCATGCGGAAGAGCGTCGTCTTGCCGGCGCCGTTGGGGCCGACCACGCCGACGATGCCGCCGGCGGGCAGCGAGAAGTTCACGTCGTCCATCAGGATGCGGTCGCCGTAGCCCTTGGTCAGGCCGCGGGCCTCGATGACGGCGCCGCCGAGGCGGGGGCCGGGCGGGATCCAGATCTCGGCCGCCTTCTCCTGCTGGTTCTGGTCCTGGGCGAGCATCTGTTCGTAGGCGCGGAGGCGGGCCTTGTTCTTGGCCACGCGGGCCTTGGGCGAAGCGGCGGCCCACTCGCGTTCGCGCTCCATCGAGCGGGAGCGCGCGGCGGACTGCTTCTCCTCCATCTCGAGGCGTTGCTGCTTCTGCTGGAGCCAGGAAGAGTAGTTGCCCTTCCAGGGGATGCCGCGGCCGCGGTCGAGCTCGAGGATCCAGCCGGCGACGTTGTCGAGGAAGTAGCGGTCGTGGGTGATCGCGATGACCGTGCCCTTGTAGCCCTGCAGGTGGCGTTCGAGCCAGGCGACCGTGTCGGCGTCGAGGTGGTTGGTCGGCTCGTCGAGCAGGAGGATGTCCGGCTCCATCAGCAGCAGGCGGCAGAGCGCCACGCGGCGCTTCTCGCCCCCGGAGAGCGCCGAGACGACGGCGTCGCCCGGCGGGCAGCGCAGGGCTTCCATCGCCATCTCGATGCGGGCGTCGAGGTCCCAGCCGCCGCGCGTGTCGAGGATCGTCTGGATCTCGCCTTGGCGGGCCAGGATCCTCTCCTGCTCCTTCGCGTCGTCGGTCTCCGAGACCTTGACGAACGTCTCATCGTATTCCTCAAGCAAGGCCTTCATCGGGCCGGCGGCCTGCATCACGCACTCCTGCACCGTCAGATGTTCGTCGAGGCGCGGCTCCTGGGCGAGGTAGCCGAGCGTGTAGCCGGGCACCTGGCTGATGGCGCCGTCGAACTCCTTGTCCTCGCCGGCCATGATCTTGAGCAGCGTGGACTTGCCCGAGCCGTTGAGTCCGAGGACGCCGATCTTGGCTCCGTAATAGTACGACAGTGAAATATCGCGGAAAACGGGTTTCTTTTCGAAGTACTTCGTGACCCCCGTCATCGTGAAGATTACTTTTTCGTCGGCCATGCGGGAAGGTTCGGAGAAGACCCCCCGGGGGCAAGCGGAACCCTCCGACCCCCGAGGCCGACCGCACTTGACATCCCCCCGGGGGTGGCCAAGGTAACCGTCAGTTCACCTTTACCGAGGTGGGTCCTGCCGGACCCGCTTTTTTTGTCCCCAAATCATTTCACCGAAAAACCCGCACCCATCACCATGAGCGTCGATATCAAACCCTTCCTCCAATATCTCGAAAAGGAGAAGAACATCAAAAAAGAAGAGGCCTGCGCCCTCATCGTCGAGGCCATCAAGTCCTCCGTCGAGAAGTCGGTCATGGCCGGCCAGAACGTCGAAGTGAACGCCGACCCCGTGTCCGGCAAGCTCGAGGCCCATGTCGTCCTGCGCGTGACCGACTCCGTATCCGACCCGCTCCAGGAGATCAACCCGGTCGCCGCCTCCCTCATCGACGCCGACATCAAGGTCGGCCAGGAAGTCCGCAAGCCGATCAAGGTCGAGGACCTCGGCCGCATCGCCGCCAAGACCACCCAGCAGCTGCTCAACCAGCGCTTCCGCAAGATCGAGAAGGACCAGGTCTTCCAGGAGTACAAGGACAAGGTCGGCGACATCGTCACCGGCACCGTCCGCCGCACCGAGCGCGGCAACGTCGTGATCGAACTCGGCACCGCCGAAGCCGTCCTCACCCACAAGGAGCGCTGCCACGGCGACGAATTCCGCACCGGTGACCGCATCCGCTGCCTCCTCCTCGAGATCCGCGAAGACCCCCAGCGCGGCCGCGAGTTCGTGCTCTCCCGCGCCAACCCGGCCTTCGTCCGCCGCCTCCTCGAGCTCGAGGTCGCCGAGATCGCCGACAAGACCGTCACCATCGCCGCCATGGCCCGCGACCCGGGCTACCGCACCAAGATCGCCGTCGACTCGCGCGACCCCAAGGTCGACCCCGTCGGCGCCTGCGTCGGCGCCCGCGGCGCCCGCGTCCGCAACATCGTCAAGGAACTCGGCGGCGAGAAGATCGACATCATCCGCTACCACGCCGAGCCGCTCAAGCTGCTCGAGGAAGCCATCCGCCCGGCCAAGCCGCGCAACGTCCGCATCGACGAGCGCAGCCGCTCCATCTTCTTCGAAGTGGATGAGGATGACATGCGCATCGCCATCGGCAGCAAGGGCCGCAACGCCCGCCTGACCTCCAAGCTCATGGGCTGGGGCCTCAACATCCAGAAGGCCACGCACGCCGCCGAAAGCTTCGAAGCCAAGGCCGGCGACGCCGCCGTCCGCATCGCCGAGCAGCTCGGCCTCCCCGCCGAGCTCATCGCGAAGTTCGTCGGCCTCGGCATCTCCAGCGTCGACGCCCTCGAAGGCGCGACCGCGGAGGACTTCCAGGAAAGCGGCATCCCGGCCGAGGAGGTCGAAGCCGTCCTCTCCGCCTACGCCAAGGTCCGCCGTTCGTAATCCTTCCGCCGCCCACCCTCCCGACACCCTCCGCCCGCGCCCATGACCGAGAAGAAGAAATCCGAAGCCAAGAAGCCCGCGACCACGCAGCGTTTCAGCGACGTGGCCAAGGAGCTCGGCGTCGAGGTCAAGGCGTTGCTCGCCCTGGTGGACCAGTTCGTGGTCGCCCGACCCGACTTCAAGGACTACGTCTACACCGACGGCAAGAAGCCCGCGGCTTCGAGCAATTTCGGCAAGATCTACCGCGAGGAGTTCCTGGCGTTCGCCGCGGACAAGCTCCCGAAGAAGGCCGAGCCGGCGCCGGAGCCGGCCAAGCCCGCCGCCGAGGTCCCCAAGGCGCCGGAACCGGCCAAGCCGGCGCCGACCGCGCCCGGCGCCCCGGCCGCCAAGCCCGGCACGCCGCCGTCGGTGAGCCTGCCCCCGCGTCCGACCATCGCGGCCACGCCGCCGCCCGCCGCGCGCCCGCCCGTGCCTCCGGTCATCCCGCGTCCGGCCATCACCCCGACGCCGACCAAGGCCGACCTTCCGCCCGTCGTCATCAGCAGCACCCCGCCCGTCCCGGCCCGCGCCGCCAACGTCCCTCCCGTCATCCGCCCGCCCGTGGCCCCGGTCGTCAACCGGCCGGCCGCCAGCGGCCAGCAGGCCGTCCCGGGCAGCAAAGGCACCATCACCGTCCGTCCGCCGATCGTGGTGCGCGACTTCGCGATCGCCCTCAATCTCAAGCCCTTCCAGGTCATCGGCAACCTGATGGAACTGAACAAGGTCGTCAGCGTCTCCTCGGTCATCGAGGAGGCCGACGCCCGTAAGGTCGCCGAACGTCACGGGTACACGCTGGAAGTCCGTCATCGCGGCGAAGGCGTCCAGCCCGTGAAGAAGGTAGAGAAGCCGTCCGAAGACGACCCGGCCCTGATGACCCCGCGCCCGCCCGTCGTCTGCGTGCTCGGGCACGTCGACCATGGCAAGACCACCCTCCTCGACTTCTTCCGCAAGACCAACGTGGTCTCGGGCGAAGCCGGCGGCATCACCCAGCACATCGGCGCGTACTCCGTCGCCTACCAGGGCGAGAAACCGGAGTACAAGGGCAAGACCGTCACCTTCCTCGACACCCCGGGCCACGCCGCCTTCGCCAAGATGCGCGAGCGCGGCGCCTCGGTGACCGACGTCGCCGTCCTCGTCGTGGCGGCGGACGACGGCTTCATGCCGCAGACCGAAGAAGCCCTCAAGTTCGCCCAGAAGCACGCCAGCGCCATCGTGGCCGCGATCAACAAGGTCGACGCCAAGGGCGCGAACATCGACCGCGTGAAGCAGCAGATGCAGCAACGCAACATCACCCCGGAAGACTGGGGCGGCGAGACCATCACCAGCCCCGTGTCGGCGCTCAAGGGCACCGGCATGACCGAGCTGCTCGAGTCCATCCTCCTCCAGGCCGAAGTCCTCGACCTCAAGGCCAACGCCAAGTGCCCCGCCCAGGGCGTCGTCATCGAATCCCAGATGGAGACCGGCCGCGGCCCCACCGCCACCGTCATCGTCCAGAAAGGCACCCTCAAGCCCGGCGACTCGTTCGTCTGCGGCGAGACCTGGTGCAAGGTGCGCGCGCTCATGGATGAGCGCGGCAACCGCATGACCTCCGCCGCGCCCGGCGCCCCGGCGCTCGTGCTCGGCTGGGACGCCGTGCCCTCCCCCGGCTCCAAGTTCAAGACCGTCAAGAACGACCGCGAGGCCCGCGAGCTCGCCGAAGAAGCCGCCCTCGCCGCCCGCAAGGCCGCCGAAGCGCGGCAGCAGGCGCCCGACACCGGCGCGCGCCCCGGCATGTCGGACCTCGAACGCCTCATGGCGGCCTTGGCCCAGGACAAGGAGAAGATCCTCCGCGTCCTCCTCAAGGCCGACGTCAACGGCACGCTCGAAGCCCTCGAAGGTTGCCTCCGCGACATCAAGTCCGCGAAGGTGCGCCTCGAGGTCGTCGGCGGCTCCGTCGGCCCCGTCACCCAGGGCGACGTCGCCCTGGCCGAAGCCTCCAAGGCCCTCATCGTCGCCTTCGACACCAAGCTCGAGAACGGCGTCCAGCCCCAGCTCAAGCGCACCGGCGTCCGCCTCATCACGCACGACATCATCTACGAGCTGATCACGCTCGTGAAGGAAGCCATGACCGAGCTCCTGGACCCCGAGGTCCGCGAGAACAAGCTCGGCGCCGCCGAAGTACGCGCCGTCTTCCCGCTCGGCAAGGAGCACAAGGTCGCGGGCTGCATGGTCACCGAAGGCCTCATCCGCCGCGCCGCCAAGGCGCGCGTGGTCCGCGGCGGCAAGATCATCCACAACGGCCCGGTCGAGACCCTGCGTCGCTTCAAGGACGACGCCTCCGAGGTCAAGGCCGGCTTCGAGTGCGGCATCAAGCTCGGCGGCTACGACGAATACCAGCCCGGCGACGTCATCGAAGCCGTCGAGATGGTCCAGACGCGTCCGGCCCTCTAAGCCACATGTCCCAACGCCAGCTCCGGGTCGCCGAACTCATCCAGCGGGAGGTCTCCTCCGCGCTGCGTCAGAGCTGGCCGACCGAAGCCGCGCTGATCACCATCACCGTCGCCAGCGTCTCCCCCGACCTCCGCCAGTGCCGCGTCGGCTACGCCGTCTCGGGCGACGACGCGGAGCGCAAGAAGGCGCGCGCGTTCCTGAAGCGCGTGCGCACGGAGCTCCGCTCGGCCATCGGCGGCATCCTGCAGATGAAGCACACGCCGGACATCCTCTTCGCCGAGGATGACATCACCGGCGGCGTGGCGCGCGTGCAGGCGCTCCTGGACGAGATGGCCCGGAAGGACCGCGCGGCGAATCCGCCCCAGGCCGACTAAGCGGACGGCGGGACGACCTCGGGGAAATCCTTCAGCGCCTCGCGGACGACCGCGGCGCGCCGACGGTCGCGTCCGTCGCTGTCGAGCTCCTGGCCGGCGCGGGCCTGCACGTGGGCGGGCTGTCCTTCGATCATCAGGCGGTCGACGAGGTGGCGGCTTTCTTCCGGCAGGCAGCCCATGTCGCAGGCGAGCCGCAGGTGCGAGAGCATGTTCATCGCCTCGGAACTCGTGAGCAGGCGGGCCGAGCGCAGCACGCCGAGCGAACGGGCGAGACGGTCGACGAACTTCTCGCCTTCCTCCTGCGCGAGCTTGCGGCGGGCGTTCCATTCCTGCTCGACGACGTGCTTGATCCAGCCGCCGAGGTGCCTGAGGATGGCGTCCTCGGAAAGCCCGAGCGTCTGCTGGTTGGAGATCTGGAAGACGTTGCCGGCGGCCTCGGTGCCCTCGCCGAGCCAGCCGCGGACGGCGAGGCCGTCCTGGTTGAGCGCGCGGGTGACCTTGTCCATGTGGCCGGCGAGGCAGAGGCCCGGCAGGTGGACCATCGCGGAGGCGCGCAGGCCCGTGCCGACGTTGGTAGGGCAGGCGGTGAGGTAGCCGAGTCGGTCCGAGAAGGCCAGCTTGAGCACGCCGCCGAGGGCGTCGTCGAGCTGCTCGGCGATGTGCCAGGTGCCGCGCAGATGCCAGCCGGCCTTGACGACCTGGATGCGCAGGTGGTCCTCTTCGTTGACCATCACGGAACAGGTCTGGTCGCGGCTGATGACGGCGGCGCCGAGCTTGCCGGCGGCGAGCTCCTTCGAGACCAGGTGGCGCTCCACGAGCACCGCGCGGTCGCGGTCGCCCAACTCGCCCATGCGGACGACGTGGCCGCGACGGAACTTGGGCAGGCCTTCGAGGACGGTGACGCAGCGATCGGAGATCTCCTTGCGGTGCGGGGCCTTGGCCCAGCCGGGGAACGGCAGGCCTTCGAGGTTGCGGGCGAGGCGGATGCGCGTGCTCAGCACCACGGCCTGCTGGCCGCCGAGGAGGTGGGTGAGCTCGCTTTCCGCGGCGAGGATGTCTTCGACGGACATGGTCAAGAGGCGAGCTGGCGCTCGAGGGCGGCGATTTCGTCGCGCAGGCGCGCGGCGGCTTCGAAGTCTTCGCCGGCGACGGCGGCGGCCATCTCGAGCCGGGCGGCGTCGAGGCGACGGCGCAGCTGGGCGACGGGCACCACCCCGGCGGGCGCGCGGCCGACGTGCGCGGGCTCATGCTGGACCTTGAGGAGCAGGCCGCCGAGGGCTTCTCCGAAGGTCTCCCAGCAGGACGGGCAGCCGAGACGGCCGCGCTTGCGGAAGTCGAGGTCGGTGAAGCCGCACTGCGGACACGTCAACGTCGGCGCCGGCGTCGGCGCCGCCAAGGCGTCGGCGAGCTGGAAGACCGCCGGATCGGTCGCCCCGCCCTTCTGGGCGCAGGCTTCGCAAAGGTGCACCTTCCTGACCTTGCCGTGGACGACCTGGGAGAGGTGGACCGTGGCGGCCTCCTCGCACAGCGAGCACTGGATCGGCTGGGACATCGCCCATCAGACAACTCGGCCGCGGCCGATTGGCAAGGGCAAGCGGGGAGCGGGGTTTGACTTCATGGCCGGCGGACGCTTGATGGGAGGAAGTCAGATGTCCTCCAAGCCCCGCATCGTCATCACCGGCCTCGGCCTCACCGCCCCCAACGGGAACACCCTGGCGGAGTTCCGGGCCAACCTGCTCGCCGGCAAGGCGCGCATCGCCGTCATCGATGTCCGCCACATGGGGCCGCAGCCGGCCGGGGTGTGCGACTTCGACGCCACCAAGTGGCAGAAACGGAAGGAAATCCGCAACGGCACCCGCGTCGGCTCCATCTCGATCTTCTGCGCGCGCGAGGCGCTGGGCGACTCCGGGCTCGACTGGGACAAGGTCGACAAGTCCCGCGTCGGCGTCTACCTCGGCATCACCGAGCACGGCAACGTCGAGACCGAGAACGAGATCCACAACATCTCCCAGTTCGGCAACGATACCAAGTATTGGACGCACCATCATAACCCCCGCACCGTGGCGAACAACCCGGCCGGCGAGGTCACGATGAACATGGGCATCACCGGCCCGCATTACACCATCGGAGCCGCGTGCGCCGCAGGCAACGCCGGCCTCATCCAAGCCGCCCAGATGCTGCAGCTCGGCGAGGTCGACGTGGCCTTCGCCGGCGGCGTCTCCGAGTCCATCCACACCTTCGGCATCTTCGCCGGCTTCAAGAACCAAGGCGCGCTGGGCGCCCATGAAGACCCGACCAAGGCCTCCCGCCCCTTCGACAAGCACCGCAACGGCATCGTCATCTCCGAAGGCGGCGCCATCTACGTGCTCGAGCGCCTCGACGACGCGCTGGCCCGCGGCGCCCGCATCATCGCCGAGATCGCCGGGTGGTGCATCAACTCCGACGCCACGGACGCCGTGCTTCCCAACCCGGAACGCCAGACCGAATGCGTCCGGATGGCCCTGCAGCGCGCCGGCATGAAGCCGCAGGACATCCATATCGTCTCCACCCACGCGACCGCCACGGCCTTGGGCGACATCCAGGAGTGCACCGCCCTGCGCGCCGTGTTCGCGGGCTGCCCGGAGACGCGGATCAACAACACCAAGAGCTTCATCGGCCATTGCATGGGGGCGGCCGGCGCCTTGGAGCTGGCGGGCAACCTGCCCTCCTTCGACGACCACTGGGTCCATCCGACCATCAATATCGAGGAATTGGACCCCGAATGCGCCCTCCCCGGCCTGGTGATCAACCAACCGGTCAAAGTCTCCCGGGTCGACGCCATCCTGAACAACTCCTTCGGCATGCTGGGCATCAATTCCGCCCTCATCGTCAAGAAATATGGGGTTGCCTGACGGGGTCCGGCCGTTTGTAACAATCTCGCTGAAAACATGACCAAGGAAGACATCAAGCAGGTGGTGCTCGACATCATCGCCGACATCGCGCCGGACGAGGACCTGACCGCCGTCAAGCCGGAGGTCCGCCTTCGCGACCAGCTGTCCCTCGACTCGATGGACTTCCTGGACATCGTCATGGAGCTCCGCAAGAAGCACGGCATCGAGGTCCCGGAAGCCGATTACGTCCAGCTGGCCTCCCTCGACTCCTGCGCGGAATACCTGCACCCTAAGTTCGAAGCCAAGGGGAAATAACCCCTCGGCCAGGACGCCAAGCAAAAGACCGCCCTTATGGCGGTCTTTTGCTTGGCGAGGTCCTGCGACCTGACCCCGGCCGGCTTTCTTGATTTGCCGACCCTCGCCCCCTCCCTACGCTGGCTTACGTGCACCCCGTCCGACGCCTCCTCTTCGCCGCGTTCTCCCTGGCCGCCGCCCTGCCGGCCTCCGCTGAAACCGTCCAGTTACGCCGCAACGGCAACGCGACGGTCATCGCCTTCGAATACATCACCCAGGACGAGACGACCATCATGGTCAAGCGGCTGGACGCCGACGTGGTGCTGACCTACCGGTGGGAGGACCTCGACGCCGAGTGGATCAAGCGGAACAACCCCAAGCTCTGGGCCGAACGCGAACTGATGCTCGAACTCGAAAAGCCGGAGAAGAAGATGGCCGCCAAGGAGGTCGAGGATCCCTTCGCCCAGCAGGCCGTGGCGACCGACAGCAAGTCCTTGATCAGGAACCTCGTGGTCTCCCTGCAGGACGGACTCAAGGGCATGTCGCTGACCGCCAACCGCATCGACATCGTGTGCAACGAGTTCCAGCTGGACGAAAACCTCTTCTGGCTGGGCTTCGACGACCTGAAGCGCGCCAGCACGCTCTCCGGCAAGGCCGAACCTCCCCCCCGGGTCGCCGAGAGCACGGCCGACGACACCCCGACGTCCAAGACCAAGACCAAAGGAAAGACCGCGACCAAGAAAGCCCGCAGCCCGGAAAGCGTCGCCGCCGAAGCCGCCGCCCGGAAGGATTTCGAGACCGAAGCCCGTCCGTATAACGCGCTGGGATACCTGCGCATGCTCGCGGAAGGCGGGACCAAAGGGAAACCGGCCTGGATGATGCTCCGTCGCTCGACCGCCGACCGGGAGGCGATCAAGACCCTGCTGACCAACTACGCGAAGCAGGCGGAGGAACTCGCCGAGAAGCCCGAAGGCAAGGCCAGCAAGACCGAACTCCTGGTCCTGAAGAAGGCCCTCGAGAACTGCGCCGAGTCGGTCGGTCGCGTGACGCGCGAATATAACGCCGTCGAAGCTCGCCTGCAGACGGATTGCCGCACGGTGCTGACGCTGGCCCTGCGCTGAGCCGGCCACCCCGGCAAAAGAGTCCGGCCGCCTTCCCTGAGGAAGACGGCCGGTTTGAATGGTGGAGCCTATCGGGCTTGAACCGACGACCTCTTGCATGCCATGCAAGCGCTCTACCAACTGAGCTAAGGCCCCGTTAAATGGGAAGTTAAACAAAGGTGACCGCACGGCCACGGTCAACGCTTTTTTCCCACCCATGCCGAGTCTCTGATTGCCAACAGCCTTGGGGTGCTTTGCCTTCCCTGCGTGGAAGCGTCCGAAAATCAGCCAGAATCCGCCGAACCAGGCATCGAGGCCCGGTCCAACGGCCAAAGCGGCCGCGGCCAAGGGGGCATCCGCATCGAGAAGGATTTCATCGAATCCCTGCCCGTGGGCGAGTGGACCGGCCCGATCGAGCTGATCGAATCCGAGAAAGAAGCCGCCAAAGCCATCGCCTCGCTCGCCCGTGACCGCGTGCTGGGCTTCGACACCGAGACCAAGCCTTCGCACACCCGCGGAGAGTACAACCTGCCCTCGATCCTCCAGCTCGCCGGCGAACACCACATCTTCGTCTTCCGCCTCGATCACTGCGGGGGCATCCCCCTCGCCTTCCCGGTCCTCTGCAACGACCGCCAGGCCAAGGTGGGCGTCGCCGTGCGCGACGACGTCAAGAACCTCCGCGCCCGCGCGCCGTTCGACGACCGCGCCTTCATCGACATCGCGGACCACACCAAGAAGACCGGCCTGGTGAACACCGGACTGCAGGCCTTAGCCGCCCATTTCCTGGGCCTCCAGATGAAGAAGTCGAAGAAGGTGCAGACCTCGAACTGGGCCAAGCCGCTCGACGAGCGTCAGATCCAGTACGCCGCCAACGACGCCTGGTTCAGCCGCGAACTGTTCCTGAAGCTCGAGAAGGACGGCCTGATCCCGCGCTTCGAATGACCCCGGAAGCCGCCCGCGCCGTCGCCGCGTTGGGGCTCGACGCCACGCGCCGGCACATCTTCCTCTGCGTGAAGTCGTCGGAGCAGGCCTGCTGCGGCGGAGAACTCGCGGCCAGATCCTGGGAACACCTGAAGGCACGCCTCAAGCAGTTCGGTCTGTCCGAGCAAGGCGGCATCCAGCGCACCAAGGCCGACTGCCTCCGCGTCTGCGTCGCGGGCCCGGTCGCGGTCGTCTACCCGGAAGGCGTCTGGTATGGCCATTGCACGCCGGAGAACCTCGACCGCATCATCACCGAACACCTGATCGGCGGCAAGATCGTCGAAGACCTCCGCCTCGCCGGGCCCGCCGCGTCCTGAGGCGGACTTACTTCAGCGCCTTCTCGATGGCCTTCTCGAGCTCTTCGGAGTCGGGCTCGACGCCGGAATCAAAGCGGGCGATCAGCCTGCCGTCGGCGCCGATGAGGAACTTGTGGAAGTTCCAACCTACGGGACCGGGATGACCGGAGCTCTTGCCGGTGAGCTTTTCGAAGAGCGGATGCGCGTCGTTGCCCTTGATGGCGACCTTGGCGTACATCGGGAAAGTCACCTTGAAGTTCGTCTCGCAGAATTTCTTGATGGTCTGCTCGGTGGCAGGCTCCTGTCCGCCGAAGTCGTTGCAGGGGAAACCCGCGACGACCAATCCCTTGGCGTTGTAGCGCTCATAGAGCGACTGCAGTCCGGCATACTGCCGCGTGTAGCCGCACCGGCTGGCGACATTGACGACGAGCCAAGCCTTGCCGCCCTTGACCGCGCCGAGCGTCGTGGCCTTCCCGTCGATATCCTTCACCGGCACGGCCAGCAAACCGCCGCGGGCTTCCTCCGCCCCGGCGAAGGCGGCGCACAAAGAAAAGAGGCAGGCTATGAATCGCATGATTGAAACCTATCCCTGAATCCGAGGGAGGCAAGCGTTCCGCCGAACTTAGATCTCCCCAGGGCTGACGGACAAACGGCAGGCGCCGTGCTCAGCGCGAACAGCGCGGGCGCCCTTCGACGGCCGGCTTATACCATTCTTCCTGGCGCTCTTCGACGCAGACCTTGCCGCCGGTCTTCTCGTGGTTCAGGCGCCAGCTGTGCAGGGACTCGAAGGCCGCGTGGTCGATGAAGTCGACGTCCAGGTCGATGTCGACGACCGCGCCGGCCGGAAGGGTCGAGAGCTCGTAATTGATCTTGGGCACGCAGGCGAAGGTGAGCGTCCCGCGGATGGCGACCTTCCAGATATCGCCCTCCTGACGTTTCTCGACCTTCACCAAGGACAGGCGACGGATCGCGAAGAAGACCGAGACGGCCACGCCGATGCCTACGCCGGCCAGGAGGTTGACGCAGGTCACGCCGATGACGGTGGCCCAATAGATGCGGACTTCGTTATGGACGGTCAGCTCGTGGATGTGATGGAGGTTGACGAGGTTGATGCCGACATGGACCAGCAGTCCGGCGAGGACCGCGAGGGGAATGCTCTCGATGACGGAGCCGAGGAAAAGCACGCAGAGCAGGACCCAGAGGCCATGGAAGATGGCGGACCAGCGGGAAGCGCTGCCGGCGTTGATGTTCGCCGAAGAGCGGACGATCACCCCGGTGATCGGCAGTCCGCCGAGCAGACCCGAAACCAGGTTGCCGGCGCCCTGGGCGCTGAGCTCTTTGTCGAGGTTCGAGCGGGGGCCGCTATGGAGCTTGTCCGTCGCGACCGCGCAGAGCAGGGATTCGATGCTCGCGATGATCGCCAAGGTCAGCACGGCGACGATGAACCCACCCCAATCCGCCGGCAGTTTCAGCTGGGTGAAGGCCAGGGTCTCCGGCAGGTCGATCCGTGCGACGTCCATCTTCGCGACCAGCGAGACGACCGTGCCGACGACGACGGCGACCAGCGGAGCCGGTACCGCCCGGAGGCCGGCCCAAGGAAGCCTCTTCCAGAGGACGAGCACCACGATGGTCACCACCCCGAGGATGGCGGCCGACGGACTGAAGGCGCCGAGGCGGGCGGGCAGGGCCAGCAGATTGGCGATCGGCGAACTGGCGGGCGAACCGCCGAGCAGCACATGAAGCTGGGCGAGGGCGATCGAGATGCCGATGCCGGCGAGCATGCCGTGCACGACCGAGGGCGCGATGACGAGGGTGCCGCGGGCGACCTTGAGGTAGCCGAGGAGCAGCTGCACCAGACCGGCGCACGCGGTCGCGAGACAGACCGTCTCCCAGCCGAGCTGCTGGACAAGGCCGTAGACGACGACCGTGAGGCCGGCGGCGGGACCTGAGACCTGCAGGGGGGAACCTGCCAGCAGGCCGGTGACGATGCCGCCGGCGACGGCCCCGATGAGGCCGGCGATCACCGGAGCCCCGGAGGCCAAGGCGATGCCCAGGGAAAGGGGCACGGCCACGAGAAAGACGACGACAGAAGCGGGGAGGTCGCGGCGCAGGTTCATGGAATCCATTGAAGAATACCAACGGTCGAAAGTGTCAACGCAGGTCGGTCCAGCCAGCCGGGCGGCGGCTAGTCGTCACCTGCCGCGCACCATCTCGTCACACGGCGGGCCGAGGCCCGCCTATCCCGCAGGCCAGACGGCCTTGAGCATCGCCCGGAACGCTGCCGCATCGACCAAAGTGTCGGGACGGTCGATGACCTCGACGCGGTCGGCGTTCTCCCAGTATTCGCCTTCCTTCTTCACGTTCCAGAAAGCCAAGGCCAGGGCCTGCCAGAGTTCGAAACCTTGCAGCCGGCCTCGCGGAAGCCAAGCCACGGCCACGGTCACTTCTTCGGTCATGTCGGACTCCTCCCAAAGGACGTCGAACCTGCCGCATTCGCTGGGCCCGAGGAACTGCGTGACGAACTCGGTGTGCTGCGGGCCGGCCTCGAGGTAATAACGGCACACCACCTCGCGCTCGGCTGGCTCGAGGTCATCGCCGCCGTCGTCGTGGTAGGTGCAAGGCTCCGCCATGCCCCAAGGTCGGACGCGCCGTCGACCTGGGCAAGTCAGGATTCCCGACGCGAGGTCCAAGCCAGGACGACCCATCCGCCGATCAGCGCCGTACCGCCGAGCGGCGTGATCGCGCCGAACCAACGCGGCGCGCCCAGGGCCATGGCGTAAAGCGTCGCCGAGAAGACCAAGGCGCCAAGCGTCCAAAGACGGGCCGGCCAGGCGGAACGTGCGGCGACCGCCCCGACCGCGACGGCGTGCGTGAGCAGATAGAACGTCGCCGTCTCCCACCACCCGGAGGCCTCCGGGATGAGCGACAGGCGGTCCTTCAGGCCATGGGCGCCGAAGGCCCCCAGCGCGATGGCGATCGCGCCGAGGAGCCCTGCGGTGACCAGGCGGTTCATCGCTCAGGCGCCGGTGTCGGCGCCGCTCTTCTTCTGCGTGAAGACGAGGCCCTTCTCGCCGACCGAGACGATGACGGGCTCTTCCTTGTTGTAGTCGTCGCGCAGGATCGCTTCGGCCAGCGGATCCTCGAGGAGACGCTCGACCGCGCGGCGGAGCGGGCGGGCGCCGTACTTCTCGTCCCAGCCGTTGTCGACCAGGTAGCCGCGGGCGGCCTCGTTGACCACGAGCTTCACGCCGAGGTCGAGGAGGCGCTTGGCCACCTTGTCGACTTCGATGTCGACGATCTTGGTCATGTGCGTCTTCGCGAGCTGCTGGAAGATGACGATGTCGGTGAGGCGGTTGAGGAACTCCGGTTTGAAGGCCCGCTTGGTCTCGTCCATGATGCGGTCCTTGAGCTTCTCGTAGTCGCGCGTGGAATCCACGCCCACGTCGAAGCCGACCGAGTTGTTGCGTTGCAGCACGTCGGCCCCGACGTTCGAGGTCAGGATGATGATCGTGTTGCGGAAGTCGACGACGCGGCCGAGCGAGTCGGTCAGGCGGCCGTCTTCGAGGGCCTGCAGGAGGAGCTGGATGACGTCCGGGTGCGCCTTCTCGATCTCGTCGAAGAGCACGACGGAGTAGGGCTTGCGACGGACCGCTTCGGTGAGCTGGCCGCCTTCGTCGTGGCCGACGTAGCCGGGCGGCGAACCGATGAGGCGGGAGACCGTGAACTTCTCCATGTACTCGGACATGTCGATCTGGATGACCGCGTCCTTCTCGCCGAACATGCGTTCGGCCAGGGAGCGGGCCAGGAGCGTCTTGCCGACGCCGGTGGGGCCGAGGAAGAGGAAGGAGCCGATCGGGCGGCGCGGATCCTTGAGGTCCGCGCGGGAGCGGCGGAGGGCGCGGGCGACGACCTCGCAGGCGCGGTCCTGGCCGATGACGGCCGTCTGCAGGTCCTTCTCGAGCTCGAGAAGCTTCTTGGTCTCCTTCTTCTCGAGTCGGTTGAGGGGCACGCCGGTCCAGTCGGCGACGATGTGGAGCATCTCCTCCTCGCCGACGACGATGCGCTTCTCATCGCGCTTCTTGCGCCAGTCCTCGAGCATCTTCTCGCGCTTGGCGCGCAGCTTCTTCTCGGTGTCGCGCAGGGCGGCGGCCTCCTCGAACTTCTGGTTGCGGGAGGCGTCCTCCTTCTGCTGGACGACCTTGTCGATCTCGGACTGGACGACGTCGATGTCGGCCGGGATGTTCAGGGAGCGGATGCGGGCGCGGGCGCCGGCTTCGTCCATGACGTCGATGGCCTTGTCGGGCAGGTGGCGGGAGGTGATGTAACGGTGCGACAGGCGGACGGCGGCCTCGATGGCGGCGTCGGTATATTCGCACTTGTGGTGCTCCTCGTATTTGGCGCGGATGCCGCGCAGGATCAGGACCGCGTCCTCGACCGTCGGGTCGTCGACCTTGACGGACTGGAAGCGGCGCTCGAGGGCGGCGTCCTTCTCGATGTGCTTGCGGTATTCGGAGAGCGTGGTCGCGCCGACGCACTGGATCTCGCCACGGGAAAGGGCGGGCTTGAGGATGTTGGACGCGTCCATGGCGCCTTCGGCGGCGCCGGCGCCCACGATGGTGTGCATCTCGTCGATGAACAGGATGACGTTCTTGGCGCGCTTGATCTCGTCCATGATGCCCTTGATGCGCTCTTCGAACTGGCCGCGGTATTTGGTGCCGGCGACCATCAGGGCGAGGTCGAGGGTGATGACCTTGCGGTCGAGGAGGATCTCCGGGACGACGCCCGAGGCGATCTCCTGGGCGAGGCCTTCGACGATGGCGGTCTTGCCCACGCCGGCTTCGCCGATGAGGACAGGGTTGTTCTTGGTGCGGCGGCAGAGGATCTGCACCACGCGGCGGATCTCCTCCTTGCGGCCGATGACAGGGTCCAGTTCGCCGGCCTTGGCGAGCTCGGTGAGGTCGCGACCGAAGGTCTTGAGCAGCGACAGGCGTTCACCGCGGCCGGGGCGGCCTCCTTCCTCGGCGGAACCACGCCGCGAGGGCGGCGGAGCGTCTTCGGACGACTCTTCGGATGGCGGGGTGTCGCCATCCTTCTTCTCGGACTCGTCGGCGGCGGAAGGGTCGATGTCGGCGAGGATCTCCTTGCGGCAGCGCTCCAGGTCGACGTCGAGCTGCTGCAGCACGCGGGCGGCGACGCCCTCCCCTTCCTTCAGGAGGCCGAGGAGGATGTGTTCGGTGCCGACGTAGGCATGACCGAGGGCGCGGGCTTCGGTGACGGCGTGGGACATGACCTTCTGCACGCGGGGCGTGAGGGGAATCGTGTCGGGCGCCTTGGCTTCTTCGGGACCTGGCCCCACTTGTTTCTCGACGGCGCCGCGGACGGTCTTGAGGTCGAGGCCCATGCGGCCGAGCACGTTGACGGCGACTCCTTCGCCGAGCTTGATGAGCCCGAGCAGGATGTGCTCCGTACCGACGTAGTTGTGATTGAACCGGCGGGCTTCCGCCCGGGCCAGCTCCACGACCTTGCGGGCGCGGGGAGTGAAATTGCTGTTGTTTTTGTCCTTATCCATGGAAGGTAGGTTTTGGGCGGAGCACCCGTGCGGGGTTGATAGCAGGGACTATGCCCGAACCCCGGTTAGGTTCAAGCGTTCCCCCGAAGTTAGGGACAACCCCGCCTTTTGCCTTTGCCAGCAAAGGGCCACGCCTGTTTCTTCGTCAGCAAAACCATGGGTATCAGCATGCAAGCGGCGGGCGAGGCCCTCCGGGACCTCGTCAAAGGTCTCAAAGGGCGGAAAGTGGCCGTATTGGGCCATATGCGCCCCGACGGCGACTGCATCGGATCCCAGACCGCCCTCTGCCGCATGCTCCTGGCCGAGGGCGTCGACGCCGTCTGCGTGAACCGTGACCGTATCCCCCCGAACCTCGTCCCCTACGCCGAAGGGGTGACCTTCGTGAAAGGGGCCGATTATGACGCGACCGACCGCGTGGCCGTGACCGTCGACTGTGCCGATGCGTCCCGCGTAGGGACGGAACTGCTCGCCAAGTTCCCCGCCGGCATCCTGGCCAACATCGACCATCACGCCTCCAACCCGGACTACGCCCGGACGAACATCGTCGTCCGCGAAGCCGCCGCCACCTGCCACATCCTCGCCGCCGGCGCCCTCGCCCAAGGGCTCGCGGTCGATGTCGTGACCGCCAAGGCCCTCCACCTCGGGATCCTGACCGATACCGGCCGCTTCTGCTACCGCAGCACCACCGCTGACGTCTTCGCGATCATCGCCGAACTCGTCCGCCGCGGCGCCGATCCCGCCGAAGCCAACTACCGCGTCTTCGAACAGGAAAGCCGCGGCAAGCTCGAGCTCACCAAGCGCTTCCTCAACACCATCCTCTTCCACGAGGACGGCAAGATCTGCTCCGGCGAGCTCACCCAGGCCGACTACGCCGCCACCGGCACCTCGAAGGAAGACAAGGAAGGCCTCGTCGAATTCCCCCGCTCAGTCGAGGGAGTCGAGATCGCCGTGCTGATGGAGGAAGGCGCCGACGGCATCCGCGGCAGCCTGCGCGGCCGCGATCCGAAGCTCCGCCTCGACCTCTGCGCCGGCAAGCTCAACGGCGGCGGCCACATGCTCGCGGCCGGCTTCAACATGCAGGGCTGCCGCCTGCCGCAGGACCGCGCGAAGATCCTCGGGATCGTCATCGCGCACTACCGCGAATACTCGGCGAAATGAGCGAGCCCGTCGCCGAACCCGCGGGCGTCCTGCTCGTCGACAAGCCGCAGGGCATCACTTCCCACGACGTCGTGGACAGCGTGCGCCGGCTCTACCGCACGCGCCGCGTCGGCCACGCCGGCACGCTCGACCCCATGGCGACCGGCCTGCTCATCATGCTCGTCGGCAAGGCCACCAAGGCCTCGGACCAGCTGATGGCTCAGGACAAGGAATACCTCGGCGAGGCGACGCTCGGCATCGTGACCGACACCCAGGACGCCGAAGGCGAGACGCTGGAGACGAACCCCGTCCCGGAGATCACCGAAGCCCAGGTCCGCGCCGCCCTCGCCTCCATGCTGGGTGACCAGTTCCAGATCCCGCCGATGCATTCGGCGAAGAAGATCGGCGGCCGGAAGCTGTATGACCTCGCCCGCAAGGGCATCGAGGTCGTGCGCGAGCCTCGCGCGATCAGCATCTCCGAGTTCGAACTGCTCTCCTGGCAGAGCCCTAAGATCAACTTCCGCGTCCGTTGCACGAAGGGCACCTACGTACGCACGCTCGCCTACGACCTCGGCCGCAAGCTCGGCCCAGGCGCGCACCTCTCGATGCTCCGCCGCACGCGCTCCGGCCAGCTCGACCTCTCCCGCGGCCACACGCTCCCCCAGCTGGGCGCGATGGACGACGCACAGCTCGTCGCGGCCCTCGTGCCCGTGAGCGAAGCCGCGCCCGCCGCATGAGCCTGCCCCTCCATCTCGCCATCGGCGCCTTCGACGGCGTGCACCTCGGCCACCGCGCCGTGCTGCACTCCGCCCGCGAAGCCGCCCGGGCGGACGGAGGGATCGTCGGCGTGCTCACCTACGACCCGCACCCGAGCAAGGTGCTGCGCCCGGAATCCTCCGTCCCGCTGATCTTCACACGGGCGCAGAAGGACGAGCGCCTCACGGAAGCCGGCGCCCAGCTGATCCATCACGAGATGTTCGACCGGAATCACGCCGGCATCGAAGCCGCCGATTTCCCCAAGTGGCTGAAGCACACGTTCCCGCACCTCAAGTCACTGCACGTGGGTTCTAATTTCCAATATGGACGCGGACGGTCCGGCCACGGCGAGACCCTCATCGCGCACGGCGCGGCTGAAGGACTCGGCGTGAGGCTCGTCGCCGCGGTCCAGCTCGGCGATGAGACCGTGAGCAGCTCCCGCATCCGCCAGTGCCTCGCCGGGGGCGACCTCGCCCTCGCCAACGCGATGTTGCTGCGTCCTTACGAAGCCGAAGGCGTCATCATCGGCGGCCGTCGTCTCGGCCGCACCATCGGCTTCCCGACCGTGAACGTGGCTTGGGAGCCGGAACTGAAGCCCGCCTACGGCGTCTACGCCGTCGAAGTCATCTTCAAGGGCGAAGCCCTGCCGGCCGTCGCCAACTACGGACAACGGCCGACCGTCGAAAGCGGTCCCGTCGCGCCGTTGCTCGAAGCCCACGTCCTCCGCGGCACCGCGCCGACGACCGGTGACACCGTGCGCGTCCGCTGGCTCCGCCGACTCCGCGCCGAACAGAAGTTCGCCGACCTCGCCGCCCTGCAGGCGCAGATCGCCCAGGACACCACGACCGCGAAGCAGGCGCTCGGGCTGCTAGGCTAAGTCAGGCCGTCTGGGCGAATTTCTTGATGATGCCGCCGAAGGCGCCGTTCGAGAAGAAGACGACGCAGCGCGGGGACTTGTCGGATTTCACGACGGAAGAGAGTTCGGCGAGCAAGGCGTCGTTCGACGCCGGAGCGAAGCCCTTCTTGCCGTAAGCGGTGATGGCGGCGGCGACGCCGGCGCTGTCGAAACGCTCGTCGCCGAGCTTGTCGGCCCGATGCGGCGGAGCGAGGAAGACCTCGTCGGCCTTCTTCAGGGCCTCGCGGAAAGCATCCTGCATGACCTTGCGGGCGGCGGTGTTGCTGCGCGGCTCGAAGCAGGCCACGAGGCGATGGTGCGGATAACGGGCGCGCAGGGATTCGAGCGTCAGGTCGAGGGCCGTCGGGTGATGGCCGAAGTCTTCGATGACCGTCAGGTCGGCGCGGTCGACGAGGACCTGCTGGCGACGCTGCACGCCTTGGAAGGAGTTGAGCGCGTCAAGCTTGAGCTTGGTCGGATCCCGGGCGTCGAGCAGCAGGCCGGCGGAGACGGCCGCCATGGCCGCGTTGCGGGCGTTGAAGAGGCCCGGCAGGGCCCACTTCACCCTGCCCCACTCCTGGCCCTTCCAGACGAGCGTGAAAGACGACCCCGTCGGCGATTCCCGGAAATCAGCGATGATGGCGTCGTTGCCGGCGCCCGTGCCCACGCGGATGACCGGAGCCCAGGCGACGTTCTTCACGAGACCGAGGACGTTGGCATCGTCGCCGTTGGCGACGATCGCGCCGTCGCGCGGGACGACACGGATGACGTGCGAGAACGTGCGGAGCACGTCGTCGAGGTCGCGGAAGATGTCAGCGTGGTCGAACTCGCAGTTATTGATCGCGAGCACGTGCGGCAGGTATTGGATGAACTTGCTGCGCTTGTCGAAGAACGCGGTGTCGTATTCGTCGCCTTCGATGACGAACGGTCCGCCCTCCCTGCCGGGATGGGAGGAGTCCGGCAGGTCGCGCGGGACGCCGCCGACGAGCCAGCCCGGGTCGGTGCCGTTAGCCTTGAGGAGCACCGCGGCCATGCAGGTCGTGGTGGTCTTACCGTGCGTGCCGGCGATGACGACGTTGCGCCGTTCGTTCAACAGGCGGGTACGGAGCAGCTCCGGAAGGGAAACGTAATCCTGGGTGCGGGCTTCGAGCAGCCACTCCACTTCCGGATGGCCGCGGGAGGCGACGTTGCCGACCACGACCAGGTCGGGCTTGAGCCGGGCGAGGCGTTCGGCGGACCAGCCTTCCAGGATGTCGACGCCGGCGCCGCGGAGGTGATCGGACATCGGGGGATAGATGCCCGTGTCGGAGCCCATGACCTCATGACCCAAGGCGCGCATCAGCAAAGCGGCGTTACCCATCGCCGTGCCGCAGATGCCCATGAAATAAATGCGCATGGGCCAGATAAAAGCCCTCGGTGGGCGAAGGGCGAGAAACTTAGGCGGCGGCGACCTTCCCCAAAAGGAGGACCCCGGTCACCTTGCGGCGGCCGGGGTCCGGTACCTTACTTTTGACCTCACTGACTTGGCTGTCGTTGTCCGTTACCTGACTGACCGTCCGTTACTCTTCTCCGTCTGGCTGGCTTTCCGTCTGCTTTCACCGACTTCCGGCCTTTCCGACTTCGACTTTCACCGACTATCCAGCCTTCACCGACAACCGGCCGGTACTATCCTTACGCCGCCCGTCCCAGGTCGCCCAGGTCCGTCGGGTGCGGATGATTCCGCTTCTCCTTGTCCAGGCGATGGCGGCGGCGAAGCTGGCGGTCGACCTTGTCGACCAAGATATCGATGGACTTGTACAGATCGTCCGACTCCTCCCGGACGACGATGTCCGGACCGGGGATTTCCAGCCTGATCTGGGCCCCGAATTCGCGACTATGGTCGCTGCAGCGGGTGTGGACGAGTTCGACGAGCACGCGGATGATCCGCGGGTTGTGGCGCAGCAGTCTTTCGACCTTGGCGCGCACCGTTTCCTTCAGGGCGTCGGTGAGGTCCAGATGGACCCCGGTCACGACGATCGGAGCACTTGTCATGTTTGTTGTGTTTTTGGGGGTGACGTGAGACCCTGCGCCCATGTCAAAGAACAAGACCGTCGATGATTTCTTCAGGAGTTTTTCCGTGGTCATCATTTCAGGGGCTTCTTCGGGGATCGGACGCGCGATGCTCTCGCGTATCATTCATTCTGAGACCAAAGCGGCGGTGTTCAACCTTTCCCGGACGATTCCTGAAGGGGTTCCGAACTCCCTGAACTTGACTCACCTTACCTGCGACCTCTCGCAAGCCGCTGACATCGCGGCGGTTGTCTCCGAATTACGGAAACTAATGCCCAGCGAAGGCAGGATGCTACTGATTAATAACAGCGGTTTCGGGGCCTACGGGGAGTTTCCGGCGCCCGGCGTCGAACACACCTTGAAGATGATCGACGTCAACGTGCGTGCGCCCGTCGAGCTTACCGGCCGGCTGTGGGATGACTTGAAAGCGCGGGGCGGCCAGGTGGCGAACGTCGCCTCGCTCGCGGGCTTCCAGCCTACGCCGCTCATGACGACGTATGCCGCGACGAAATCCTTCCTCCTCGACTGGAGCGTCGCGCTCGACGCCGAAGCGAAGCGTCATGGCATCCGCTGCGTGGCGATCTGCCCCGGCCCGGTCTCGACGAACTTCTCCAAGGCCGCGGGCTTCGCGAGTTCGACCGGGCTCGGCGGACAGACCGCGGACGAATGCGCCGATGAGGCCGTGCGCGGCATGGCGGCGGCGCGACCGGTCGTGGTCACCGGCTGGAAGCACAAGCTCCTCGCCGTCTTCTCCGCGCGCCTGCCGAAGCCGTGGGCGGCGGCGATCGGACTGCGCATGATCCAGCGCCTGCGTTTGGATCGGTTCGTGAAGAAAGCCTGAGCTTACTTCGCGCCGTCGAGCAGCTCGCGGGCGTGGGAGAGCGCGACCTTGCTGGTGCGGTCTCCCAGCATGCGGGCCAGCTCGGATTCGCGGTCCTTGCGCTTCCCGTGGACCGGGGCGATCTCGACCGTCGTCGACTTGTCGTCCTGCGTCTTCGTCACGACCAGGTGGGCGTGACCGAGGGCGGCGACCTGCGGGAGGTGCGTCACGCAGAAGACCTGGTGCCCCCTGCCGAGGGCGGCGAGTTCGCGGCCGACCTGCGCGCCGATCTCCCCGCCGACATTGGCGTCGACCTCGTCGAAGACCAGCACCGGGGTGCGGTCGACGGCGGCGAGCACGGTCTTCAGGGCGAGCATCACGCGGGCGGCTTCGCCGCTGGACGCGATCTGGTCGAGCGGCAGGAGGTCCTGGCCGGCGTTGGGGCAGAAAAGGAACCGGACCGCGTCGGCGCCATGCGGGCCGAGCTCGGCGACGGCGACCTCGATCCGGAGATCGGCCTTCTTGAAGCCGAGCGAGCCGAGCATCTTGCGCGCGGCCGAGGCGAGCTTGTCGGCGGCCTTGGTGCGGGCCGCGCGGAGGGCCTCGGCCTGCTTGCGGAGATCCCGCTCCACCTTGGCGGCTTCGGCCTTCAGCTTCGCGACGCGGGCTTCGACGTCGCCCTGCGAGGCCAACCGGCGACGGAGCGTCTCGCGCTTCTCGCGGACGGCGTCGGGGCCAGGACCGTACTTGCGGCGGAATTCCAGCCAGAGGTTCATCTTCCCGTCGAGTTCGGCGGCGGATTCGTCATCGGACGAAAGACCGCGGCCGAGGCGTGCGAAATCGGCGCGGATGTCCTCCGCTTCCGCCGCGAGGGAATTGAGGCGGTCGCGCAGGCCTTCGGCGTCGGCGTCGATGCGGGCGACGTCGTCGCCGGCCTTGAGCAATTTCGGGAGGACCTCGCCGAGTCCGTCGGAGCCGAGGCCGGCTTCGAGCTGTCCGAGCAGCGCGGCGAGTTCCTGGGCGCGCGAGGAGCGGGCGTGGTCGCGTTCCAGTTTGGCGATGGCTTCTTCGGAAAGATCGAGCGAATCCAGTTTCTCGAGCTGGGAGCGGAGGAAGGCCTCCTCGTCCTCGGAGAGTCGTTCGGCCGTGGCGGCTTCGGCGGCCTCGCGGAGGAGTTCGTTGCGCTGGCGCCAGCCGGCGCGGTAAGCCGTGAGCGCGGCGGCCAGGCCGGCATGCAGGTCGAGCATCTCCAGCTGGGTCTCGGCGCGCATCAGCTTCTGGGGTTCGCCCGGCCCGTGGAAATCAATCCACAGCTCGCCGAGCTGCTGGAGCTGCGCGAGCGTCGCGGCGCCGCCGTTGACGGAGATACGACCCGACTTGGCGGCGTGGACCGAACGCTTCAGGATCAGCAGGCCATCGTCGCATCCCGGCAGGTCGAGCGCCTTGAGGACCTCGTCGAAACGCTTGTCGCCGTCGGTCTCGAGCTCGGCTTCGACCGAGCATTCGTCGGCGCCCTTGCGGACGATCGTCTTCGCGGCGCGGTTGCCGGCGAGGAGCGACAGCGCGCCGAGGAGCACGGACTTCCCGGCGCCGGTCTCCCCCGTGACCACCGTGAAGCCTTCGCCCAGTTCGAGCGAGGTGCGGTCCATCAGGGCGAGGTCGCGGATTTGCAGGCGGCGGATCATGCGGTAGGCCGGCTGCCGAACAAAGCGGAGCCGACGCGGACACAAGTAGAACCTGCGGCGACGGCGGATTCAAGGTCTCCGCTCATCCCCATCGATAATTCCGGGAGCGCCACGCCGAAGCGGGCGGCCAGCGCGTCGCGACAAAGGCGGAGCTCGGCGAACGTGCGGTCGGCGACCCCCGGATCGTCCGAGAGCGGCGCGATGGCCATCAGCCCTTTCACCACGAGCGCGGACTGGGCCAAGGCGGCCTCGAGGAGGCGGGGGGCTTCGGCCAGGTCGCAGCCGAACTTCGCCGGGTCTTCACCGGAGTTGACCTGAAGGAGCACTTCGCGGCGCAGGCCCATCTCACCGGCCAGCCGTCCGAGCCGGGTGGCGAGCTCCGGGGAGTCCACGCTCTGGATGACGTCGAAAGCCTGCAAAGCCTGCTTGGCCTTATTGGACTGCAGATGGCCGATCAGCTCCCAGCGAAGGTCGGCCGGGGTCGACGGGCGCTTCTGGGCGGCCTCCTGGACGCGGTTCTCGCCGACGGCACGGAGGCCGAACCCATAGGCCAGCAAAGCAGCCTCCACAGGGTGGGTCTTGGTGACGGGCAGGAGCCGGACGGAGGCCGGGTCGCGACCGGCCCGGGCGCAGGCGGCCTGGATGCGGGCCAGCACCCCCTCGCAACGGGCCTTGAACTGGTCGGAGGTGACCATGCGCAACAGAGGGAGGGAGAACAGGCGGGGAGTCAACCAGCGGGGCTCCCCGGGACGGCGGCGGAGGTCGGGCGGTGGATTAGCAAATCTACACTTGAAGGCCGTGCCTATTAGATTCATTAATCATAAGGACTTTCCTTCCCATGCATATCGAGAACCTGAAGATCTTCCGCGACCTGGTGGACAACGAAAGCTTCTCCAAGGCCGCCAAGCTCAACGCCATCACCCAGTCGGCCGTCAGCCAGCAGCTGCGTTCGATGGAGAAACATTTCAACGTCCTGATCGTCGACCGCAGCCAGAAGCAGTTCCGGCTCACCCGCGAGGGACGGAGCCTCTACGAGGCCGCCAAGGACATCCTGAACCGCTACGAGCAGGTCGGCAGCGAGATGCAGGAGATGCGCAAGGTCGTCAGCGGCACCGTGCACATCTCGACCATCGTCTCCATCGGACTCCATGAACTACCCCCCCACGTGAAGTCTTTCATGCAGGAGTTCCCGCACGTCAACGTGCGCGTCGAATACCGTCGCTCGAACCTCGTCTACGAGGACGTGATCTCCAACGCGGTGGACTTCGGCCTCGTCGCCTTCCCGCAGAAGACCCGTCAGGTCGAGATCATCCCGCTGATGGAGGACCAGCTCGTCGCCATCTGCGCGCCCAAGCACAAACTCGCGGCGAAGAAGGAGATCGACCTCGCCGACCTGCAGGGGGGCAAGTTCATCGGCTTCGACCAGGACATCCCGACGCGCAAGGCGCTCGACCAGTTCTTCCGCGAGCAGCGCATCGAGCTCGAGCCCTCCATGGAGTTCGACAACATCGAGACGCTCAAGCGCGCCGTCGAAGTCGACGCCGGCGTGGCGCTCGTGCCCGAGGGGACCATCCGCCAGGAAGTCGAGCAAGGCACGCTGGTCATGCTGCGCCTGCGCGACCGTCGCGTGGCGCGGCCGCTGGCCATCCTGCACCGCAAGGGCCGCGTGCTCACGCCCGCGATGAAGCGCTTAATGACCCACCTCATGAACAGCGCCGGCAAGCCGGGGGCCTGATCAGACGCGCCGTCGCGACTCCCGGGCCGCCACGGCGAAGCCCGGAAGCGCCTGCGCGCCCAGCATGCCCAGGCCGAGCCAGAGGAGCGCTTCTTCGGCGGGGGCGCGCAGGGCGGTCGCGGCCAGGCCCCACCAGAGCAACGCCCCGACCAAGGGCGGCCAGGCCCGGCGCAAGGCGGCCCGCGCGAGGGACCAGGAACCGAGGAGCGCGGCGGCGAGGGCGGCCGCGGCCGGGGCTTCGAGCGCGCCGACCGCGAAACGGGCATAAGCGACGAAGCCGAGCGAGACGACGAGGCCGCCGAGCACCGCGGCGTTGACGCGGAAATGCGTGGGCAGGAGATGCAGTCTCACGCGATGGGCGTGCAGGTAATAAAGCGAGGCCACCGTGCCCATCACGAGGGTGAGCGTCCAGACGTAGAACGCACCGCTGACCGGGATGGAGTAACGCGTGATGGCCCATTGCGCGAGCAGGCACTTGGCCAGGATCAACGACCAGATCGCGCCGAGCCGGTCGGTGACGAGGGCCTCGCGATACGCGCGCTCGACGGAGAGCGCGAGTTCGGTCTCCTGGGCGGGCGGAAGGGACGTGGCAGGCATGACGGGCTAACGAGCCCACAACTTGAGGCTTCGGATGGCGATCGCAACCGACGGAGGCACTTCTTTCTCCCAGCCCGGCACGCCCTTGCGGATGCGCTCGGCCAAGGTGCGCGGCTGGCAGGCCATGGCGACCGGATCCGCCCCGGTGATGGGCACGAGGAAGCCGTTGTTCAGCAGGTGCTGGAAGAGGCCGGCGACCGACGGCCGCATCTGGATGTCGGAAGCCGTGACCACGGAATCCTCGGCGACGCGATAGCTCTCGGGGAAGCACACCTGACAAGCGACCGGGTCGAGGATCAGGCGGCGGAGCTGGTCGCCGCGCATCGGGTAGACCATGACGCGGACGCCGTCCTTGAAGAGTCGGCCGCAGGACTCGAGCACGCCGCCTTCCAGGTGCGTGTAATGCTCGGGATTGAAGAGGTCGACGAGGTTGTTCATACCCGCCACCAGGGTGATGCCGCCCGTGGTATGCAGGCGGAAATAGGCCGGGAGACGATACCAGCCGCGGTGACGCGTCACCAGCAAGGGGTGCTGCATCGCGCCGACCAGACGGATGCGGTCGATGAGCTCAGCCTCGGGATGCGGGTCGGAACCGATGCACATCTCGAAGATCGCGAGGACGTCCTTCCCGCCGTCCGGGAGGGCGCGGAGCGCGCAGGCGAGCATGTCCTCGTTGACCAGGGAGACCGGGCGGAAGGTGCCGCGCGCGACGAGGACCGAACGCTTGTAGAAGTATTCGCTGGGAACCTGCGGATCTCCTTCGGGCCCGAAGAGGACGGCATCCGTCAGGCCGAGCCGGACGAGCCGCAAGGCGGCGGCGCGGTTGTCGAAGGCGCCGAAGGCGGGGCCGCTGAAATGGGCGAACTCGATCTCCACCCGGCCGGCGCCGACCTCGTCGACGAGGGCGGTCAGGAAACTGTCGACGCTGTCGCGGGTGTTGAGGGCCGCATGGATGAGGTTGACGCCGACCGCGCCCAAGGCGTCCTGCTGGCGGCCCGCGTCCTTGTCCCAGAGACGAAGGTGCAGGATCACTTCGCTCGGCTCGGCGCCGGGCTGATCCTGGAAACGGATCCCGATCCAGGAGTGCCCCTGCCCTTTGCCGTCATGGGGGGTCGTGGCGACGGTATCGGCGAAGGCGAAGAAACGCGTGACCGGACCGCGTTCGGCCTTCAACCGGTCGACGAGCAGGCCGTATTCATGATCCAGCATCTGCTCGAGCCGCTGGCGGGAGACGTAGCGTTGCGGGTGGCCGTAGATGGCGTCGCTGACCCGCATGTCGTAAGCCGAGATGCTCTTGGCCACGGTCCCGGAGGCGCCGCCCGCCTTGAAGAAGTGCCGGACGACCTCCTGGCCGGCGCCGATCTCGGCGAAGGCGCCATAGGCGGAGCGGTCCAGATTGATGGCCAAGGCCTTGCGGGAGGTGGCGGCGCCGGCCGATGACGTAGGCTCAGACATGACCCCAGATTAAGTCCTCCCTCCGAGCGGCATCGAGAGGAAACCACATGGTAAAAATCGTCTTTGGATTGGCGAAAAGAAGTCAGACGGGCATCATTTCGGCATCACCCCGACCGACCCATGAAAGAATTCCTCAAGTCCGTCTTCGCCTCCGCCGTCGGCACGGTCCTCGCGCTCTTCCTCGGGGCCTTCCTCCTCATCGTCCTCCTCGTCGGGCTCGCCGGTTCGTCCCGGGAAGGCCATGCCGGCATCCCGGTGTCGATCAAACCGAAGACGATGCTCGTCATCGGCGGCGGCCTGACGATCGAAGACACCCCGGAACACGGAGCACCCGGCATCGATCAGCTTTTCTTCGGCGCTCCCGGGCCGCGTCTCGACCTCCTGCGCGCGCTCGAAGCGATCGACCTCGCCGCCAAGGACAGGCAGATCGCCGGCATCGTCCTGAGCGGGGAGCTTTCGGCGGGGCTTACGCAGAAGGCCGAGATCCGTCGGGCCCTGTCGGCCTTCAAGAAGAGCGGCAAGCCGGTCATCGGCTGGGTCGAGAACGCCTCCCAGGGCCAATACTACCTGACGAGCGTCGCGGACAAGGTCTACGCGCACGTCAGCGGCGAAGTGGAATTCAAGGGCCTCGCCTCCTACAACACGTATTTCGGCGACACCCTCCGGCTCATCGGCGTCGGCGTGCAGGTGACCAAGGTCGGCAAGTACAAGTCCGCGGTGGAACCTTACCTCGGCGGCTCCATGAGCCCCGAGGCCAAGGAACAGACCGAAGTCCTCATGAACGGACTCTGGAAACGCATCCTCGCCGACGTGGCGGGTTCGCGCGGCATGACGCCCGAGCGCCTGGCCAAGGTGGTCGACGGCGGCGGCGTCTTCTCGGCCCGACGGGCCGTCGAACTGAAGCTAGCCGACGCCGTGCTGCACCGCGACGAGCTCGTGAACAAGGTCCGCGAAGCGGGCGCGGCGGCGGACGACGACGGCACCTCCTTCCGCCGCATCGGCCTGCACCGTTACGCCCACAAGGTCACCCTTCCCTCCCGTGGCGGCAAGATCGCCATCGTCTACGCCGAAGGTGAGATCGTCGACGGCTGGGGCGGCCCCGGCGAGATCGGCGGCGACCGCCTCGCCTATTACCTCCGTTCGATCCGCGGGGAGGACGAGTTCAAGGCCGTCGTGCTCCGCGTCAACAGCCCCGGCGGCTCGGCGTTCGCCAGCGACGTGGTCGCGCGCGAGGTCGCCTTGCTGAAGAAGAAGGGCGTGCCCGTGGTGGTCTCGATGGGCGACGTCGCCGCGAGCGGGGGTTATTACATCTCCGCCCCCGCCGACCTCATCATCGCGGACCCTTCGACCGTGACGGGATCGATCGGCGTCTTCGGCCTCTTCTTCAACTACGAAGACCTGGCCAAGAAGATCCGGCTCGGCACCGACGGCGTGAAGACCGCGCGCTACGCGGACCTGCTGGCCGAGCACCGCCGGGCCAGCCCGCAGGAGCTCGCGGTCATCCAATCCTCCGTCGACGGCGTGTACGAAGACTTCCTCTCCATCGTCGCCGCCGGCCGCGGCCTGAAACGCGACGGCGTCCACGAGATCGCCCAGGGACGCGTCTGGCTCGGCGAAGACGCCCGCGGACTGAAGCTCGCCGACCAGCTCGGCGGCCTGCGCGACGCCATCAAGGAAGCCAAGCGGCTCGCGAAGCTGGACGAGGCCGCCTGGGTGCAGGTGCCCGCGCTCCACTCGGGCCGCGAGAACCTCCTGCAGCAGCTGCTCTCGGACGACGGCGACCAGGCTCCCCTGTTCGCCAAGGCCTCCGCCGACCCCGCCCAGGAATTCCTCCGCGCCAACGCCCGCTGGCTGCGCGCCATCCGCGCGCTGAACGACCCGAAGGGCGTCTACCTGACCTGCCCCCTCGTGTCCCCGCGCTGAGCGGGCTCAGGGCTTCTTCGGCATCTGCGCCTTGGCCTCGGGCATCCACCGCCGGAGCTGATTGACGCGCGTGCTGTCGGCCGGGTGGGTCGACAGGAACTCCGGGGGCTTGCTGCCGCCGGCCTTGCTGAAGCGCGTCCAGAAGGCCGGAGCGGCCTCGGGATCATAACCGGCGCGGGCCATGAAGATGAGCCCGAGACGGTCGGATTCGGATTCATGGCTGCGGCTGAACGGCAGCAGGATGCCATACTGGGCGCCGACGCCCACGGCGGCCATCCACGTCCCGCGCGTCTTCGCGGAAGAATTCTTGGTGGCTTCGTCGGCGACGGCGGCGGCGATGGCGACGCCCATCGCCTGGGAGACGCGCTCCGAACCGTGGCGGCAGATCACATGGGCGACCTCGTGGCCGAGGATCACCGCGATGTCGTCGTCGGTCGGGGCGAAGGCGAACATTCCGGCGTTGAAACCGATCTTGCCGCCGGGCATCGCGAAGGCGTTGGGCGATTTGTCGTCGATCACCGCGAACTCCCAGCGGGAGGAAGGCGGCAGGACGCCGGCCTTGTCGTCGCGCCGGGCGGCGGCGACGATCCTCAGGCCGATCTCGCGGATCTTCGGGAGGCGCGGATCGGCGGGCAGCTTCTTCATCTTCGCGAACTCGGCGGCCGAGAGCGAAGCCACCTCGCTCTCGTCGACGAGGATGAACTGGGACCGTCCGGTCACGGGGACTTGCTGGCAGCCGACGGACGCGAGGGCCGCGAGGAACAGGAGCAGGCGCATGGCGGGAAAATCAGGCTTTAGGCTCGTCGACGTAATATTTCCGGTAGGAAGAGTCGTAGGTGTCGGTGTAGGCCGAGGCCATCCGCAGGGACATCGCGTTGAGGACCACCCCCAGCAGCGGTGCCTGGGCGTCGCGGAGACGGCCGAGGCAGGCCACGGCGTTGCGCAGGTTGACCGTATTGTAACGGACGACGTAGAGGACGCCGTCGACCTTAGGCAGGAGATGCAGCGAATCGGAGACGGCGCCGATCGGCGGCGAATCGATGAAGATGCGGTCGTAGCGGCCGCGGAGGGCGTCGATCATCTCGAGGAACTTCGGGTGATTGATGACCTGGGTCGGATTCTTGCAGCTCAGTCCCACGGGCAGGACGTCGAGCCCCGGGGCGACCTCGCGGACGATGGCCTCGTCCAGGGACATCTCGGCGTTGAACCATCGGCTGAGGCCGGCGTCCCCGGTGAAGCCGAGGGACGGCCCGACGTTAGGCAGACGCAGGTCGGCGTCGATGACCAGCACGCGCTCGGAGTGCTGGGCGAAGATGAGCGCCAGGTTCGTGGCGACGAAGGTCTTCCCTTCGCTGGGCCGGGTGGAAGTGACGAGGAAGACCTTCGCCTTGCCGACGGCGGGATTGACCTTGAGCGAAGAATAGATCGACCGGACGGCCTCGGTGGCGATGCGGTCCTTGTCCTGCCGCGCGAGGAGGGCGCGGTCGGGGCCGGCGGTGACGACGACCCGGGGGATCGTGCCGATGAGCGGCAGCCCGAGCGAACCTTCGACGTCCTGGGCCGACTTGATGCGGTCGTCCATCGTACCGAGCACGATCACGAGGACGACCCCGAAGGCGAGCCCCAACCCCAGGCCGACGAGGGCGCTGAAGTAGTAGTTCTTGTTGATCGGCTTGTCCGACACGGCCGGCATGTCGAGGATGCGGATCGAGGTGCTGGTGCCCGAGGTGGAGGAACGCAGCTTGGCCTCCTCGTAGTTGAGCTTCTGGCGGGCGAGGAACTCCTCGTTGGCGCGGATGTCCTTGTCGACCCGCTCCAGTTCGACGTTGGCGGCCTGGAGCTTGGAGATCTCGTCCTCCTTCGCGGCGAGGTTGCGGAGGATGGCGGCGTGCCGCGCCTTGGCGTTCTCGAGGGCCGCCCGGCGGGTCTTGACCGACTGCGCCACCGCGTCGGCGAACTGCTTTTCGAGCTGCCGGAGGGCTTCGCGTTCGGCGACGAGCTTCGGGTGGACGTCGGTGTAGGTCTCCATCATCTGGCTGACCCGGACCTTCGAGGCGCTGAGGGCCGTCTGGACGGCGGCGACGTCGACGTCGGCGCGGATCTGCGGGATGTCGCCCACCGGCCGGCCTTCTTTCTCGTATGAGGCGATGACCGAGACGACGATCTCGTTCTCATCGATCTGCTTGCGGGTCTCCTCGCGGTCCTTGACGAGGACGGAGCGCTCGGTCGTGAGGGTGTTGGTGTCCTTGGCGATCGAAAGGAGCTTCTGGTTCTTGATCAGTTCGTTCTTCTGCTCGTAGAGACGCCGGACCTTGTCGTCGAGGGTCTCGATCTCGATGCGCGCCTTCTCGACGAGCGGGTTCGTGACCATCAGGCGGTCGTCCTCGCTGTACTTCTGGATCGACTCGCAGAAGAGCCGGGCGACCTGACGGGCGAGGTCGCGGTTCGGGTGCGTGAAATCGACGTTGATGACGAGGGTCTGGCGCTGCGGGGTGATCCCACGCTGCTTGGCGAAGACCTCCTGCTCGGTGAGCGGGCCCGTGAAGATGTTGCCGGCCTGATAGGGTTCGAGGACGAGCTTACGCTCCGCGGTGGTGAGGCGGCGGGAGACCCCTTCGATGATGTTGGCGCTGCGCATGGCCTCGACCGCCGTGAAGAAATCGTCGTTGGAGACGATCTTGAAGTTGTCGTCGGCCGCCGAGGAGCCTCCGTTGATGTTCGGGGCGAGCCGGAAGACGCGGAGACGGCCCGTGGCGCGGTATTCCGCGGTGGTGTTGAAGGTGTTGAGCAGGGCGAGCGTCAGGAACACCAACGCCGCGAGGATGACCCACCAATAGCGCTCCCGGAGCATGAGCAGGTAGCCCATGATCGGGTTGGCGGAACCGCCGCGCTGGCCGGCGCCGTAACCGCCGTAGCCATAACCCTGCCCCTGGCCGCCGCCGTAGCCGCCGTAGCCATAGGAGCCATAGCCACGGGAGCCTCCCTGGGAAGGGTCAGGCGGGCGGCCTGAGGAAGCGGGGTCGGGCGTGGCCATAGGGTCTCAGATGCGGCTGTCGCGGACGTAGATCTGGTCTTCGTCCTCCAGGACGAAATCCGGCTCGTCGCCGTCGTCGATGCGCCGGACGTCCTTGGTGATGACCATCGGCGCGCCGGGCCGGTTGCGCTTGATGGTGACCTCCGAGCGGTTGCCGCGGGGCAGCACGCCGCCGGCCATCGCGAGGGCGCGGCCGAGCGTCAGGGTCTCCTCCGGCGGTATCGACACCGGGCCGGGCTTGCCGACGTAACCGGAGACGTAGACGCGGCGCTCGGCGTAGCTGACGATGGAGATGGCGACCTGCGGCTTCTTGAAATATTGGCGGAACTGGTTGGCGAGTTCGACCTGGGCCTGCGTGAGCGTGAGTCCCGCGATGGGCACCAGTTTCTTCAGGAACGGGATGTCGACCGTGCCGTCGGAATTGATGCGGCGCTCGATCTGGGTGTCCGGCTCGTTGATCACCAGGATGCGGACGAAATCGCGGGGGCGCAATCGGTAGCTGTTCTGGCCGTCGGCCGGATCGGCCTGGACCGTCGGAGCGGCCACCACGTAGTCGGCCGGGGCGGCCGGCTTCCCTGCTTCCACCGGGACCGCGGCGGGCGGGGGGGCGTAGGCGACGGGCGCGGGCGCACCGGCACCGATCGTCAGCACGTTCTCCGGCTCGAGCGCAGTCGAAGAATAACCCGCGCCATCGGAAGCCGCGCAGGCCGTGAGGAGCAAGGCAAGGCAGCCGACTCCGAGCAGGCGATGAAGGACGGACATCATGGGGGAACGATAAGCAGGAAGCCGGGCCGGGTCAACCGGTCCCGCAGGGGGCAGGCGGTCGGCGCGGCCCGGAAAGACATCGCCCGGCTCCCCGAGCGAAGCCAGGCGACGACCGGACGCAAGCTGGGTTGGCGGCATGCCGAGGCGCCCTTCCCTGCCGCTTAGTAGCGGAAGGCGGCGGACACCGAGAAGGTGTTCGAGTTGAAGGTCGACGAAGCGTTGGAGGCCTTGGCGTCGGTGAAGTTGTAATTCGCCTGGAAACTCAGGTGGGAATCATACTTGTAGCTCGCGCCGAGGGCGTAGGTCCAGGTGTCGATCGTGGTCACGAGCGAGTTCGCGGTCACCTCCACGTCGCTCTTGCTGACGGACAGATTGAAATCAAGGTCTTCGGCGGCGGCGAAGCTGACGCCGTAATTGTAGGTCACATTGTCCAGGCGTCCGTTGGTCGTCGAAGGCGCGATGTCGCGGCCGAGGGTCAGGGAGTGGCTGATCCGCTCGGTGAGGACGTGGCTGAGGCTGACCGAATAGGAAGGGTCGGTCTGGGCGCCGATGTTGTCGAAGTTATAGCGGTTGAAGCCGGCACGGATCACGCCGTTGAGCTTGCCGGATTCGGTGAGCTGTCCCTTGGCGGTGAGGCCGGCGAAGTCCTTCTCAAGTCGCTGGTGATCCAGGGCGGCGCGGGGCGCGTTGGTGCTGTTGTAGAAAGGGGCGGCGGAGTAATCGGTCACATCGTGCTGGAGCACGAGGCCGAAGCTGAGCTTCTCGAACGCCTGGTAATCGAAGCTCAGGGGCATCGACTTGGTGTTCAATTCTGTCAGCGGGTTGGTGTTAAAGGTCGAAACACCGGCGTTGACGAGGATGACCGGATCCAGGTACTGGTTGAAGGTGTTGACGTAACCTAGGCCGACGGAAAGGCGTTCGGTCAGCTTGTAGTCCGCCTTGAAATTGTGGACGTAATTACCCTGACGGACGAGGGTCGCGCCGATGACGGAGCCGCTGACGCCCTGCAGCTGGAGGTCGTCGTTACGGGCGGTGACGCGGTAGGAAGAATTGAGGGAAAGCTTCAGCGGACCACCGTCGGCATAGGTGACGCCGAGGCTGAGGGCGTCACGGCTGTCCTCCAGACCGGAGAACTCGGATCCCGCGAAATTGACGAAGGTGCGGCCGGCCTTGAATTCGACGGACAGGGCGGAGTCCTTGCCGTACTCGAGGGCCAGGCCGGGGGTGATCAGCCAGCTCGTGGCGGACTTCTTCACGGAGCCGGAGTAGAGGTTATCGGTCACCTCCAGGTAGGCGGAAGAGTCGAAGAAAAGGTCGCAGTCGTTCCCGATCTGCACGAGCGGCGAAGTCGGGATCCAATTGGCGGCCTGAGCCAGGGTCGAAATGGTGAGGGCCGAGGCAGCGATAAGGAAGCGGGACATGGGGGTGTGCGTTGGGGGTAGTTGACTCATAGTCAAATCGGGCGGGGCTTCAACCCTCAACTAAGGCCGCCGGGCCAAAAACAAAGACCCCGCCCGGTCAAGGGCGGGGTCATGGACGACTTCGGAATGACCTTAGACGGCCGGCTCGGAGGGGAAGACGCGGATGCGACGGTAGGCCGGCAGGCCGGTACCGGCAGGCACGAGGTGCCCCATGATCACGTTTTCCTTGAAACCGGTGAGATTGTCCTGCTTGGCCATCGTGGCGGCGTCGGTGAGGACGCGGGTCGTCTCCTGGAAGGAGGCGGCCGAGATGAACGACTCGGTCTCGAGGGAGGCCTTGGTGATGCCCAGGAGGATCGGCTCGGATTCCGCGATCTGACCGCCGCGCTCGTTGATGGAGCGGTTGTTCTCGGCGAGGATCGTGCGATCCACCTGTTCGCCCCAGAGGAAGTCGGAATCGCCGGGCTCGGTGATGCGGACCTTACGGAGCATGCGCGAGACGATGATTTCGATGTGCTTGTCGTTGATCACGACGCCCTGGGTGCGGTACACCTTCTGGATCTCGGTGATGAGGTAATCCTGCACCTTGGACTGGCCGAGGATGTCGAGGATGTCGTGCGGGTCGACGGCGCCGTCCGTGAGGACCTGGCCCTGCTTCACCTTGTCGCCGGCGGCGACGATGATGTGCTTGCCGTGCGGGATGAGGTGCTCCTCCTCGCGGCCGATGGAGTCGGCGATGACGAGGCGCTTCTTGCCGCGGACGGAAGGCTCGAAGCGGACGGTGCCGTCGATCTTGGCGATCTCGGCGGCGTCCTTCGGAGGACGGGCCTCGAAGAGCTCGGAGATGCGCGGCAGGCCGGCGGTGATGTCCTGGGTCTTGGCGGCCTGGCGGGGGATCTTCGCGACGATGGAGCCGCGGGCGACCTTGTCGCCTTCGTCGACCTCGACGCGGGCGCCGGCCGGGATGGAGAAGGAACCGACTTCCTTGCCGTTGGCGCCGATGATCTGAATCTGGGGATTCTGCTCGTCGGAATGCTCGATGACGGACTTGTAGAACGTGTTGTTCGACGGGTCGCGCTCTTCGGTGAAGGTCACGCCGGAGATCATGTCGACCAGGCGGATCTTGCCGTCGCCGTTGGCGATGATCGGGGTGGAGTTAGGGTCCCAGGCGGCGATGAGCACGCCCTTCTCGACCGTCTTGCCGTCCATGACGCCGACGACGGAGCCGGCGACGATGCGGTATTCCTCGGTCGGGGAGCCGGCCTCGTTGAGGAGACGGATCGAGCCGTTGCCGTTGACGGCGATGAACTTGTCGCCCACGGCGACCGTGGTGAGGTCGACGTACTGGACGAGGCCCTTGCCCTTGGACTTGATCTCGGGGGTCTTCAGCTGGGCGACGCCACCGATGTGGAACGTACGCATGGTCAGCTGGGTGCCCGGCTCGCCGATGGACTGGGCGGCGATGATGCCGACCGCGGTGCCGCGTTCGACCATGCGGCCGGTCGAAGGATCGAGGCCGTAGGAGGTGGGCGGGATCGCGTTCACGTTCATGTGCGTGAGCGGGGAGAGGACCTTGACGCGGTCGAGGCCGACGGTCTCGATGCGCTTGGCGAGGACTTCGTCGATGAGCTCGCCGGCCTTCACGATGACTTCGGAAGGATTCAGCGGGTTGGTGACGTCTTCGGACGGGCAGCGGCCCACGATGCGCTCGGACAGGGAGACGAGAAGCTCGTCGCCGTCGTAGATCGGGGTCTTCCAGACGCCGTTCGGGATGTGCACGTGGACGCGGTCGACGCCGGCGTCGCGGAGCTTGGCCATCAACTCTTCGGTGAGCGGGGCTTCGGACTTCGCGAGGAGCTTGGCGGCGCCGGAGGGGTTCGAGACGTCGGCGGCCAGGTGACGGCCGAGGGCGGCGTCACCGAGCGTGATGACTTCGGAACCGGGGGCCACGTCGCGGGAATCCGTGACGATGACGTCCATGGCCACGTCGCAGAGCTTACGGGTCATGTAACCGGCGTCGGCGGTCTTCAGCGCGGTGTCGGACAGACCCTTACGGGCGCCGTGCGTCGAGATGAAGTATTCGAGGACCGAGAGGCCTTCGCGGAAGGAAGACAAGATCGGACGTTCGATGATCTCGCCGGAGGGCTTGGCCATCAGGCCGCGGGCGCCGCAGAGCTGCTTCACCTGCGCCTTGTTACCACGCGCGCCGGAGTCCATGAGGACGTACACCGGGTTGATGAGCATGCGGTGGGCATGACGGGGGTCGCCCTTCTTCACGCCGGCCACCTTCGCGGACTGCGAGAGCGTGGTGTACACCGACTGCGCGATGGCGTCGGTGGCGCCGGACCAGGTATCGACGACCTTATTACGACGTTCGTCGTTGGTGATCGTGCCGGATTCGTTCTGGCGCTGGAACTCGCGGACCTTGGCGGTGGCTTCGCGGACGAGGCCTTCCTTCTCCTTCGGGTAGATCATGTCGTTCACGCCGATGGAGATGCCGGCCTTGGTCGCGATGCGGAAGCCGGTCTCCTTGAGCGCGTCGAGGACCGGGATCGAAGCCTCGCGGCCGCAATACTTGTAGGTCTTCAGGATGAGGTCGCCGAGCTGGCCCTTCTTCACGGTCTCGTTGAAGAAACCGAGTTCGGCGGGCCAGATGGTGTTGAAGATGATGCGGCCGACCGTGGTGACGATCGTGCTGCCCGTCGCTTCGCCGTGGACCGTCTTGCGATTGAAGTCGGGGTTGGCGTAGCGGACCCAGTCATGCAGGTGGAGCGAGCCTTCGGCTTCGGCGAACGTCGCCTCGGACACGGAGCCCAGCACCGGCAGGTGGGTGTTGGCCGCCGGCTTGTCGGCGGGTTCGAGCGTCAGGTAGTAGGCGCCGAGCACGATGTCCTGGGACGGCGTGAGGATCGGCTTGCCGCTGGACGGCGAGAAGATGTTGTTCGTGGACATCATCAGGAGCTTGCACTCCATGATGGCTTCCAGGGACAGCGGGACGTGGACGGCCATCTGGTCACCGTCGAAGTCCGCGTTGTAGGCGGTACAGACGAGCGGGTGGAGGCGGATCGCGTCACCCTCGATGAGGATGGGCTCGAAGGCCTGGATGGACAGACGGTGGAGCGTCGGCGCGCGGTTGAGGAACACCGGGTGACCCTTGGTCACTTCTTCCAGGATGTCCCAGACCTCGGGCTTCTTCTGCTCGATGTGCTTGCGGGCGCCGCGGACGGTGTGGGCGAAGCCCAGCTCCTTGAGGCGGCGGATGATGAAGGGCTCGAAGAGGACGAGGGCCATCTTCTTCGGGAGACCGCACTGGTTGAGCTTGAGCTCGGGACCGATGACGATGACGGAGCGGCCGGAGTAGTCGACGCGCTTGCCGAGGAGGTTCTGGCGGAAACGACCGTGCTTGCCCTTCAGCATGTCCGAGATGGACTTGAGCTGACGGTCGCGGTCCTTGACCGGCTTGCCGTGGCGGCCGTTGTCGAGGAGGGCGTCGACGGCTTCCTGGAGCATGCGCATCTCGTTGTGGATGATGACGTCGGGCGTCTTCATCTGGATGAGCTGCTTCAGGCGGTTGTTGCGGTTGATGACGCGACGGTAGAGGTCGTTAAGGTCGGAGGTGGCGAAGCGGCCGCCTTCGAGGGGGACGAGCGGACGGAGATCCGGGGGGATGACGGGGAGCACCGTCAGGATCATGTGCTCGGGACGCTTGCCGGAAGCCAGGAAGCCCTGGATGATCTTCATGCGACGGGCGATCTTCTTCTTGATCTGCTTGGAGCGGGTCGAGCGCAGCTGGTCGCGGAGGTTCTCGACCGTGGAGGCGAGATCCATCTTCTTGAGGAGCTGCTGGAGCGCCTCGGCGCCCATGCGGGCCTTGAAGGCGTCGGGGCCGTGCTGTTCGACGGCGCGGCGGTAGGATTCCTCGTCGAGGAGCTCCTTCTCTTCCATGCCGGTGACGCCCGGGTCGACGACCAGGTACTTCTGGTAGTAGATGACCTGCTCGAGCTGGCGGGTGGTCATGTCGAGCATCAGCGACAGACGGCTGGGCATGCTCTTCAGGAACCAGATATGGGAGACCGGGATGGCGAGGCGGATGTAGCCCATGCGCTCGCGGCGGACGCGGGAGACGGTGACTTCGACGCCGCACTTGTCGCAGACGACGTCCTTGTACTTCACCTTCTTGTACTTGCCGCAGTAGCACTCGTAGTCGCGGACCGGTCCGAAGATGCGCTGGCAGAAGAGTCCGTTCGGCTCGGGCTTGAACGAGCGGTAGTTGATGGTCTCAGGGCTCTTGACCTCCTTGAGGCCCTTGACCTTGCGGTTGCCGTGTTCGTCGAGTTCGTCGAGGAACTGCTCGCCGGTCCACTGGACGATCTCCTCGGGGGAGGCGATCGAGATGGAGACGAAATCGAAGGACTGCTCCTTCGTCTCGTTGGCGGTGAACTCGGGGGTGTGCTCCGGGTGAATCATGTCTGTTAAGGTCTGGGTGGGGTACGTCGGACGCTCAGTTACGATCCGGGGTGGCGGTGGCGGTCGAGCCGAGGCGGACATCCAGGCAGAGGGCCTGCATCTCCTTCATCAGCACGTTGAAGGACTGGGGCGTGCCGCTGACGAGGGTGTTGTCTCCCTTGACGAGCTGCTCGTAGATCTTGGTGCGGCCGGCGACGTCGTCGGACTTGACCGTGAGGAGTTCCTGCAGGGTGTAGGCCGCGCCGTAGGCTTCGAGGGCCCAGACTTCCATTTCGCCGAAACGCTGGCCGCCGTACTGGGCCTTACCGCCCAGAGGCTGCTGCGTGATGAGGCTGTACGGACCGGTGGCGCGGGCGTGGATCTTGTCCGCGACGAGGTGGTTCAGCTTCATCATGTAGATGTAGCCGACGACGACGTCCTGGTCGAACGCTTCGCCGGTGTGACCGTTGATGAGCATCGCCTTGCCCGTCTCGGGAAGTTCGGCCTGCTTGAGGTATTCGCGGATCTGCTTCTCGGGGATGCCGTCGAAGATGGGGGTGGCCATCTTCAGCCCGAGCTTGGAGCAAGCCCAGCCGAGGTGCGTCTCGAGGACCTGGCCGACGTTCATTCGGGAAGGAACGCCGAGCGGATTGAGGCAGATGTCGACGGGCGTGCCGTCGGCGAGGTAAGGCATGTCTTCGACCGGCACGATGCGGGCGACGACGCCCTTGTTGCCGTGACGTCCGGCCATCTTGTCGCCGACCTGGATCTTGCGCTTGGTGGCGATGTAGACCTTGACGTTCTTGATGGCCCCGCCTTCGTCCACGCCCTGTTCGATGGCTTCGACCTTGCGGGCGCGCTCCTGCTCGAGCTCGTCGAAGCGGCGGTGGTAGCCGTCGACGATCTGGCGGATCTTCTGCTTCACCGGCGAGTCGTTCATCTCGATGGAACGGGAGACGGAGGCCAGGCGGCGGAGCAGGGTCTTGGTGATCTTGCGGTTGGCCGGGATGATGGCTTCGCCGGTCTCGGAGTTCTTGACGTCGAGGGGGATCTTCTCGCCGAGGAGGATGTTCGAGAGGGACTCGGTCATCTCCTCGCGGAGGCGGGAGTCGGCCGTGCGGTACTCTTCGTTGACCTTCTTGAGGGCGCGGCGCTGGTCGTTGGGCGAGAGGCGTCCGTCGTCCTTGTCGGTACGGGAGGAGACCTTGACGTCCATGATGATGCCGGAGATGCCGGAGGGCACGCGGAGGGAGGTGTCCTTCACGTCGCGGGCCTTCTCGCCGAAGATGGCGCGGAGGAGCTTCTCTTCGGGGGCGAGGTCGCCTTCGGACTTCGGGGTGATCTTGCCGACGAGGATGTCGTCGGGCTTCACCTCGGCGCCGATGCGGATGACGCCGTCGCGGTTGAGGTTGCGCAGGGCTTCCTCGCCGAGGTTCGGGATGTCGCGGGTGATCTGCTCGGGCCCGAGCTTCGTGTCACGGGCGGTGACCTCGAACTCCTCGATGTGGACGGACGTGAAGACGTCGTCCTTGAGCATGCGTTCGGAGAGCAGGATCGCGTCTTCGAAGTTGTAGCCGTTCCAGGGCATGAAGCCGACGAGCACGTTGCGTCCGAGGGCGAGCTCGCCCTTGTCGGTGGCGGCGCCGTCGGCGATGATGTCGCCCTGCTTGACCTTGTCGCCGCGGCGGACCAGCGGACGCTGGTTGAAGCACGTGGAGGAGTTGGTCTTCAGGAACTTGCGGAGGTCGTAGACGTAGACGCCCTTGGCCGGCTCGCTCTTGAACTTCTTGTTCTCGAGCTGGGCGGGGGCGACTTCGCCGTCCTTGGTGACGATGATGCGGCGGGAGTCGGCGGCCGCCACGATGCCGGGGCCTTCGGCGACGATCACGGTCTTCGAGTCGATGGCGACGCGACG